>Ga0255055_10002253_pt1 | contig 13718 bp, 12 predicted proteins | sample JV7_2_27_MG_FD_188633 | JGI IMG/M metagenome (GOLD analysis project Ga0255055, IMG submission 188633) | Seawater microbial communities from Jervis Inlet, British Columbia, Canada - JV7_2_27 | ecosystem: Environmental > Aquatic > Marine > Inlet | place: Canada: British Columbia | collected...
GCCGAGCCCTCAGCGGGAGGGTTGAAAGGAGTTGAAAATTATGCTGCATAAGGTGAGCATAGCGGGTTTGACTATGGATCCGGCCTCGAACACGCCGATAATCATATTGAAATCGGAAGAAAACGACCAGGCTATTCCGATTTGGATCGGATTGCTTGAAGCAACTTCAATTGCATCGGCCCTCCAAAATATTAAATACGAACGTCCGATGACGCACGATCTTTTTAAAAATTTTACAGAACGATTAAATATATCAATTTCAAAAATTGAAGTATGTGATTTGAAAGAGAACACGTTTTACGCGAAAATCCATTTTATTTCCAAGGATGGAAATTTTGAAATGGATGCGCGTCCCAGCGATGCGATTGCCCTGGCGCTTCGATATGAAGCGCCTATCTATGTGGCGGATGAGGTCATGCAAAAATCGAAAATGGGGGACGGTGAAGCAGAGGTCTTAGATACCAGCGAAGAAGGAAAAAAATGGGCTGACTATCTGGAAAACCTTTCACCGGAAGATTTCGGCAAGTTCAAGATTTAGTTTCATCCAAGGTGTAAGGGGCGAATTTAGACTTGCCGCTTGCATTGGCGTTCAAAAATTAAGATTGAGTGCTTATCATTTCCGCTCGAGTATGTTTAAACCAGCGCCGGAAGCGTTATTCCGGCGCTTTTTTTTTAAGAACGCCTGCCATAAATTTAGCCTCTCATTTTCAATCCAACATTTTTCATTCCGTTAGAAAATTACAAAAAATGGACGTTTTCGAGAGTTTGGTTTTGTAGCCAGAATTGTTCATAACCTGTTGATAACTTTGGATCTGACTAAAATACTTAAAAATAATTTACCTTGGCATAAGCAACTGAATTTAAATATCTTCTCGATTTGGCTGATTATTTATATTTAAATTTCAATCAGATACATTTTGTTGATAACTTACTCTATTTGATAATTAAAAATCGTCGTAATCCGACTTGACACCTGCTGCGCTTTATCTAAATATAGTTACAAACAGTATAGCCTATTTTCCTTCCTCGGGGATTCAATTTCAACTGGTGCGGCGTCATATAAAAACGAATCAGGATTAAATGTTTCAATTGACGCATGCCAGCTGACAACGGTTTTAATTTGTACTGCACCGTTGGAGCTGTTTAATATACTATGGATGTCCATATATTGTGTTTGGAAAAATTTACTACACAATATATTGTTGACAGAAGCCGTTTTATCCGGTATTGTACATAAATCAAGATTTTAAAAACTTAACTGCTGTTAGGGAAGGAATCATGTGCACTATTTTAGTTATCGATGACGAAAAAGGGATTTTGCGCGTGATCGAAGCCGCCTTAAAAAGGTTCGGCCATGATGTCGAAATAGCGCTCGATGGGATTGAAGGGATTAAGAAATTTGATGATGGTTGCTACGATATGGTGATCACTGACTTGCGCATGCCGAGACTTGATGGCAAAGGGGTCGTCCAGCACATTCGCGCTTCTCACAAAAATTCCATCCCAATTATCGGTATTTCAGGCACACCCTGGCAGATTGAGGATTCGGGTTTCGATGCCGTCCTTTCCAAACCTTTTCCGCTTCAGGATCTGGTGGAGTCGGTCAAAAGACTGACCACCATCCCAGTCAACACCGCATTGAGCGCCTGAAACATTTTGGCCGGTTTGCGGTTTCTGGCGGTCTGAAGGCCCCATAATAATACATCTGCATAGCGGCTGAGTTGTTTTTCGGTGAACATGTCCCCCCCTCCTGGCTGCCGGCTGCTGGCTTCTGGCTACTGGTCACTGGCTATTGGCAACTGGCTGATAATCTGAGATCTTTTACAGCCTATTCAAGTTTTTTAATTTGCAGATTCCCTATTTTTATTCTTTAGGGCAGCCCTCGACTCGACTGCCTTCGACTTGAGCTACATTCGGCCTGAGCTCATGTCGAAGGCAGGCCGAAAGTATCTCGTCGCGGGCTGTGTCTGCCAGAAACAAGCAGCCAGTTGCCAGCAGCCAGGGGCCAGCAGCAAAATTATTGCTGCTCCTTTAACAAAACCTCATGGTACTCGCTGCTGACCAGATGCTTTTTTAACAGCCGTGTAATAAAACTAAAAATTTCGGCAAGCTCTTCATCAGACAGGCGTTTAATGATGGTCTTCATCAACCGGTCATCTGAGAATTTTTGAAGGTAATATACAACCGTGTTTTCATCTGTCTCTCGATCGGCACCAAAACCGACCAGGCCTTCATATGTTTCCACGAAATTATGAGAGTGAATGGTCATTTTACACCTGCACCTCAAGTTAGGGGCTTCGCCCGAACACCCACTATTGCATCGTTCAGAATTCCACTTTTGAAGAGATTCAATCAGCTCGGGCAACTCATTTTGAACCTTGATGCGTTTATCTCATGAATCATGATTTTTTTCAATTCGATGTAACCCGGAGACCCAATATAGCGTTAACGCTTTACTTCGTGCCCAGGAGTCTCCGCCTGCGGCGGATGAGCGAAGCGAAATAAGTTCTAACCGGGTGGCGGTCAACAGAAGGGAAGTGGAAAAAAAGGACACCAAACTGTGGGTGGATGTCTCAATTCGACAGGGTTTGATCCAACACGGTGCGAATCGTGGTGGCTAAATCATTTTTTACGATCGGTTTCATTACAAATTTCTGAATGCCCATTGCCAGAGCCTTTTCTTCGGTAATGACCTCGTTAAAACCGGTGCATAGAATGACGGGAATTTGGGGTTCAATATCCAGCATTTTTTGGGCCAGCTGATCGCCGGTCATATGCGGCATGGTCATATCTGTGATCACAAGGTCAAAATTGTGAGGCTGTTCAGCAAACACCTTGAGGGCTTCCTGGCTGTCGGTTCTGGTGGTGACCCGGTAACCTAAAGTTTCAAGCATCTGTCGCTCCATAGTCACAATCTGTTCTTCGTCATCTACCAGCAGAATGCGCTCTTCTCCCTTTGTCGCACCATCGACGGATTCCAATTCTACTCCGATGTCAAAGTCTTCGATAAGCGGCAGATAAACCTGAAATATCGTTCCTTTACCCGGGGTGCTCTTAACGTTGATATCGCCCCGGTGGTTTTTGATAATTCCATGGATGACCGATAATCCCAGCCCAGTCCCTTTGCCCTGTTCTTTGGTGGTGTAATACGGCTCAAAAATTCTGTCCATCACCGAAGCATCCATGCCGCAGCCCTCATCTTTAACGAGCAACCGCAAATGCTTGCCGGGCTGCATTCCGATTTTGTCGATCGTTTCCTCGTAGCCGATATCCACTTCGGTCAGGATGACTTCCAACTTGCCGCCGGTGTTTTGCATGGCCTGATAGGCGTTGGTGCACAGATTCATGATGACCTGATGGATCTGGGTGGCATCACCCATAACAGGACCGCAATCGTCTTGTATTTTATGAATGATCTCTATGGAGGCTGGAATCGATGCCCGCAGAAGCTTGAGAGCTTCTGTTATGATATTTTGTACCTCTACCGGCTTGCGTTCCTGATCGCTCTGACGGCTGAATGTCAGAATTTGCTTAACCAGATCCTTGGCGCGATTGGCGGCTTTGAGAATTTCTTCAAGATTATTATGAGCGACACTGTCTTCGGAAACTTCATCCATGGTCAATTCGGTATACCCGACGATTGGAAATAAAATATTGTTAAAGTCGTGGGCAATGCCGCCTGCCAGGGTACCGATGGCCTGAATTTTTAGTACCTGTTGAAGCTGGCGTTCATATTCGGCCAGGGTCTCGGTACGTTCTTCGACCATTTTTTCAAGGGTTTCATTTTGATTGCGCAGCAATGAATAGAATTCAAGACTCTCCAGAGCGTTGGCGGTATTGAGCAAAATAATGGATAACAGCGTTAGTGAAGTGTCCGGGATTTTATGATCTTTATCCGGCAGCAGGCCGATGAACATGCCCCGGATGCGGGAATAGGTGGCGATTACATGCAATACAAAGCGCCGGCTGTGATCGCTGGATGATATCAGAACGCCACGCTTTTCTCTTATGGCCCAGGCAAAATAACCTTTGTCGATCATGTGGTTGACTTCATCTTGGATGTACGTTCTCAGGTGGCCTTCGTTGCATACGGATAATGTGAAATCCGATTTTACCTGGTCTACAATGTAATGTGCGTTGGCTTCGAATGGAATTAGACGGTTGATTCGTTTATCGGCTTCCTGCAATAGAGGTTCAGGCCCATAGCCTTTATTGATATTTTCCTGAAAATCACCCAACGACAGCGCCGTTTCCAACATGTTTTGGATAAAACGCCGATTTTCTTCTAGATAGTCGATACGGGCAAGGAGTTTTTCGGCATCCATATGGTGGCTGTTATCTTTTTTCATGGAGTCCTTAAATTTCCAACATGGATTCTAATGCAAAAAACTGATGCGTTGCCTGCTTGACGACGATATCAAAACAGGTCGGCGACAATCCCAGGCTATCCCAGGCTTCGTTATCCAGCGGCGGAACAAAACGTTCACCGCTGGTGCCAATTCCCAAGCTGTTGGTTATTATGTCCGCCAGATGGACCAAGGTGGCGGGAACCGGTTGCGAGGCCTCAGAGGGGTCGTGATGATAAAATACATTGTTTTCCAAAACCATCGGCAACTTCCACTGCTGCAATAACTGCTTGACAATGTGGGTGTGGTTGCAACCCAGAGAATCATTTTCTTGTAGATACAATAACATATTCGTTGATCGCGCCCGGCTTAAGATATCGCGCGCTTCTTCCGGGAAATGGCTGTAAAGAATCAAACGGCCCAGATCGTGCAGCAACCCGGATACAAATAATTGTTCCGTCTGCGGGATATTTTTGTGGGCCGCTAAAATCCTGGAAATAATGCCGCATGCAAGACTATGTTTCAAAAACGAATACATGTTGAGGATTTCTTTTGGGATGTTTTTGAACAATGAAATAACACTGATCCCAAGTGCCAGCCCCGAAATTTCGCGTGTTCCGATCAATGTTACCGCCAATGAAATTTTGTCGATTTTAGAAGGGAAACCGTAAAACGGCGAATTGACTATTTTCAATAAAAGAGCGGTTAAAGTCGGGCTGCGCTGTACGACCTGTGCAATATCTTCAGCCGATGATAATGGGTTGGCAATTACCTCATTTAATTCAAAAACAATTGAGGGTATCTCCGGCAGGGTAATGTTTTTCTGATTCAGTTTCTTCAAAAGATTATGATTACCTGGATTTTGCGGGGATTCCAATTCCACCAGATCGGCCTTTATCTCTTCGTGCGGGAAGCTATGTTTACTGCGAAACTGAACCGAAATTCGAAATATTTCTTTTAATGCGGGATGCTCCAAATCGGCATGGCAAAATAGGTTGTGCGTGTATTCTTTTATTTTTTCAATTTTTTCAGGATCTACATTGCCGTCCGATGTATTTTTGCTGCCATTGTTTCCGCAAATATTGACTTCGGTGACTCCCCAGATCTTAAAAATTCGAATATGCGCTGACTGGATATTCTTGCCCTTTTTCAGAAGCAGTCGTCCATTAATGTCTCTGACTTCTTCATCTAAAACCATACCCGGTTTTATTTTATTGATGTGAATTGTCCCCATACGGTGTTAATCCTGTTCCTTTCGACAGGTGCCAAAATATTATACCTGAATTCTGTACGAGTCGGAGGCTTCCGTTTCTATGCAAATTTCAAGTCGTAACCATCTAAAATATAATATAAATTGGTGATTATCGCTTCCACAATGATGCGTTACAGCAGCTTTCAGGGAAAATTTCGAGCCCCTGTTCCTATAAATGATTATCGTCTCAGATTTAAATAAACTTAAGGAAAAATTAGAAAAAACGGACTGGTCGCTAGAATTTTAACGCGGCGGGCATTATTTTTGATTTACCAATTTCTGGATAGCAGCCATATAATTATTTAGGCCGTATATAAAAATATTATTGTGGTTTGCGCCCGGAATTTTCAGCATCGTCTGATACCGATATCGGCCTTCCGAATTCAGGTCGCGGCTGGCAGATTTGCTGGCCTGAAATATGGCTGCACGGATTTCGGGATATTTTGCCCAGAGGTTTCCGTAATATAATTCGCTGTCGGCATACACACGGGCCGAATCAAAATATGTTATTCCCTGATCAGCGGCCGTCTGCAGGACCGCACGCGCTTCCTGTTCACGACCGTGGGTTCGGAGGACACCTTCGCCACCGAGGCCGACGCACGTTACCGCTCGACGGGTTTTTCCAAAGATGCGCTGCTCTATGGGTGGTTGAGTCACAGCAAGGCCCTTTTTACTTGAGGTCTGACGGCAATTCGAGCATCCGGGCGGATACTTCTTTGAGAATTTTAACGGCCGCCATCGCGGTAATTTCTGATGGATCTCGGTTGGGATTCAATTCAACGATGTCAGCACCCACGATCGGAGCTTGCAGTTGCTGAATCAATTCAATTACCTGACGGGTCGTCAACCCGCCGGGTTCATGATGGGAGACACCGGGGGCGAAAGCCGGGTCTAGAACATCCAGGTCAATTGAGAGGTACAGCGGACCTGTCAGCTGTACGCGGGCCGCTTTATCGCTATGCGGTACCGTGATAATTTCTACTCCGAATCGTTCGGCTTGCTCTTGCAGGTGCGGATTAAGCGCACGAATACCGATTTGAACCAATCGGGATGCCAGTTTCTCCTCCATGATGCGTGCAAAGGGGCAGGCATGGGAGAAGCGGTTTCCGTCATAGGTATCATAGAGATCCGGGTGAGCATCCAGTTGAACGATTTCAAGTTGGCCGAATCTTTTGTGGAAGGATTTTATGATCGGATAAGTGATGGCATGATCGCCGCCCAGAGAAATCAGGCGCACATCGCGGTTCAATAGCTCGGTGATGGATGTTTCAATATTTTCAATCGCATCCGAGTCACTGCCGATGTGAATGTCGCCGAGATCGATAAAGTCAAGCCGCGCCGCCAGATCAATACCCGATTCCGAGCACAGATTGCTGGCACCGGAATTCATGGTTTTACGGATTTGGGCAGGTGCCCGGGCCGCGCCTTGCATGAACGACGAATAGGCATCAAATGGGATGCCGATAACTGCCAGCATTCCCGATTTCAGTTTATCGGAAGTATTTAGCATTTGATCTGAGCCGTTCGAAATTTTGTTTCGTTGAATTATTGCTGCAGGGAGCGCACCGGTAGCACGCGGCAGCCATTGTTGTCATGCAGGCCGACAGTAAATGAGCTCCCCAGATTGAAGTTAAATGCCAGCGGGAGCCCTAAGGCCGTATCCGACGTCCAGACAAGGATGCAGCTGAGCCGGATCTGGGGGACAATTTTAATCTGGTGGCCGCAACGCGTCTGATAGCCTTGATATTTTGGATCCTCTACATAAAGGCTTTGCAGTTCTGAGATTGTCGGAAGACGCCAATTATCGTACAATTGCGGGATGGTGCCCGGAAATTCATCTGTCAGCCAGCCTTGAATCTGGTCCCAGAAGATATCGGCCTGATTATCGGTTTTAGCCCACATGAGTCCCAGTTTGCGGTCGGTAACGGTTCCGTTGCCATGGTCAATAAAGCGCTGTTCCGCCCTGACAAAATCATAGGTGCCCGTAATCGTTATCAGGATAACGATGGAAAGAACGGTCAGGCTCTTGGACGTTTCTTTCATCATAAACCTTTAGAGCAACCCTGCGTGCGGCGCTGGGTTTTTAAAAAAGAAAACAACTGCAATGGTTTGTTGGCTCTTTGAAGGTTATTAAAGAAGCCGGTGCCTGTCAACCAACAGAAGACAAATGACAGTAGTCAGTAATCAGAAGACAGATGCTAAAATTGGAGGATGGAACACATCGTTGTTCGTCTGTCCGCTGCTTTCTGTTATCTGTTGACTGATTTCGGACACTTTAATTTCAAAATTATAGGGCTCTGCCGGATTACGTCTTCAGCTTTGATTTGACAATTATTTCCGAGTGTAAAGTGCGATGAACCGGGCACCGGTTTGCGATCTGTAATAAACGCGTCTTTTGCGGATCGTCGAGCGGACCGGATAGTTCTATTTCACGCTCGATTTGATCCAATTTGCCTTCTTTGGTTTCACATGTCTCACAATCGGCGGCATAAATTTTTTGGTGATTTAATTTAACCGTGACACCATCCAGCGGCCATTGCTTATGATCTGAATACATACGCAGAGTCATGGCCGTGCAGGCCCCCAATGCGGCCATCAGATAGCCATAAGGTGCCGGACCTAAATTGGTTCCACCGCTTGAGATGGGTTCATCGGCCACCAGACTATGACCTTCTGCCATAATATCAGTTGCGTATCCGGATTTTCCGATGCGGGTGATGACCTGGTTATCGGTTTTGTCGCTTTGCGGTTCCGCTTTTTGAGGCGCATTTACATATTTCAGTGCCCAGGCGGCCAGAACAGAGCCGGCATAGAGGGAGTCCCCCGGATTTGACAGCAGATGGTCGGCCTTGTCCAGAGAAATAAAGCTTTTGGGATGCCGGGCAGCCTGAAAGATTTGGGCGGCATTTTCAATTGCGACCGTCTCATCTACCGGTGAGTGCAGAACCAGCAGGGCTTTGTTTAAATTCTGCAAAGTGGCTTTCATATTGACGAACTCCAGATCGTCGAGAAACTGTTTTTTTATCTTAAAAGTTCTGCCGCCCAGTTTGACATCCGCTTCGCCCCGGCTCTGGATGGTCTCGGTTACACTGCCAAGGGCATGTTTCACGTGCTGAGGATCGGCCGGAGCGGCGATAGTGACCACTGCTGTTGAAGTTGAAATGCGGGCAGCTGCCTGAAGCACAGCCGCCCCCCCGAATGAGTGGCCGATTAATAATTTAGGAGCTTCATAATTAGATTCGAGAAAATCCGCGGCCACAATAAGGTCGTCAACATTTGAGGAAAAATTGGTATCGGCAAAATCGCCTTCGCTTTCGCCCAGGCCCGTAAAATCAAAACGCAGCACCGCCAGACCCGCACGGGTTAAAGCACGGCTGATATGCGCAATGGCTTTTATGTTTTTGGAACAGGTAAAACAGTGGGCAAACAGGGCGTAGGCCAGCGGTTTGCCGTCTACCGGCAAATCCAGCCGGGCAGAAAGGGTTTGATCTTCTTTGTTTTTAAATTCGAGTTTTTTAAATTGCATAATCGCCTCAATTTTAATTTTTTAGACAGGATCAACAGGATTTTCAGGATTATTTTTTCTGGATCACTTTCCAGAAGAAAGTGACCCAACACAATCCGCCTGACGGCGGAAATTCTACACATTTCTCATTAGGAATCTTTGTGCCGGACACCCTGCACATTGCGCTTGGTGCCTGTTTTTAGACCAGTGGCTAATTCATTTTTCTTTCTCCGGTTCATAGTCGGCAATGGCTGGCGGTTGCAGGTTCGGGTCCTCCAGCATTCGTAACGCCGCCTCGATGACTGCCTGCTGGTGTTCGGCGTCAGCGGGTACGCCCAGCGGGTACCCGTGGCGGAATGGGACGACCAGCGCGCGCGGGGGCTGCACTTTTTCGGCCACACGGCGCAGCAATTGAATCGCTACCGTAGAGATACCCTGGCGCTCCAGTTCCGCCGCCACCAGACCCACGGCCTGGTTGCACATCGGTCAGACAGGCACCAGCAGGACGATATCGACGCCATCTTCAACCAGTTTGTGCACCGCTACAGGTGCGGTTTTTTTTACCAGACGCCCAGGTGCGGTAATGGATCCCATAAAGGACAAATGCCGCTGGTTTAACGAACCGATACGCCCGTTTCCGACCTGTTCCCGCAACCGATCCAGGGGGAATACCAGATTAGGATCCTGCCGGAGCCCGGCGTGATCGTAAAGATCGCTACGGTGCGTATCTATCAGGGCGGCAACATCCATATCGGCAGGGATCTCACGGAAGCTGTAGTCACCGCCGCGAATCGAATCATCAAACGGCTTCTGACCCGGCTGTACGAGCCCCGCGCTGGAGACCAGCGCTGCCCGACTTTCCTTTAACGGCTTTTTTAACGGTGCCCAGGGTACCGGATCGACCCGGCGCCAGGGATACGCTTTTAGAAATAATTTATATTTTAACGGAAATTCACTCAGGTCACCCAAAATATCCTCCCGAGATTCGATTAGAAGTGGTTTCAAAACCTCAGATCAGGTTCAAGGGCAAGGCGCAGGCCGATCGATAACGCGCAGCATACATGGGTATGTGAGCATTTATCGGAGGCCTGCAACGCAGCCATTGGGCCTTAGATGGGGTTTTGAAACCACTTCTAGAATTCATTGGAGCGACAGTGCTCCTTTTCCCCTATCAAAAAATTTCCTGGTACGCATTTGTAATAACTAAATTCGGAAACCGAATCGATGATTTATGCTCTAAACTCGCCATCAAAGCAAGTTTTAAAAATTTATCGGCCTGTTTTTTATCCCGGACTTTGTGCAATTTTTAAGTATATCAAATTTCTTCTTATAAATATAGGGGGTCAACGTACAGAGGACAGATGTCAGAGGTCAGATGACAGATGAATCCCAAAGATTAGGGCAGCCTCTGCGGCTGCAATAACCAGTGGCCAGCAGGCAGCGACCAGCAACCTGACACCTGGCAGCCGCAAAAAGCTGCCCTATTTCTGATATCTGTTTTCTGTCTTCTGACATCTGATGATAGTGTATGCTGGCTATAATGACTGAATCGGTGAAAGTGGATAAATTTCGACTATTACTACTGATTGAGATTCAGTCCATAAAGTCGGCTTTACTCACGTGCTTTAAATCATACAGACTAGTTATACAAAATGATAAATTCTATTGATAAATTAGCGCTCCGAATTCTGAAAAAAGACTTCTTGAATATTTTTAATCGAATTTTCGAAAAGGATTTTAAAGTATTTTTTCATATAACTTACTAATATCACATCGGTTATTTAAATCTCCCTCTCAGCTTTTTCTTGTTGATGATCTATGGTGTGGTTTTGGATGTAATCCTGGCACCTATTTTGCTCTAATCAGACCAAATTGAAAAGCTAGCCTGAGAGCAATTTTACAAAGCTCGAAAAGGCAAACCGCCTGAAAAGGTGGGACGCAAAGCCACTGGCCTGAAACCCGGAGGTGGGAAAGGCAGCAGGGCTGCCGGGCGAGAACAGCATTTTTGTTGAGTGCATCTCGGTCGGTTAATGATGTATCTCAATGGAGGTGTTGTTTTGCATTTATTAGTCATTGTTATTCAAATAATCCACAGGTGTTTTTGGTACATTTCTCGTCAAACGTTACCCGTAAGCAGGTGGTTCAAGGTTCAAGGTTCAGGGTTCAGGGTTCCCTCCTTCGCCTTTAAGGCTACGGCGGGCAGGCAAGGCTCAATGCACAAGGGAAATTCTGACTTTAAGATCCAAAACGCCCCTCAAAAAGCTCAGTCCTCAGTCCTCAGTCCTCGATGCTTTAAATTCATTCTTTTTCTCCTTATACCTTGTACCCTATACCTTATACCTGCAATTTTACCTGCCGCGTATGCGGCCGATGTCACTCTCGCCTGGGATCCAAATACGGAACCTGACATTGCCGGTTACAAAATGCATTATGGAACCGCCAGCCGGAATTATCCCAATGTCATAGATGTGGGCAATACCACGCAGTACACGCTAACAGGTCTGCAGGAAGGTTCAACCTATTATTTTGCTGTGAAAGCCTTTGATGACTCCGGCAACGAAAGCGGCTATTCCGGAGAAGTTGCCCATACCATTGCCGCTCAAAACAGCCAACCGAACAGGCCGACCGTTCCGTCAGGCCCTTCAAACGGATATCCAAATACCGGTTACGATTTTTCAACTTCAGCATCAGACCCGGATGGAGATCTGCTGGATTATAGATTTGATTGGGGCGATGGCACCGTATCAGCCTGGGGGGGTGCTTCTGCCCGGACCCATTCCTGGTCTTCCCCGGGTAGTTTCTGCGTGAAAGCTCAAGCCCAGGACCCCGCTGCTACAACCTCCGATTGGTCACAATGCCATACCATCAACATTGCCGTTAACACTTATTCCATAACAGCTTCGGCTGGTGCCCAAGGCACGATCTCCCCCTCAGGCAATGTAACAGTCAATGCTGGTGCCAACCAATCATTTTCCATCACCCCGGACCAGGGCTATTACGTCTCAAATGTTCTGGTAGACAATGCATCAATAGGTGCCACAGGCTTATACACTTTCAATAATGTGACTCAGGATCACACGATCGCGGCAAGTTTCGCTTTGAGCAATCAGGTGCCCAATGCGAATGCCGGTACCGATCAAACGAAGTCGGTCAGTGATACCGTCACTTTGGACGGCAGCGGCTCCAGTGATGCCGATGGTGATTCATTGACTTTTAGCTGGTCTTTTGTCTCAAGGCCCGGCGGCAGCAGCGCAACGCTTTCCAGCACAACCGCCACCAAACCCACTTTTGAGGTGGATGCCTCCGGCAGCTACGTTGTGCAACTTATCGTCAACGACGGCGCAGCCAACAGTACACCCGATACGGTCACGATTTCTGCGGTTCAGGACAGTGATAATGATGGCGTGCCTGATGATCAGGATGCATTCCCATTGGATTCGACTGAAATCATAGATACGGACGGTGACGGCATCGGCAACAACGCCGACACAGATGATGACAACGATAAAATGCCGGATGTGTGGGAGAATCAGTACGGTTTTGATCCCTTGATTGATGATGCATCCGACGATTCAGATGGAGACGGCCTCAGCAATCTGGATGAATTTTATATCGGCAGCGACCCGGTGGTTCCCCAGGACAATTTTGAACCCAATGCGCCCGCGCTAACGGCACCTGTTAATCAGCAGGCCATGGAATTAACGCCGGCGTTGGAAACAAATCAATTCTCTGACCCGGATTCCGGCGACTTCCATTCGGCTACGCAATGGAAAATTTACAGGGAATCCGACAATGTCTGTATTTTCGATATCACCAGTGAATATTCTCTGACCAATCTGGAAGTGCCCGCGCTGATTTTAGACGCGAACGCAGACTATATCTGGCAGGCCAGATATTATGACAACCACGGCACGCCTTCTAACTGGTCCGACTCCGCGTCATTTTCCACCGCAGCCAATCCCGACGATACCGACAGCAATGGAATACCCGATGAACAGGAACTAGAAACACCTTCCGACCTTGATGGTGACGGAACATGGGACTCAGATCAAGATACCATAAAATGTGTCACAACTGATGACGGCAAAGCCCTTGGGCTCAGTTTTGAAGGTTCCGGCAACGTTGCTGAAATCGAATTCATTTCAGCTGAGAACGAGGGCGGCGCTCAAATAATTGCCGCTGCGGCAGGCAGCTCCGAATATTTCCCGTTTGGATTGATCAATTTTAAATTACGCATGAATCAGCCCGGGGATCAGGCCGTAATCACCGTCTATTTTTCAGAGCCTGCACCGGCGGGCGGCCGCTGGCTTAAATATGACCCCATCGAGACGACCTGGACGGATTATAGCAGCCAGACTGAAATTAGCGCAGACCGCCAATCCATAACCCTTTATCTTGAAGATGGTGGCGACGGGGATGCCGACGGCACGGTAAACGGAATCATTGTCGATCCTTCCGGGCTGGCCGTTTCTTCTGTCTCCACAGGTTCCAGCGGCGGCGGCGACAACTTTTTCGGCTTTGTCGACGAAATTCCTTACGTCAACAGTTGTTTTATTTCAACAGCATCCTCGCCCCCCCAGGGAAAACCGGCTTCCGGTGTCCATATCTGGAATGA
>Ga0255055_10002254_pt1 | contig 13716 bp, 17 predicted proteins | sample JV7_2_27_MG_FD_188633 | JGI IMG/M metagenome (GOLD analysis project Ga0255055, IMG submission 188633) | Seawater microbial communities from Jervis Inlet, British Columbia, Canada - JV7_2_27 | ecosystem: Environmental > Aquatic > Marine > Inlet | place: Canada: British Columbia | collected...
GGCGGCGGCTGGCCGTGCGTCTGATCGGATGGACCGAGGTTGTGATACTTGGTCTTTGTGATGAATTCCCCTCCAGTTCCCATTGCTGCCCCCATCGCTATAACATGCGTTCTATTGCAGCTGCCAGCTCATCCGCCCTCTGCGACCCGATGCCGGATCTCCTGCACCTCATGAAACATCACCGCATGATCTGACATTGCTCTCCTCCAGAACTTACATATCTTTTCTTGTTATGCGTATGAATAAGAAGATGCCTGCAATTACCAGTACACCTCCCAGCAGAGTATAGAGAGAGGGGGTTTCCCTGAATATAAAAAGGGCCAGAATCGACGCAAACACAGGTTCACCGAGAACTGCAGTCGAGACATATGAGGGTTTTACATATCGGAGGGCCCAGTTGAATACAGTGTGCCCGCCAATGGTGCAGACAAGTGCAAGAAGGAAGAATATGAGAAACTCCCTCGGTGTATAGGGGTGTAGCGGTGTGGTCGTTCCAAGATCAAGCAGGAGAAGCACAGCCGTGCTTATTCCGTACACGGTAAATGCGTACAGCGGGAGAGAGACATCCTTCCGCACTGTCCTGCCGACCAGCATATACACTGACACAAAGAATGCACCCAGCAGTGCCGAAATGTCCCCTTGAAGGTTCCGGCTTCCGTGGCTGTAATCCCCCAGTGCAATGATGATGCTGCCGATAAAGGTTAAGGCGATGAAAGGCAGGGATTTTCTGTTGATACGCTCTTTCAGAAAGATGGCACTCCCGATTACAATAAAAACCGGGTGCGTATTGACCAGTACCGCTGCGGAAGCAACCGATGTGAGGCGAAGAGAAACAAACCATGTGTAGAAATGAAGGGCGAGGCTGACTCCGCCCACAATGCAGAGTAGAAGGATTCTGCCATTCATCCAGCCCCTTTCCGAGCTGCTAACGCAGAATAGGCCGCTGTCGCGGAGAAACACGGGAAAGAGGATCAGTGTGGTGAATCCGAGTCGATAGGTGGCAATGATGAGCGGTGGTGCGTCCGACAGCCTCACCAGAATGGCCGAAAAGGAGACAAAAAACACTCCAATAACAACGACACCCCTGGGGTCTATCCTGTTTGCTGTCATGTCAACTACTTCTTCAAGGGAATAACTTCGTACCTGTCCCCTTTGCCACGGCCCAGATCGACACTCACCTCCCTGCCGCCGAATCCATGCACATTGCACTTTGCTCGTATCGTAACAATGCTGAGTCCTTGTGGGATAGATACACCGCTCAGGCTCCTGGTAAAGGGCTGCTCATTCACATGGGGGTGGGCAAGCACCCGCTCTCCAAGCACTTCGCCGTCAGAAGGTCGCACAACCTGCCATGCATCGGCGTAGTGGTCCCAACCCTCATCGTTGTGCCGCAGGGTGACATCGAATCTCCACAGCCCACTCCCCTGCTCCACAGCCCGCACACTGGTGACCTGGGCATAGTCCAAGTTCTCCTTTTGTTCTGCCGACACTGGCAAAGCCGGCAACATGCACAGTGTACATATCAGCCACAACGTGATCTTTCCTGCCATGTTACCCTCCACGAATTCAGTATAGGATGAAAATCATCGAGCCTCCGGCCGGGAATAGGAACTCCCCAGAGGCCCATGTCCCCCAACCAGAAAGATGAAATATACTGCTGACAGCAGCAGAAGAGCAGCATCAATGCCCATGAGCCAGGTCGACCCGATTTTCTTCAACACAAAGGATGCGAAAAGGTTTCCCACTGCTGCCGCCATATACATACATACATGAAAGAGACTCTGGTACATGGCGCGCATATGCTTGTGGGCCTGTCGGTCGATCAGATCTATTTCTCCAGCATACTGCAGTGAAAAACCGACGCCGTGAAGCATCTGCACTGGAATAAACCACCAGATTTTTCCGGAACGGGCTATATACACAAAGATCGCGAGCTTCAACACCTCGACCAGCACGCCTGTTGCAATCATCCACCGGTTTCCCAGAGACTCCACGATTCGCTTTGAGAAAAACATGATCGGTATCTCGGGAATCGCTGCAAGTCCAATGGAGACACCGATGACCAGGTAGCTTGCCCCCCAGTCATCCATGAAAAAGCTCGTAAAGGTGAACGAACTGAGAAGGCCGATTCCATTGAAGAAAACAAAAAAGAGAAAACGCTGAAACATACGGTCCCGCTTCAGATGATTCCACGGAATACGAACAGGTGTAATCACTTCCCTGAACCCACTCGACGCAATGAGTGCAAGAATAAAGAAGCCCACACCATAGCCAATAACCGAATGGCTCAGTCTGTCTGTGCGACTGAGAATCAGTCCAAAGAGCGAAGCGCCGATAGCCCAGCCCAGTGAGCCGAACATACGTATCCTACCGTACCACAGTCCGCTTCTGTATCTGTTGTGCAGAACATTCAATGTCTCGGTGTCAATGAGCGGCAATATGGGCTTGACAAAGAGACCGTTCAGAATGAATCCTCCCAGAATAATGAGAAATCGAAGCTGAAGCGGCCAGGGATCCCTGAACCCGAAACCCGGAACTGCAAGTACTGCTGCGCTCAGTACAACAACGAGTGAGAGCAGCATGAGCAGGCGATTCTCTATCCTGAATTTGTCGCAGATGAATCCTGCCAGGGGGGTTGAGAGTATGCCAAGGGTTGATTGTACGAAATAGATGGTGCCGATCAGATAATAGGCCGGCAAATTCTGATCAGTTACAAGCACTCTTTTGAAGTAGAGGCTGAAGAAGGGAAGGCCTGCTCCAGTGGCAATGAAGAAGAACAGCTGTAAAAAACCTGCCCTCAACAGAGGTATACGCTTATGTCTGGTTTCAGAGGAAGGGGAAGGCATAGCGCTTGTCAGACTACGTACTTCTGGCGCGTCATTTCCAGCATCTCATCGTACTTGTTCTCCAGGCCGGTATTGACTCCCTTGATCTTGTTAATGACCCTCTCGGTCCAGTCGAGATACTCGATCTGAGTCTCTGAATCCCAGCCTGACGGTGGTGTGTGATAGAGATCGTTTAGGTTGCTTATCTTATCTGCGATTCGAATAAGCTTCGCACCGTGTGACCGCTGACTCACCGTATTCTCCTGCTCCCTTCTCCGTATCTTCTTGGGAAGGCTCTTGTCATCGGTCACTTCCAAGACGAGTTTCAACACCTGCCGCCCGAATTGCTCTTCTATCTCCTCGGGTGTCGCGTCGGTGTCTTCGAGTGCATCATGAAGAATGGCAGCGGCGAGAACATTGAGATCACAAATGTTTGCGAAGGTACAGAGATAGTAGGCTACAGCAATGGGATGGTTGATATAGGGCGTGTCATCAGAACCCTTGCGCCTCTGTTTCTTGTGCTTCTCAGCTGCGAAATGAAGGGCCTTAAAAACAAGCGCGAGGTCACACTGGTTCTGTGCCATGTTTACTTCTCCTTAATACTCTCTCGTCATGTTACCGTTTTTCTTGAAGAATCACAACACTTTCCTGTGCACCATATTAAGAGGAGTGGCACAGTACCGCTAACGTGTATACTCCTCGATTTCAAGGGAGAATGCGCTTCCAAGAGGTGTTTTTAACATATCTGCAACAACGTAGAAATAGCATTCCGTACCCGGCGCCACATCGGTGATCTCGATACTGCTCAAGCCTCTTTCACGAAAGGTGTATACACTGGAGTAGAAACCCTCTGTGGCCTCGAACCAGATAAGCTCCACACTGGAGGGAAGATCCGATGCGGTAATTCTGAGGTGACGCCCCTTCCTGACCCTTGTCATGTAGTAATTCAAACCATCAATGTTCAGTGTTTCTTCATAGGTTCTGTCAGGCTTGAGCTCCCTCGCACGGTAGTATATCTCTCCACGCATGGCAACCCCGAGGGGCGACAGAAAAACATCTTGGGCGACGCTGATCATGAAGTTCCTGCCTTCATCCTCTGAGGGGTTCGCAACCGTGAAGAACAGATCTATGCCCGGTCCAACAAAATACTCCTCTGCGAAAAGCTCCCCCCCTGAGCTGGAATGGCGCACGTTGTAAAAGGTGGGATCGGCACCGTAGAAGATTAGCTCAGCATCTCCGTCAAGGACTTCCACCGATATATACATATCCGCCCTTCTCTCAGCAGTCATCCGATAGTAGCTCGTTCCACCGGGCGCCACCCATCCCACATGGGGCTCACCCATGACGATTATCTGCGGTTCCGAGGGGCTTCCCTCCGAATCTCCCCCTTCGCGCAGACCCGCCACCATCTCTCGAGCATCTATCATAGATGTGTTGCCAACCGTCAACTCCTGCAGCTCAATCATGTAGGGCTCCTGGCCGGGGCTGCTGTACAGTATCCTGACAATGCTTCCGGGAACATCCGGGGAAATCCAGTAGTCCGCTCCGGTGCCGTACTCATCGTCGTATGCATCTCTCACATGAACGGCCATGAACTGCCCTGCCTGTACATCTACGAGCTCCTCTCCAAGTATGAGAGGTTGGTTGAAGGCGTAGCTCCACTCCTTTGAGTCCCGCAACCCCTCGACCCCGGGTTCAATATCCTGTGGAACACTGTCTCCTCGTACAGACTCATCCGTGGGTTCATCTTCGGGTAGTGAGATGACTTCATGGGGTTTGTTGGTCTCAGGGTCTATGTAGCGTATACGCACAGGATGGCCTGAGTCCGAGATGAGCACCTCGTAGTAAATGGTTTCATCGAAATAGGTGTGCTGTATCTTCCACCAGTCACCGTCCGTCCCTCTGCTCAAAAGAGCACGTTCGATACGAAGCTCAGTACCCATCCCTTCATACCCCGCAGAGAGAACGGTGCCTTCACCGGGTCGGAAAGGGCTGTACTCCAGTTTGAATGTCCTGGCCAGATACCGGGGGAAAATCTCAGCGCCGTTCCATGTAAACTGGGGAAAAAAGTCAAAACTCAGGGAAAGGTTGTTGTACTGAAGAACCGGAAGCAGTAGAGACTCCAGGTCATAGGCAGAGCGGATTTCGGTAAACTCCCGTTCCTTGCGGGGTTTAACCGTGACCTTCTCATCCCTGCCATCCGCTCTGTCCACACCCTTCGAACCCCGTTCGATGCTCGCACATCCGTAAAGCAGAAGGATTGACAGCATCAGTGCACAGGAAGTGAGGGCAGCACGCTTCAAGATCAGCCCTTTCTGAACACGGCCAGAATCTCACCGAAGTAGAGGGTGTGCAGGTCGCCCTGATCATAGTAGTGCTGGTGTATCGATTCCTTCAGGGCTTCGCCAATGACATCATTCCTGTGCACAACACTGCACTCGTATACAACAGTGGCCTGCTTCAGATGGGGAATTGAAATGGATTTTCCCTGCTCCAGGGAAAATCCGCAGTGGTCTATCTTGTTGACATTCCGTCCCGAATAGGTGCCGCAGTAGAGAATCTGTTCAGCGTATTCGTCGGAAAGCACATTGACGGAAAATGAGTCCGTTTTTTCGATCAGCTCATGGGTGTAGCGCGACGGTCGTACAAGCACGGTGAATATGGGCAGCTTCCAGATAATACCGATGCTACCCCAGCCAATGGTCATGGGGTTTCCATTCTCGCCGGCAATAAGCAGAAGGCCATTGCCCCCCTCTTTCTCATAGAGCTTCCGTATGGTCTCCTGAAAGGCGTCAAATACTCCGATCTCTTTCATGTACCCTTCCTCCCTCGGGCCTTTTCGATCTTCGCCCAGGTGTCACGAAGCGAGGCCGTTCTGTTGAATACGGGCCGCTTCGCCGACGAATCCTTGTCAACACAGAAGTATCCCTGGCGAAGAAACTGAAAACCTTCTCCGGAGGCCGCACTCCCGAGACCGGGCTCGACCTTGGCATGTTCCAGCACCTGCAGCGAATCGGGATTGATGGATTCCATAAAATCCTCCGCTTCATCGGGGTTGAAGCGGGTGAAAAGATGGTCGTACATCCGCACCTCAGCATCGAGAGCGTGAGAGGCCGAGACCCAGTGAAGCGTGCCCCTGACTTTGCGGCCGTCGGACGACCATCCCCCCCTCGTATCCGGGTCATATCGGCATAGAAGCTCTGTGATTTCTCCGGAAGACTCATCCCTCTTCACATCCGTGCAGGTCACATAGTAGGCATGTTTCAGCCTCACCTCACGTCCGGGGGCGAGACGAAACCATTTTGACGGCGCTTCCTCCCTGAAGTCATCCCGTTCAATGAAGAGCTCCCGGGAAAATGGTATGGTGCGGGTTCCTGCGGCCTGTTCTTCAGGGTTGTTCTCAGCCTCCAGCTCCTCGACTTTACCTTGCGGATAGTTTTCAATGACAAGTTTAATCGGGTGGAGCACCGCCATTCTCCGATGCGCCCGACGGTTCAGGTCTTCACGGAGATAGTGCTCGAGCAGTGCAATGTCAACAGTGCTGTCACGCTTCGCAACACCGATCGCATCACAGAAGTTCCGTATGGTCTCGGGTGTGTATCCCCTGCGCCTGAGTCCCGATATGGTCGGCATGCGCGGATCATCCCAACCGCCTACTCGGCCCTCCGCCACGAGTTTGAGAAGCTTCCGCTTGCTCATGACCGTGTAGGTCAGATTCAACCGCGCAAACTCGATCTGCTGGGGGTGGGACTCGACCCTGAGCTCATCGAGGAACCAGTCGTAGAGTGGACGGTTGTTTTCGAACTCCAGCGTGCAGATAGAGTGGGTTATACGCTCGATTGAGTCTGAGAGGCAGTGTGTAAAATCGTACATCGGATAGATGCACCAGTTGTCTCCCGTACGGTGATGGTGAACCCTCTTGATCCTGTACATGGCGGGGTCCCGCATGTTTACATTGGGAGAGGACATGTCGATCTTTGCGCGGAGAACCCGCGATCCATCCTCAAACTCTCCTGCGCGCATGCGTTTGAACAGCCCGAGGTTCTCTCGGGCAGAGCGATTCCGGTAGGGGCTCTCCCTACCCGCTGTGATCAGTGTACCCCTGTATTCGCGAATTTCATCTGCGGAGAGGTCGTCCACATAGGCTTTGCCCTCCTCAATGAGCTGGAGCGCATACGCGTACAGCTGCTCAAAATAGTCAGAGGCATAGTACTCATGCTCTCCCCAGTCGAAACCGAGCCAACGCACATCCTCCTTTATGGAGTCGATGTACTCCACATCCTCTTTCGCAGGATTGGTATCGTCGTATCGAAGATGGCAGACACCGCCGTACTGTCGGGCAATGCCGAAGTTGAGACAGATTGACTTTGCATGCCCGATGTGGAGATACCCGTTTGGTTCCGGGGGAAAGCGGGTTGCAACCAGACCGTCATGCTTGTTCGTGCGTATGTCATCTTCGATGATTGCACGAATGAAATCTCGAGCTGCTGAATCCTCTCTAGAAGCCTTGGAGCTGCTTCCATCCCCTGTGCCGGAATTGTTCTTCATACATCAGACCCTCAATTCAGCATGATTAAGACAATAAAGGTAGACAGATTCATCTCTATAATCAACTCACTTTGCCAGGAGGTTCATCTCTTTGAGATGGACGTGTCCCTGTACCATCCCCTTTACAGCAACTTTTTCTTCATGATGTAGTCATCCATGAAGAAGCCTCCACCAATATTCACAGTCACGGATTCTTCTATGACGAAACCCCTGGAGGAATAGGCATGAATTGCACTTCTGTTTTGCCTGTTGACCGCAAGGGTCATCATGCTGCAGCCGGATTTACTGCACTCCCCCTCAAGGCAGTGCAGCGCCCCGCTGCCGAATCCATGCCTCTGAAACCGGGGCAGCACGTAGAGCTTGTGAATCTTCATCACCGTGGGATGTTCTGCAAACCCGAACGCGCAGAAACCCACTCTCTCTTCACCATGGAGAATGAACCTGTATTCCGTGTGGCCCTTCTCGAACTCCCTGGTCATGGCCTCAAGGCTGTACAATTTTTCAAGCATGTAGTCTATCTGTTCATCAGATATTATGCCTGGAAAGTGCTGCCTCCAGATGCTCTCAGCCATGTGCACAATCTCCGGAAGGTCGTCTCTTTCGACATGCCTGAGCCCCACCCGAGAACTGCCCGTATTTCCTGTCTGTGGCTTCATGCCTGAGTGACTCCGCATCCCTGGTGAAGGCCCTTCACCCTGCAAAACTATGTTGAGAAATCGAAAATTACCGGATTTGCCAATCTCACATAGTCTTCTACATTCATGATAATCGAATCTGTGAGAGAACCGGCATTAAAGGCTATTCGCTCGTTCTCTATAATGGAACGGTCAACGAAGAGCTTAATGTCGAATATGGGAGGACCAAATGGCGGGATGGAACCGGGCTCGAGGCCGGTGAGCTCCAGGAGCTCGCCCTCTGTTGCAAACCGCAGCCTCTTCACGCCGAAATGGGCTTTCACCTTTGAGGAATCAAGCTTCCGTGCCGCACTCAATACGAAAAGCCTGAATGTTCGATCAACCTTCAGGAGTATGGCCTTGCCGCCGTTTCTCAGCTCCTCACCACGGACCCGCGCGGATTCTTCCGAGGTTCTGGTCGGCCCATGGTGCAGCTCCCTGAAGGAAACGCCTCTCTCCAGCAGAAAGGCTCGTATCCTCTCATACACCCCATCGCCCATCTATCCCTCTCCCCTCTAAAAGCTGATCGTGCTCATCCCCTCCTTGAGATAGTTTGTGAGGGGCTCACCCATGTATCTGACATCAATATTCATTGCCTCAAGTTTCTCTGAGACACCATACATGTCTGAACACTTCTTGCAGGCCTCGAGCACAATGCCGGCCTCATCCATCTTTTGTATCTGTTCCTGCAGTTCTGTGTCTTCTGCAAGCAACTTGGCCGAAGGTCCCCACACAATGAAGATCACCTCTTTCCACCATCCTTTCAATTTGGCATTCAGTGTGTACATGAACACCATTTTCAGTGCGACCTCCCGGTCTCCACTCGTCCACAGAACAACCAGCGTGTTCTTTGCATCTGCCATTTCTTCTCTCCTTCCACGCAGTAGTGATCAATAAAGATAGCGTTCTCTGTTGTTGAGAAAATCCCTGTATATGCGGTAGTGGCTTGTATCTTCGTACTCCACAGGTTGAATCGGCTCTTTGTCGAAACTGAGTATGGTTGCAGCGGGAAGCGCCAGGAGCAGCGGTGAATGGGTTGCGATAATAAACTGGGCCTTACCCTGCCTGCTCTCTCTATCGAGCAGTTCAAGCAGTTCCAGCTGCGACTGTGGTGACAGTGCATTCTCGGGTTCGTCGAGGAGGTAGAGCCCCTTGCGCCTGAACCGGCTCTTGAAGAATGCCATGTGACACTGCCCGTGTGATTTGGTCATAAGCGAGCTTCCGCCGAAATAGTCCAGCGTTCCAGGCGATGCTGCAGCCCATTCATCGAGGAAGGCAGCGAAGTTTTGAAATATTTCCGACGCGAAAAATGACCCTGGTACCATGCCGTCTGTCCAGCTCACATGGACATACCGGTAGAGCTCCTCCTCATGGGGGTTAACCACATATCGCAGGCCGCCCGGGATCTCCCAGATATGGATATCACAGCGATGTGCTATGGCCCTCAAAAGTGTGGATTTTCCTGTACCATTCTCACCCACAAAAAAGGTAACGGGTGTGGTGAGAGCAATACGCTCGGTGATATTGAAATTCCGAAGATTGAAGGGATAAGCACTGCCAGACGGATATTTCTCAGATAAAAACATCAGTTCCCGAATATGCATCAATCCGACCTCACAATCTGGGCAGTACTGCCCGCCAATCTGAAAGGGAATGAAGCATGGAGAGGTATACACAGCTTCGGGGATATACCTCGTGCAGTGTTTCAAGGTTTTTCACCGGATCAAAATTGTCCAGATTCATCGGGAGGGGGCTCTTCACACTTTTGAAAAAGAGTTCAATCCGTGGAGACATCCATGCCTCGAGAACAAGGGGTATGTCTTCATCCATGAGGCTGGTAATTATAAAATCTTCTCCCATAACCGGCTGTGCAATGAGGAAGCGTGCCCCTGCAGACTTTTTCCTGGCCAGTTTTACCCTCTCAACGGATTCCGGTTTATACTGATTGAAAGCGGCCCCTGTACAGAAGATATCACCATGGCGGGTGTTCATGTACCTTAGCAGTTCTATGGACGTCACCATCTTCACCTCAGCCTCAAGGTCCCGAGGCTGCAGCTTTGGCAGTTCGGGGCTTCCATCTCCCCTTACAACAAGCACATAGCGAAGCCACTTGCGGGCTGCATCCTGGAGCAGGAGGTCGAGCTCATCTTTTGAGTGGAAAGTATTCAGATTAATGAGCGTCTTTTCCGGGTCAGTCTGCAGGCCAAGGTAGTCGAATGTCTCCAGGGCTGTGTACCGAAGGTTTCCCAGAGGATTGTCAGGAATCGACACAGCACATCCCGATGAGAGAGCCTGCTCGTAACGGTGAGCGAATCTCTCCATATCCTCCTGGACAGGCCTATCACCATCCTTCCTCGGAGTCAGTATCTCGATTATGTATGGTGCATCCCAGAGCACGCATTATCCCCTTTGCCAGTCCCTACAGATTCGTGGCCTTTTCGAGCGCAGCACCCGTTAAGCGGTAGATGACCCAGTCACTCATTGCCCGTGCACCCATTCGCTCGTAGAACTGCCGTGCCGGGTTCCAGTGAAGCACTGCGAACTCGAGACGGCCGCACTTCTTTTCCAGGGCAACCCGTACACAATGGCTGAACAGAGCCTTCCCGATTCCCTCTCCACGTCTGGAGGGATTTATATAGAGATCCTCGATGTAGAGACCGGGACGTCCCACAAAGGTTGAATAATTGAAAAAGTACACGGCAAAACCCACAGGCTCTTTGTCCACCTCAGCAATAACCGCACATGCGTTGGAATGCTCACTGAGTAGTGTTTCACGGAGCAGATCCTCGGTTGCCTCAACTTCATGGGCCAGCTTTTCAAACTCTGCAAGCTCCCTGATAAGTGTATGAACCAGGGGTGCATCTTCAACGCCGGCCTCCCGTATCGTTACACCCATACTCCCTCCAAGCTCCTTTATTTCCTGTCCCGTGGATTGGATTCGCTGATCCCCGCTAGGTTATGGAGAATCTGCCCATCTTGCAGAAGGAGATAAAACCTCGAACCACCTCTTCTTCAATGCCATTGTCACGCACCGCGTCTTCAAGCGCAAAAGCCATATTCAGGGCATCGGCGTAGGTGACGAATTGCCGCTCCTTTGTCAGATAGGAGCCGCGCCAGCTTTCGATGATACTGTTCAGAACGTCCTTGTCATACCCTCCATCAGGATTTCGCGCTCGCTGGCTCAGATAATCCCTGTTCGGCTCGGTTCCTATGGGCTGCCAGCCGTATCGTCGGGCCACTCTGAGTATGTTTCTCCATTCCATGTTTTCCATCTGATGCTTCTTTCCGCTGTCATTCTGCAGGGCAAAATCCATGAGACATTCTCTACACTCTTAATTACGCAACACTGCAACAAGCGAAAAAAATCTTTACCCAGTGACAGGGTTTCATTGATGTCAAAACCACTGCCCATTAAAAGCTGTTCCACCTCACGGTTTGAATCCGATGTGCCCATCCTGTGCAGGCTCGACAGAGGGCTTTATCTTACCATACTTCTCCTCGTACTTCGCTATATTTTCCTGCAGCGCAGCCACAATCCTCTTCATATGGCCGGGGCTCGTGATAACACGGGCAGTTACATCGCCCGCAGGTGGCGCGATCATGATAAAATCGAGCACGAACTCCTCAGGTGTGTGGGTAATACGCAGGCTGTTCGCATAGACCCCTCCTGCAAGCTCTTTGCGCATCTCAACTCGAATCTGCTTTTCTGCCATAGATATCTCCTTTACCCCACATTTGTATCATGCACCCGTGGATGATGCGCTGATATAGCGGCGCATAATTGGTCTGAATGGTGAACGGTCAAGCACTGAGAAAACCTCTCTTTGTGCAACTGAGCACCATGCCACAGGTCTGTTGTCAAGGTATCCCAGTATGCCGGGAATCTCGTTTCGCTCCACAACGGCCTTCATAGCCGTCCTGTTTTCAGCCCCCTGCTGCTTCTCGAACTCCTTTCTCTTGATGCGCCACCACAGGCACCGTGTTCACCAAAGAGCCTCTCCATGTCTTTCCACAGCTCTGCGGTTGCCGGTTGAAAGATCATGCCTTTTCTTTCTTCCCCTTTCGCAGACGGGAAAGTAGTTTTTTCATTTTTTCAATAGCGGCAAGTTCCTCCTGGTTCTGGGGCAGATTCCAGGGCTGCATAACACGGTCAGTTATTTTACCGCTCATTGGTGGTTTGTGATAGGCACCCGGATCATACACTTCCATATCTTCAAACTGCACAGGTTGTTCCTGATAGCATGACCAGACTGCCTTTCGTATCGACTCCGGGGTGCCCCTGAACTGAAGATCAATGAGACGCACCTGCTCTCTGAACCGGTCGATGAACTCCATGGGAATGTTGTACAGGAGGGGATGGGGGGCATCGGTGCCTATGATCTGCTTCTTTTCGTCAACACCGTTCTGAAAGAGAGCCTTAAGGGCATCTCCAGTTAAATGGCCATCGGATTCCGGTCCGCTCAGAACGATGTATCGTATGTTCGGATTGGCCACAACATTGCAGATAATCTTCTCGAAGCCGATGTTCTCGGTCTGCACCGTTCCAGAGAGGGCAGCCCCGCTCTCAACGCCGACCCGTACAAGCTGCTCGATTTCACGGGGAATTTTGTCCTCTTCCCGATTGAGAACTATGGCCACCGCCACCGGAGAAGTGTCATTCCCCCTGATATACCTGCCCTCCTCCGGAGGGTATCCCGGGTGGGGATCGACCTTTCTCACGCTGTCCTCCACCTACCAGTGGTTTCGTCGTATTCGCTTTTCAAGAAACTCGTCCTTGAGACCCTTGCTCTCACCCGGGTGTCCCACTGCTATGAGGGCAAAGGGGATGATGCTTTCAGGGATATCGAGGAGTTTTCGAAGCCCGCTCACCCTGTCCTCACGTGGATACACGCCAAGCCAGACCCCACCCAGGCCTTGATCCACAATCTCGAGCAGCATGTTCTCCACTGCTGCGGAGCAGTCCTGCACCCAGTAGCCGACATGCTTTTCCAGATTCAAATCACCACACACGAGTATGGCAGCGGGAGCTTCATGAAGCATCTGCGCATAGGGATGTATCTCTGTGATTTTTTCGAGCAGAGGCCTCTGGTCAATGATGACGAAGTGCCACGGCTGCTGATTTCCAGCTGACGGCGCATTCATACCCGCCTTTACAACAGCCGCAAGCACCTCTTCGGAAACCGGTTCTCCGGTATACTTGCGAATACTACGTCTCTTGTAAATCGTGTCCATATTTCAGGTTCTCCTCACTGAAGTGTATCTGTTAGGGTACTGAGAATTTGCCAAATCCTGTCTGCCCAATCAAGATGTTCCGGTTTCATCATACAGGACCTGAGACAGGTCAGGGTATTTTCATCAACCTCGATTGTACTGGGAATAGAATCTATCAATCGCATCGGATAGGAAAAGAGGGCAAGGTGAAGGTTTCTGGAGGCCGCTTCCTCGAACAGCCTCACTGAGCGCCGCGACATCTCGCTGATCCGGGAAGCCATGGGCGCCCATACCACGATGTCGAGCTCAGGTTCGAGAAAGGTGAAAATGCGGGAATCATCCCTCATCTTTGCGTACAGATTCATTGCAGCTTGTCTGCACTTTTCCAGGCCTCTGGCAAATTCAGCGCCCCTTTTCATGGGAAAGAGCTTCTGCGTGGCCCACAGTGCAACTGCTGC
>Ga0255055_10002255_pt1 | contig 13713 bp, 13 predicted proteins | sample JV7_2_27_MG_FD_188633 | JGI IMG/M metagenome (GOLD analysis project Ga0255055, IMG submission 188633) | Seawater microbial communities from Jervis Inlet, British Columbia, Canada - JV7_2_27 | ecosystem: Environmental > Aquatic > Marine > Inlet | place: Canada: British Columbia | collected...
AAATATTGCACTCACAAATAGTTGACATCATCAAAAGCATTAACCTTGTAGAACTAATCCAAGAAGGCATAATAACATATTTCAATCTCATTGGGAAGCCCCGCTCGTATCCTAACTCACGAGTTTTCGAAATGGATAAGCCTAGTGCGATAAAACAAATTCAAAAATTAAGGTCACTGTCGCAGACAGTTCAGAATACTCCTGAATGGTTTGAATTCCGTCGAAATCGTCTTACTGCTAGCTCGGCCTGGAAGGCTCTTGGTAGTGATGCCAAAAGAAATGAACTAATATATTCAAAATGTCAGCCTCTCAATAAAACCAAATACACTTCCGTAAACGTGAATTCCGCTACGCACCATGGGCACAAATATGAACCGCTATCTACCATATTCTATGAACATCTATACAATACCAAGATCGAAGAATTTGGGTGTATACCAGATCCTTACAACAAGGAATTTGGCGCCTCTCCAGATGGTATAAATGTCAAGAGGGATAACGAGAGATTTGGATACTTGTTGGAGATCAAGAACCCGGTAAGTCGCAAAATAACAGGTACTCCCAAGAAAGAGTATTGGGTACAAATGCAATTCCAGATGCATGTCACGAGACTTCACGTGTGTGATTTCCTCGAGACTTCATTCAAGGAATATCCATCTGAGTCCGAATCGAAAAGCGACGGCGAGTTTAATAAGACAGCAAGTGGCAATCCCAAAGGAGTAATTGTCTGTTTTCATGACGGATGTGGACCCGCTTATGAGTATTCTCCCTGGAATTGTTCTGAAGATGAATTCAATGAGTGGTATGACAAACTTCTTGATAAATCTAGCGACAAAACATGGATTAAAAACATATATTGGAGACTGGATAATTACTCTTGTGTCACTGTGCAATACATTAAAAAATGGTTTGATGTAGCGAAACCCATATTTGAGGAGATATGGCGGACTATCGAGAAAGAACGGATTGCAGGATATTCGCATCGCAAACCAAAACAACGTAAGAGGAAGCCGCCCATTATTTCGCCTCTGATATCACACGCCGTCACCCCCCTCCATAACATACCCATCCTAGAAATTGAACCCCCCAAACTAACCCTCAAGATACGGACCGAGGCATTAAAATAAGCCTGCACTTATTGGTAACAATAGTAATTAACTCGAAGACAATTTCTGACCGGAGGACCATGAATACAAGGATCTTTCACTTTTATCGGATTATACAATCCTCCGCACACATCTGCTGGTGCTGCTGTGCCGTTACATGGTTGAGACCAGTTTTTTATATTATTGGTTTTCTGCGCGTAGGAACCAACCGCCCATGTGGGGTAAAGCTCCCATTGATTAGAATAGTTCCAGTTTGATAACCCTCCGGGTGTTTTCATTGGATAAGTATCGGACAGTATCCTTTTATCGAGACTCTTCGGATAGGCTCCTCTTGATATAAATGTCTCCTTTGCCCCTCCTAATATGACTAGTATTCCTAAAACTATAATACCACATAAGATACCATTAAGTAAAAGACCGCGACTCATATTATAAATAATATTTATATTATATTTTCTATGATAAGTTCGTAGAAAATATATACCAGAGACAACCATTTAAAATGTAGATGCTATTTGAGATTATACATGGATTATCAGGATTGTGTTGTTAAAAGAGACGGGCAGAGAGAAGCATTTTCATTTGATAAGATCTTAAAGCGTGTGACAATTCTCGGCTTAGCTAAGAAGACCGATCAGAACGAGCTCAAGATCAATTATACTTCTCTAGTTCAGAAGATCATAGACAGGTTATACGATGGCATTTCAACGGAGAAGATAGACGAACTCACGGCGCAGCAATGCGCATCCCTAATTACTACGCATCCTGATTATGGGAAACTGGCAAGCCGCATTCTAATTTCCAACCACCAGAAAAATACAGAAGAAAGTTACAAAGCGGTAGTGCACAAGCTGTATACTTTTAGAGATATACATGATAAACACACACCTCTTATTGGCAAACAACTTTTTGATACAGTAACGGAGAATAGCGACATTATTCAGGCGTTATTCGATTTCGATAGAGATTATCTCCTTGACTACTTTGGATTCAAAACATTAGAGAGAGCATATCTTCAACGTATCAGAGGCAAGATAATGGAACGACCACAGCATATGTGGATGCGTGTGGCTATCGCTATCCATGGGAAAGATTTCGACAAAGTAAAGCAAACTTATGACCTCTTATCTCAGAAATATTTTACTCATGCTACACCAACTTTATATAATGCGGGCACTCCGCGCCCTCAGCTCAGTTCGTGCTATCTTCTCTCTATGGAAAGCGACTCTATTGAGGGGATCTACTCGACTCTTACAGACTGCGCAAAAATCTCCAAATGGGCTGGCGGAATAGGGCTACATATACATAACGTAAGAGCTTCCGGATCTCATATCCGAGGTACCAACGGGACATCAAACGGTATCGTACCTATGTTGAAGGCTTTCAATGCGACTGCGCGCTATGTTGATCAGGGAGGTGGGAAACGAAACGGAAGCTTCGCTATTTATCTGGAGCCATGGCATAGAGATATTCGTGAGTTTCTAGATATGAAGAAAAACCACGGCGATGAAGAACAAAGAGCGAGAGATCTGTTTTATGCCTTATGGATCCCTGACCTATTCATGGAACGCGTTAAACATGGTAAGACGTGGACGCTGCTTTGTCCAGACGAGTGTCCTGGGTTGTCTGACGTCTATGGAGACGAATTTAGAGCTCTGTATGAAAAGTTTGAGAGCGATGGGAAAGGTATTGTAGTTGCCGCCCGAGATATCTGGTTTAAGATCCTAGACTCACAGATAGAGACTGGGAACCCATATATGTTGTACAAAGATGCCTGCAATAAGAAAAGCAACCAGAAAAACCTCGGTACTATCAAGTCGAGTAACCTTTGTACTGAGATCATCGAGTACTCGGATCCAACCGAGACTGCCGTGTGTAACCTCGCAAGTTTGGGACTACCTAACTTCGTAGAGAGAAAGGTATTATCCCCACCACCCCATAAGATTATCATTTACACTAGAAAAGATTGCATTTACTGTAAGATGTCCAAAAGACTGTTAGCGAGAAACAACCTTGAGTATAAGGAAGACATTATAGATGATGCAGGCAAATCAGCATTCGTATCTGAATTTAAGGCTGATTTTAGCAAGGATATTACTACTTTCCCTCAAATCGTGTTTGACGATAGGTATATTGGAGGTTATAATGAACTACTAGAAGTACTACGACCTGTATTTAATTACAAAAAACTTCACCATGTCACCAAGATTGTTACGCGAAACCTTAATCGTATTATCGACATTAACTTCTACCCCACCGATAAAACAAACCTTAGTAATTCGAGACATCGCCCCATAGGCATAGGAGTCCAGGGGCTTGCAGACGCCTTCCTTCTGATGGAACTACCTTTCGATTCGCCACAAGCTCGGCAAACTAATAAGAATATATTCGAGACTATTTATCATGGTGCGGTGGAATCCAGCATGGAGATGTCCATGGAGTCAACCCCGTATTCAACGTTCGAAGGCTCCCCTGCCTCCGAGGGCAAGCTATCATTCGACCTGTGGGACACAGTGCCCGAAAGCGGTCTCTATGACTGGAAGTTGTTGCGGGAAGCGGTTAAAAAGAACGGGCTCCGCAACTCACTTCTGATAGCGCCAATGCCTACAGCATCTACCTCGCAAATCCTCGGGAATAACGAGTGCTTCGAACCATACACTAGTAACATATATCTCAGACGCACAAACGCGGGCGAATTCGTAATAGTAAACAAGCATCTTTTAGGTGAACTTGCAGAACTTGGCATATGGTCAGATGATGTTAAAAACGAGATAATCACCAACAACGGGTCCGTGCAGAATAGCGATGCTATTCCCAAATGCCTTAAGGATAAATACAAAATCGTATGGGAAATCCCCATGAGGAATATCATCGAAATGGCTGCCGATAGGGCTCCCTACATAGACCAAAGTATGAGTATGAATTTGTGGATGGAAAATCCTACGTACGATAAGTTAACCGCTATGCATTTCTTCTCTTTTCAAAAGGGGCTCAAGACTGGCCTATACTATCTCAGAACGAAAGCTAAGGCTGCGCCACAGAAATTCACTATCAATCCTACTGTAAAAGCCCCCCAAGATGATGGAGTATGTGAAATGTGCTCCGCTTGAATTTTATGTCAGAATGTAGAATAAATTCTAACTACTGTGTAATATGAAATATAATATAGATAGTCATATTACATCTATCGCCCATCGCGGATATTCTGGGAAATATGAAGATAATTCGCACATGGCATTTCTGAAGGCCTATGAATGCGACTTCGATATGATTGAACTAGATATACAAGTTTGTCAAACGGGACAATTAGTTATTATCCACGACATCTTTGTAGATGAGGATTTAATCCGAGACCTGACGTTGGCAAACCTGCGCAAGAAGAAGAGTAAGCGTGGGATATTGACATTGAAAGATTTTACAGAAATATTTCCCTACCGAAGTAAGACATTGTACTTAGATTTAAAGGGCGATATTATGACGGCATATGCTCTTGCCGCATTCATCAGAATACACAATATTGATGTATCTAATATGATAGCATGCAGTTTCAATATGAAGCACCTCGCTCTTCTCAAGCGCAAACTCCCGAGATTAAGAAGAGGATTCATAAGCTCAAATGTCTTGACTCATAAAATGCTCAAGACTGTGATAAAAGGTCTATACTCTATTTGTCTACACTGGTCCGCACTTGAAAAGGGCACGATTGATTTATGTAAGAAAAATAAAGTCCTCGTTTACACCTATACTATGGACTCACCGGTCGTGTTAGAGCATATGACTAGGTTTGATATTGACGGAATAGTAACTAATCATGAACTATCTAGAAATAGAATATTAGTCTAGCTCATTTGGAGCTTTTGACAGCTTTGTCCCACCTGTCAACAAAATTGCGATTACATTCCAGAAGGTCAACGCCCCAGGCTAGCATGCCAAAACATCTGAAACATACAAGGATATCTATCAAAGAGTCGTGCAGGTTACCCGGCGTAGTCTTGAACAATCTCTCGTGAAGCTCACTTAGCTTGGGGTATTTCAGATAAGATTTTCCAGTACGCTTATTGACTCGTCTAATGTTGCAAAGAGAAGTGCCACTGCCCATGGTACAGTACCAATTTCTCCGTAAGTCGGACAAAGTCCGTTGAAATCCGTGGCGAATTTGCTCTACAGTTATCATGCTTCTATCGAACTTTATGTTGTGGGCAACGATGACATTCGCGGTTCTCGCATCGGTCATAAATTCGTGTAGTAAGGGGGTTAGAGGAACACCGTATTGCAACATTTTAGCCGTCGTGATTCCGTGAATCTTACTGCTTTCCGGCTTGATACCGTAACCTTCGGGTAGTCTAATAATCTTGTCCACAACCTTAACAATCCGGTTATTAGACGTATCATACACTAACCAAGACAGCTGGACAACGAATGGCCAATTGTAAGTGTCGCTGAGACGCGCATTCCTATAGGCGGGTAGTCCCGTCGTTTCTACGTCAAATACTAGAATTTTCATAGTGGAGAATACTTATTTACTATCTTTTATAATTAATTTCAATTTATTACGCATCTCGCTAGCCTCTACTGTATACTCTCCTGAGTTGAATTCGTCTACGTACACCTGTGGTATACCGTTAAAATCTATAAGCTTGCGATTCAGTTCATATTTTGCGTATGCGCACTCTTTCTCTAGTTTCTGTTTGAATAAATCGGGGTTTTCATAACATTTTTCGGCTGTCTTAATGCCACATTTCTTGAAGACTGATGGTATATTATCACTCTTATCGCCCATTACAATTTTGCAGAATAAATCTTTCTTCGCATCGCCAAAGCTAGTTTTACTAGATGTCAGTCTGCGAAATCTTAGATCTATCGGAATTGTATTCTCATCGGCAAGCTGAAGATAATCCATATCACTCGCGATAATATACACTTTTGACGAAGGGCATATTTTACGAATGTTTCGAATAGATAGTGCAATACAATCATCTGCCTCCAATCGCGGATGTCTCATGACCATATTTACGCGAGCTTCTTTGAATAATTTCTCAAAATTAAGCAGGTGAAACACTGAGCTGAGTGGTATATGTCCAACCCGGTTGTCTTTATATGTCTTAAACAATGTTCTCCTCCATATGTCTTTTCTGAAACAATCCAAAGCAACTATAATGATTGGGTTCTCGAGCTTCAGTTTCTTAACGATTTCATGAAACTTCTTTACAAATACAGCTCTGAATCTCTCCATGAAATCCTTGTTCTCAGCTGGATCCACTAGAACTTCACCTGGGTGGCTGTGCTTGTACCATTGTACCATGGCGAAATACCTGTAGAATAGGTAGTAACTTCCGTCAACAAGTAGAAATTGTTGCATTGTAGAATGTTACTCGCATTGTTTCTATGTTATTTTAGTCTTCCATCAATTTCAATTTAATGGCTAACAATAAGCCGCTTTTACTTCGCTGTATTTCTTACATATACCGAACGTCTTTCTGTGCCATGGAGACAATCCGTGCAAACGAATACCCTCCATGTGTTTCTGTGTCCCATACCCTTTGTTTTGTCGCAAATCATAGAATTTATCTAGATTTGGATATTCGTCACACATTTTATTTATGTATTTGTCTCTTTCTACCTTAGCCACGATAGATGCTGCGGCGATCGCGGTATACTTGTTGTCCCCCTGCGGTATACAAATATGCGGAACTATCGCATTATCATAACGATAGATGTAGAATTTGTTGCCATCTACAAGAATATTCTCAGGTCGAACTATTAGCTTATCTAGAGCTCGATGCATTGCTTGGTGCGTAGCCTGATATACGTTGATTTCGTCTACTTTCTCAGCAGACAACCAATAACTTGTCCAGTCTACCGCATTGTCTTTTATATAATCGTAGGCCACTAACCTTTTCTTCGCAGATAATTTTTTACTATCACGCATAAGACTATGATTAAAGCTGTCATTTTGTGGGAGTATCACTGCTCCCACATAAACTCTTCCGAAGAGAGGACCCCTCCCTGCCTCATCGACGCCAGCCTCTAAAGTGTTCTCGAAATGAAATGTCTTCAGCATTCTTCTAATATGTCTGTTCATAGTATAAGCAGGCATATTCTTTATGGTTCCAGTCAATTTAGTTCGAAGAGGAGGGATTGGAAGGGCATGTCAGCAGAGTATATTTTGTTGGTCCTCCGGAGCAGGGATTCCGGTATGCGTTCCTAGGCTTCGAGTAGGTAACAGTGGGCAATAGGCAGCAGTTCCGGTGTTCGCCGTTATAATTCTGTATGGCCACTCGTCGCGCAATGGCGCGCTTGGCTGCAAAAGATTGCCCTACCGACGCTGTACTAGCAAACTTACGATTACACGGACCGGTTGGCACTCTGTACTTCTGAAACAGATAACCAGGGCTTAAATTAAATGGCTGTAGAGGGCGCCCGCAACATAAAGCCCTCTCTGCACCCTCGCAAACTCGGTTCCCCCACGGATCCCTCTCAGCATTCTTATTCGGCTGTGGATCTCCGGCTGACTCTGGGTCATTATCACAGTTCCCTTGCGCATAACGGACAGTTCTAGCGAATAAGTTAAATCCATTCTTCACTCTACCGTGTGTTAAAGCAGGCATATAATATATACCAAGATAATTATTCCTTAACATCAAATACACCCTTCTCTAGCAGAGTCTCAGCCATTTCACAATCAGCAAAACTTTTTCTTATAGAAGTATATATAATGAAGTTCAGATTATCTCATCTTCTAATCGGATTACTCGTCCTCGTGGTCTTAATCAACCTTGGACAACGCGCTATAGGCAGAGAAGGGATGGGAGTAAGGCAGGAGAATATACCGGATGGCGACGAGGATCTATATATACTCAAGTCTCAAGTTGTGCCTCCAGTATGTCCAAGATGTCCAGATGCTGCTGCCTGTCCGAGACCTACCCCATGTCCCCCATGTCCTCCTTGCGCTAGATGTCCAGAACCGGCATTTACTTGCAAGAAAGTTCCTAACTATACATCACGCAATCAATCAGAACTTCCTCTACCCATGTTGAATACATTCGCAGCTTTTAGATAAATATATATGTATATATTTAGTAAAATCAGATATGCTTCTTAATACACTTTTTGTCCATCTGAAAACTTGGAATTCTTTTGTTTTGAGGAATGATCTTTATTACGCATTGTGACTTTTTCCCATATAGCGGTTCTACACACCCTTTCTCCTTTTTCTTTCGTGTTTTTCGTATATGTGCCTTTATCTTACTAGACGATGCGACCCTTGAATCCTGCGTACATCGTGATCTGAAGTGTTCGTAACGTTCTCTGATATCACAGTATTTGAGACCAGACTTCTTTCCAAGCATAGCATTAACTAGCTCATGCAACTTGAAAACCCATCTGGAAAACTTATCTCTATTCTTTAGGTCATTGCAGGTAAGCGGTAACATCTTCAAGTTTTTCTTCAGATTTATTCTACAGTATTTGCACGGAAGAATATGTCTTAAATTACGTACGAACTCTCTATAATGTCTTTTATCTTCTTTAGTCGGACGTACGGGATAGTTGAAGCTTATCACATGTAAGAAATGCCATAATGGTGGTCCCCACACACTCGTAAGCATTCCGCCCCCACTATCAAAATGTTTTTTCTTATACGTGTATACCTTACGCGATTTGTTCTTCGACTTTGTTTTTCTCTTACGTTTTATTCTTCGTGTTTTAGACATGTGTTATATTACTTTTAGAAAATATTTAGCTCTAATAATAATAATATTATATCGTCGTTTTATTGAGTATAAATGACCGCAGCGAGTCGTTCATGCTTACCTCACTTGATATCTCAATATTGTAGCACAGTTTCCAAAGAGCTTTATATAATGCCTTCTCACTGCTATATTTCTTCCAGTCGAAACGTACCATTTCTCCGGTGTGTGCTCTAACATACATTCCACCGCGGAGACGAAGCACAAGGTGGAGAGTAGATTCCTTTTGAATATTGTAATCCGACAACGTACGTCCATCCTCAAGCTGCTTTCCAGCGAAAATGAGGCGCTGTTGGTCAGGAGGGATGCCTTCCTTATCTTGGATCTTACCCTTTACTGCTTCGATTGTATCAGTGGTCTCAACGTCGAGAGTGATTGTCTTGCCTGTAAGCGTTTTCACGAAAATCTGCATTATGCTTCTCATTATAAAATTGTCTTTAGGTAGATTCGTTAAATATATTCTCTTCTTCTATTAAATTATATTATAGATGTTAGCCAATCTTAGAGAAAATGTAAGCCGACTGCTCGCAAATAAGAAGTTCCTTATAATTATAATCATTGCTTCATTATTTATGGCGCTTGCTCTCTATATCTACATATACTATATCTCTCCCAAACTTGATCCCAGTTTTGTTCCGAATAGAGAGTTCGTTAAAGCAAAAGATGAGGAAGTAAAACACGCCGATATCTATCTTTTCTACACTGACTGGTGTCCTCATTCGAAAAAGTCAAAGCCAATATACGATGCTGTCAAAGAACAATATGAAGGGAAACCAATTAACGGGATAATCGTCAACTTTCACACCGTTAATGGCGAGAAGGACGAGGACAATATGAACGAGTTCGAGAAAAAGTATAAGGCGAAAGTGGATGGTTACCCCACAATTTTTCTCGTCAAAGGGACACAAATTATTGAGTATGACGCAAAAGTCACTGCTGAAACTTTAAGCGAGTTCTTGCACACTACATTGTAGGAACTGTGTGACCGCTTTTTCTCCGTCCTCAAGCATTTCTTTTCTCTTACTTTCTTTTACAATAGTATCTCTGAGTTCAGATCCTAGAGGCGGGACGTTACAGACTATGATATTGGGTATGTCCGACTCCACTAGTATGGATAGTCTTCGTGTCACATTATTAAGCAGGAAGGATATGTACTCGATGGTATTGCTATCTTTTGGAATGTTGTAGGTTCCCGGTCTACACACTTTAATTCCGAGTATATTCTCTTTCTTGCTCCCGTTCTCAATACAAGGTTTAGTTGGAAAAAAATATGTTAGACCTCCATCTACTATATAGCTATCGTTATAGTACATGGGTTTGAATATCAGAGGCAAGGAGCACGACATGTATATGCAATCAAGTAATTTCACTTCGTGATGAGTTATATATGAGAAGTCCAGTGATTCGAGTCCATTGGCAGCAGTGGCGTAAACATGGAATTCTATATTAGTTATGTCATATATCTCACCTAAAGTTATATTCTGACTTATATCTTTAGACTTTAGGAGCGGAACAAATATCTCGGATATAATATTCTGACCGAGTATACCCTTGTCCTCTATCAGTCCAAGTAGTATATTAGGTTCGAATTTATATGTCTTGTCCCACGGTCTACCTATAATATAGTCATATACAACATCTTTGTCAAAACGTAAAATCCAGATAGCTAGCGCCAAAGCGCCCGCCGACGTCCCATATACCGACTGTATATTCTTATAGTCAATGAGGTTCGCACTTTCAGCTTGGTATAGGGCGCCTATTATGTTAATACCGTTATAGGCAGCTCCAGATACAACTAGATGCTTAATGTCCATTAATTAGTTATCATCGTAAATTTTTAACCTTTTTTTTCTGCTTTTAGAATAATGGAAGACTATGCGGAGCAAATCAATATAGATGACTTATACATAAGAAAACATCAGATTGAGGAAGTGAAGTTAAAAGTTTTCAGGAAAATTCTAAATAGAGCACATAATAAGATTAAAATAACGTCGAGGCAAAGGCACAGGGTCCAGTTCACCTTCTTCGTAATACCAGAGTTTCTGGTTGGTACACCAACATATGATGTAGCAGCTTGTACAGCATTCTTAATAGATAAGCTAACAACAAATGGCTTTTTTGTCAAATATACGCATCCTAATCTTCTCTTTATATCCTGGGCGCACTATCTGGATAAGAAACAAAGAATGTACATTAAGAAAATCTATGGTGTAAACGTGGACGGTAATGGAAACATAGTCAAGACTACCGCGTCACAAGCAAATAAAAGCCGGCATAGAACACAGGGTGACATAAATTCTCTTATAATAAAAGCGCCTACGGTAAATGTGAAAGCTAAGAGGGAGTATAAAAGTATATCGACCTACAAACCAACCGGCAATCTTATATATAACAATGAACTACTTCACAAAATCGAAAACAGAACAAGGTCTTAATTTTATATATCAAGAAATCTTCCATTTCTTTATGTACCTGTTGTTTTTTTCTACATTATTGTAGGCATCCATTAGTCTCTAAAATGGGCTCTCACCTACAATGTGTCAAAAAATTCAAAAAAGATTCTTGCGAAAATGAAAAATGGACATTTCTAAAATGTCCAAAATGTCTCAGAGTGACTTTAATGGTCTTACTTTTTTTACACTTTTTGAACTTTGCTATAACTTTGCTAGAACGTTGTAGGAGCAATATATTACAGTGCCTTTTTTTCAGTCCTACATTGGTTTTTTCACCAAAAAAAAAACGATTTAGGGGTTTTTTTTGTTACCCATATATAGGATAATGAAAAAACCCCAAAAAGGGACCAAAAAGCACTATTTTGGCAAAAAATATATTTGCACTACTTGTGACTTCTATACGTCTAATAAAAAGGATTATAGAAGACACCTTGAGACCATCAAACATTCGCGAAAAAACAGCCAAAATGAGTGGGTAACGGAAAAAAACCCCGCTGCATATTTGACAAAAAAGTGGGTAACGAAAAAACCCCAGAGCATATGTTCAGGTTGTAACCGCAAATACAAATATAAATCTGGATTATGCAGGCATCAGAAAAAATGTCCCCAATATCTTCTATCATGTAAGAAGGGTCCGGATATTAACGAACAAAGCGAGGCTACGCCTACAGCTGTAGAGATAGAGAATGTAATATTGAGAAAAGAGCTGACCGAATTGAAAGATGGCGTATTCGAGCATCTCCGAGAAACTACATCAAATTTAAATAATACAATTACAGTATTTTTAGAGGCCCAAAAGAAAGAAAGTGAAGATCGGCAGCAACAGATAGAATCATTTAGGGATATAGTCCCTATGATAGGAAATACATATAATAACAAACTATCTATCAATGTGTATCTTAATGAAAAATGCAAGGATGCTATGAATCTAACCGACTTCATGGATAAGTTAGAAGTATCCTTAGATGATCTTGTGTATACTAAGAACCATGGTTTCGTTAAAGGTATTAGCAACATATTCGTCAAGCAGTTAAAAGATATGGAACCGACACAAAGACCGATTCATTGCTCTGATAAGAAAAGGCTACAGTTTTATGTAAAGGATGAAGACAAATGGGGGAAAGACAAGACGCATCAGAAACTTAATAATTCAATTGAAAATGTGGTAATGCAGCAAATTAGGAAGATTAAAGAGTGGGAAAAGAATAATCCAAACTATCTAAACAATGACGGTCTCCTAATGGAGTGGCACTCCATGGTACATAATGTGATGGGTGGAGACAATGAGATTATAATAACTAAAAACTGTCATTCCATAAAAAAAGAGATTGGGATTAGCGTTGAAGTAAAGGATGAATTGATAAATAAATAAATAGATTATTGGTAAATCTATTTATCTGACTATAGAGAATTATACATTTCCTAAATGAATATCTATTTTCTGCTGCGTCTGCCTCCGCGACGACGTGTGCGAGTGCGTCCTCCACGACGACGGCGGCTACGAATGCGTCCTCCACGACGACGACGGGTGCGAACGCGTCCACCACGGCGGCGGCGACTACGAGTGCCAGCTCTTCTTCTTCGTGTCTTCACCATTATATAAATAGTGAAGAAAAAAATTTATTGGGGAATCATGATAAGGTATCATGTCTAACGGCGCCGGCGGGTAGAACGGCTCTTACGGCAGAAAGAACGTTTGCGACCAGATGCGTATTTGCATCCAGAGGTGCCGCGGCAGACGGCAGGTCCCTTGCGGCGACAGTGACTAGATCTACGACGCCTGGCGTAACTTTTAAGTGCTCTCTTTAACGAGGCGCGGGTGCGGATGCGACCACCGCGAGTGCGACGACGCCTACGGCGCGGGTCATATGCTAGGCGAGCCCCCGGGCGTGCTCTGAGGCGGCGATTTCCCTTGCGTGTGCCACCCCCACGGCGCCGGCGCGTACGTCCTCCGCGCCGGCGGCGCGTACGCGTGCCAGCTTTTCTTCTTCGTGTTAAGGCCATTATAATAATAGTGGAGAATTTATTTTTGTTCTTTTAGGAACTTCATTATTGCTGCCATAACATCCTTATCCACATCTTTCTGTGAGCCAGTCGAGACCGTGTCAAGTTGTGCGGTTACAGTCTTTTCCCTGTTTATCGTTGTCTTCACTTCGCGCAGCAAGGTAATACCCTCGAATATGTCCAATGCTTTCTTAAAGTCTTTTTCACAAGCTATATAGAGCTTCACGATGGCTTGTCTGGCTTCAGCTATAAGTTCCATCAACTTGCCATCATTTAGACCAGGATTTAACGTTACAACCTCCGTTCTGTTTTGATCTTTGAGGACTTGTATCTTAAAGACTTTATCTAGAATACTCATTAAGTTTGCCTGATTAGTTTGAGCTTGTTTAATCATTGACGTAA
>Ga0255055_10002256_pt1 | contig 13711 bp, 14 predicted proteins | sample JV7_2_27_MG_FD_188633 | JGI IMG/M metagenome (GOLD analysis project Ga0255055, IMG submission 188633) | Seawater microbial communities from Jervis Inlet, British Columbia, Canada - JV7_2_27 | ecosystem: Environmental > Aquatic > Marine > Inlet | place: Canada: British Columbia | collected...
CTGCGTTACCTGCCCGCCATCGCGAGCCGCCACGTCCGCCATCGGCTGCGCCTCAGGCAATGCCGGGCGGGCTCAGGCGAGGCGGGCGGGTTAAGGGCTCGAAGTAGCAGAAGTACGTCAACACCCTTAAATGCCTTGCATATGGAAGCCGCCAACTCGTACAAAATTCAGGTACAACCAAAATCGAATTCAATCGCATGGGGTCGCTTGTTCAGGAAGCTATTCTCGGCTGACCGTATACTGAATAGCGAAGTTTAGCCCTTGTGATATGATAATAGTATCCAAACAAAATTGGGACAACCTCGACCTTGTATATGTTGGAGCTGTCACCGGTTTCATGCCCAATACTATCACCCCAAGATATTGTATAGGCATAAAAATATGAAAGCGTGGATTTGAAATTTCAAGCCACGCTTTTTAATGAAACAAAAAGGTTTCCCGCGGCAGGCGCAAAAACCACGCAATGGATAATCCGATACCCTGCATCTTGGGGCCAGAGCTGGCCTCAAAGGCATTCAGAAAAACGGGGCTGGCCTTATCCAAAAAATTTATGCAGTTGATCCACTCCTATGTCCCCGATGAAATGGCTCGATGGATGTGATCGCTTGTATCGATGATGATCAGATGATTAAAAAGATTCTCAAGCACTTTTGGGCTTGTGGGAGGTAAAGCGAAAACCGCCACCCAGGGCCAATTCCCCACCGGTTGAACCCTTCATCATTGATGACAAGTTACCATCGCCCAGCGCCGATGCGTACCTGACCGATCCCCAGTATCCGATTGAAACCTACCTGTAAAAAAATCGCTGCTCTAGGCAAGCCGGTAAGCTATGCTCAAATTTGCCGAAAATCTTAGCACCCGCGTAAAAAACCAATGTTGACAATAAAGTCCGCTTTCGTTATTTGGATGCTAGACGGTTACGTTTATTTGAGTTTCCATATGTTGGGCTGTGGCTGAATCCAACACACAACTCACATTTTCCCTTCGCTTGCTCCTAAAAAGCGAGTTCTTATCAATAATGTAGATTCAATAAAGATGCAAGACTTTGAAAACCCGGAGGTGGGAAGTGACACATATATTTAATTTAGATCAGATTAAGAAAGTTCTGCCCACGCTTGATATTGTCAAGGATCTGGAAGAGGGGTTTATCGCCTATTCCCAGGGACAGGTGGTGGTCCCGCCTGTGGGCGAGTTGAGCTTCGAGGATCCGCCGGGCGATACCCATATCAAGTATGGGTACATTAAGGGTGATGACTACTATGTCATCAAAATTGCCTCCGGTTTTTATGACAACCCTAAAATCAATCTGTCTTCAAATTCCGGGCTGATGCTGCTGTTTTCCCAAAAAACCGGTGTACCGGCCAGCATCCTGTTGGATGAAGGAGTTCTCACCGACGTGAGGACAGCGGTGGCGGGTGAAATTTGTGCAAAATATCTGGCGCCCAAGGATATTCCTCGAATCGGCGTTTTTGGGACAGGTGTCCAAGCAAGAATGCAGGTCGAATACCTGAAATCAGTTACTGATTGCAAGGATATCATCGTATGGGGCCGTAACAAGAGCGGATTAGACACCTACAAAAGAGATATGCAAGAGATCGGGTATGCCGTTCAAACCACTCAGAATGCCAAGCAAGTTGCAGAAAGTTGCAACATGATTGTGACAGCGACTGCGGCAAAAAGCCCGCTATTACATGCGGGTCAAATCCGGAAAGGAACCCACATCACCGCCATGGGTTCTGATACCCTCGACAAACAGGAATTAGACCCAGAAATCCTGCAGACGGCCGATATGGTTGTTGCTGACAGTATCGAACAATGCATGTTGCGAGGAGAGATCCATAAGGCCTTAGAAGCCGGATTACTGAACAAAGAGGACATCTTTGAATTGGGCAATGTCATTATCGATAAAGAACTTCAGAGAACCTCCGCTGACCAGATAACCGTCGCAGATTTAACAGGCGTGGCAGTCCAGGATGCTCAAATCGCCAAAGCGGTTTATGAGGCGCTGCGTTAATCAGATAGCCGATCATCGGGGTGTAAAAATCGCAACCGGATCACGCCAATTATCAAGAGTGATCACCAGCGGCGTTGCACCATGGCGCGTGTGCTGGCGATGAAACAGAAACTTCTAAAAAAGGAGGATACGCCATGAAAAAAAGGTTGCTTTTACTTTTATTGGTCGGTGCTTTAATACTCATGTTCGGAGGCTATGCCTCGGCGGCAGAGAAGATTAGAGTGGGATGCGAATGTACATATTTCCCGTTTAACTACCGTACGGCGGATGGTGTACTCACCGGCTACGATGTTGACGTTGCCAAGGGTGTCCTTGACATAATCGGCGCCGACTTCGAGTTCGTTTGCCAGAAGTGGAGCGGTATGCTACCGGCCCTTCTTGCCAATAAGTTCGATTTGATCGTAGCATCCATGTCGATTACCGACAAACGGAAGAAAAAAATCGATTTCTCCATCCCTTATCGGATTTCGGTGGGTCGGTTTGTCGGTAAGGACGGCGCTAACTTTAATCTTTTTAATGCTGACGATTCGGTCAATGCGGCCAATTTCAAGGGCGTCAAGGTGGGTCTGGAACGCGCAACGACCTACGCCAACTGGATTGAGGCGAATGTACCGAATGCCAAGGTGCTGCTGTATGATACCAACGAAGCTTTGTATCTCGATCTCCGAAACGGCCGGACTGATGTCATCATGACCAACCCCATGAAGGCCTTTCTCAAATTCCTCAGCAAGGACGCGGGTAAGGGGTTTGGATTCGTCAGCCCGCCGCTTGACAACCCAAAAATATTCGGAACCGGTGTCGGGATTGGCATAGCCAAGGGCAGAGAGGATCTCCTCAATCGCATCAATAGCGCCCTAAAGACACTAATTAAGAACGGCTCACTGGAAAAATACTCCCTGAAATACTTCCCGTTCGCTATCCATAATGAAAATTGGGAAGGTGTCGAATAAGAAACCATAAGTTGCGCGGTGGCGTTAGCGGCGGCTAACTCCACCGCGATTTCTTCACGGTATTCAAAATTGGTGTCCGTCTAAATTCATAAAATATTCCTGCGGTTGGTTATTTCGACCTTCCCAAGCATGGGCCTCGGTCTAATAGGAGGAAGCTTCTGTGTCAGATCTAATCGGATGGAGCGACGACTATTTCTGGGGTGCAATGGTTGTGCTCAAGATTTTTGCTATATCCTTGGTAATGGCCGTGGCCTTCGGATTGATCGGAGCTACCGCCAAGCTATCGAAAAGCCGCATCGCAAATAAAATAGCCAGCGCCTATACGATTGTCTTCCGCGGAGTGCCGGAACTTCTCGTTATACTGATTTTTTATTATGGGTCGGCGATCACGCTGACCAGCATCGGGCGTGCCTTTTATCCCCAAACCCAGTTTGTCGATATCGCGCCTTTCTGGGCCGGCGCCTTTGCCATCGCTTTGATTGTGGGCTCCTACGCAACAGAGACTTTTCGGGGGGCCTTTCTTGGCGTTGATCCGGGGATTGTCGAGGCGGCCCGAGCCCTCGGACTCTCGAATCTGCATACATTCTTCTATGTTCGGGTACCCCAAATGTGGCGCCTGGCCCTTCCGAGCTTTGGCAATCACATGCTTTCACTCATGAAGGATACGGCATTGATTTCCATCATCGGACTTGAAGAAATCCTTTATGTGGCCGAAATGGCGACAGCAGTGACCCTCAAGCCGTTTACGATGTACATGATCGTGGCCTTAATTTACCTCTGCATTACGACCGTAATTACACTCGTGATGATGGCCCTGGAGAAACACTCAAATCGGCATCTGGTGGGTGCTCGATGACATTTGACATTTACCTTATCTTCAACAGCATCCCCAAGATGCTGGCAGGCATTGGGGTGACACTACAACTTTTGTTCCTATCATCCTTTCTGGGCCTGGTCCTTGGCATCATTATTCTTCTGATGCGCATTAGCGGCCGGTGGTACCTCTCTTTTCCGACTTTTGTCTACATCTACTTCTTTCGTGGCACGCCGATCCTGGTTCAAATTTTTGTCATTTACCATGGCCTCCCCCAGTTCGAGGCCATTCGCGACAGCGTGTTCTGGCCGATCCTCAGGGAGCCGTTCGGCTGCGCAATTCTGGCGCTTACTCTGAATTCCGGCGCCTATGTTTCGGAAATCCTTCGCGGTGGTTATCTCGGTGTCGATAAAGGACTGCATGAAGCGGGCAAGGCGCTCGGCCTGTCGACGCCTCACCGATTTATTTACGTCACGACGCCCATCGCCGTTAGGCTCGCTATACCAGCCTATAGCAACGACTTCATCAGTATGCTCAAGGCAACTTCGTTGGCCAGTACGATCACCTTGCTCGACATGACCGGTGCCGCACGTACCATTGTGGCCAAGACGTTTGCACCATACGAGATTTTTATCGCGGCTGCGATTATTTATTTGGTGATGACATGGTTTATTCAACGGGGCTTCGGCTTGTTCGAAAGGCGTATGAGCCGATATATAAAACAGTGGGGCGTGATATGAATGAAAGCGACCAAAAGCCAATTATCATACTGGAAGATGTATGCAAGTTTTTCGGCGACTTCCAGGCGTTGCGGAACATCAACTTCCAGGTGAAAAAAGGCGAAAGGGTTGTGGTGTGCGGGCCTTCAGGGTCCGGCAAATCGACCATGATCCGCTGTATCAACCGGCTTGAGGAACACGATAGTGGAAGAATATTTGTTGATGGTCGCGAACTGACAAACGCGGTTAAAGACATTGACGCCGTTCGCCGCGAAATCGGGATGGTCTTCCAAAGTTTCAACTTATTCCCGCATTTGACGGTAATCAACAATCTGATGCTGGCACTCAAGCTGGTGCGAAAGGCCAAAAAGTCAGAAGCACGGGAAATCGCTATGCGTTTCCTGGAACGCGTCCATATCCCCGAGCAGGCGGACAAGTGGCCGAGCCAGCTTTCCGGCGGACAGCAGCAACGCGTTGCCATAGCCCGCGCTCTTTGTATGAACCCAGAAGTAATGCTTTTCGACGAACCAACATCTGCGTTGGATCCGGAAATGATAAGCGAGGTTCTTGACGTGATGACCGATCTTGCGAATGAAGGTATGACAATGATCGTCATTACCCACGAAATGGGTTTCGCGCGGTCTATCGCCGACAGCATCGTTTTCATGGATTACGGTGAGATTGTCGAGTCGAATCCGCCGGAAGAGTTTTTCCAGAATCCGCGATTCGACCGAACGAAACTTTTCCTGGAGCAGATCCTTTAGCATTGATGCGCAGAGACAAAAGATGGCCAAAGAGAATATTCATACCTTTGAGGCGTTGACGGAAAGCTTCTTATAAGCTAAATTTTAAGGAAGGATCAGCATATCTTATGTTACGTTTTTTAAGCACAAAAGGCGGCGTTGCCCCCGTAGATTTTGAAACTGCCGTGTTGCAAGGTTACGCGGCGGACGGAGGGCTGTTTGTACCGGAGGCCATACCCCGGGTTGCTCCGGAGAAACTGCAGCAATGGTCCGGCTTAAATTTTGAGGATCTGGCGTTTGAGATTCTGTCTCTGTTTATCGATAGATCGATCATTTCGGCCGATGAATTGAAACTGCTGCTGCACAACAGCTTCAAGACGTTTGAGCATCCACAAGTCGTCCCGGTGGTGCCACTGGGTACCCGGCGCGGGCTGCATGTCATGGAGCTGTTCCACGGGCCGACCCTATCTTTTAAAGATATGGCCATGGGGTTTCTGGTCAACTGCGTCGATTTTTTCCTCCAAAAGAAAGGCTCGCGAGTATCGCTTTTGGTGGCCACCACCGGAGATACCGGCCCTGCGGCGGCGCATGCGTCTGCGGGCAAGAAAACCATCGACTGCTGGGTTCTCTATCCGCGCGGGATGATTTCAGAAGAACAAGAGCGCCAGATGACAACCCTTGAGGCGCCCAACGTTCATGCAGTCGGGGTGGACGGCTGTCCGAACGGCGGAGATGACCTTGATTTGGTGATTACACAAATGTTTGCCGACGAGGGTTTAAAAAAACGGCTGCAACTTTCAAGTGTGAACTCCATCAACTGGTGTCGCGTGATGGTGCAAACTGTGCACTACTTTTTTGGCTACTTCCGGGTTGTTGATACAGTGGGCGAGAGGGTTGTCTTTTCAGTGCCTTCCGGTGCCTTTGGCAATCTTTTTGGCGGTTACCTGGCACGCATGATGGGGCTGCCCGTAGAGACTTTTGTTTGTGCCAACAATGACAATGCAACGCTTCACAGGGTTTTTTCCAGCGGGAAATTTGCAAAAAAAGACCTCAAGCAGACTGTATCCTCCGCTATTGACATTGTCATTCCTTACAACTTCTGGCGGTATTTGTACTTTGCCTCCGGGTGCGATCATAACAAAATTCGGCAATGGATGAGTGATTTTCAGGACCACGGGGGAGTGCAATTAGACCCCCATACGGCTAGCGAGGTCAAAAAAGGTTTCACTTCGACTTCGATCACCGACGAGCAGACGATTTCCACAATGGCCACCGTCTATAAGGATCACGGTGGATATCTTTTAGATCCTCACGCGGCTGTGGCGGTGGCAGCAGTCAGCAAGCTCTCAAGCGAGTTTAACCCGGATACGAAGGTGGTGTGTCTTGCAACGGCACATCCAGCCAAATTTCCGGATGCTATCCGCAAAGCCCTGGCACTGGATGGACCCCTACCTGAAGGGGCTAAGCACAAGTCGATTGAAGCGGCTAAGGATTTATTTCAGCGCTACCGATCATGCGATTGCACTCAACTAACCCATGCCCTTCATCACGCGATGGAGTCCGTGGCTAAGATGCGAACAATGTAGGGAATTCTTATCAAAAAATGAGCAAACGTCCCACAACGGTCGTGTTCGACATGGATGACGTCCTGTGTCGCTATCACTTCCACAAGCGCCTTGCGTGCTTGTCCGAGATGACCGGTGTCGCACCGGAGACCATCAACGAGGTCATCTGGGAGCAGGGATTCGATGAAGATGCCGACGGCGGGCGCTACACCGCCGAGGAGTATCACCGGCTCTTCTGCAAGAAACTTGGGGTATCGCTGTCTAAGCAACAATGGCTGGAAGCGAGAGCCATTTCCATAGAGCCCGACGAACAGGTGCTGATCATGGCACAGCAGGTCAAGGAACGCGCCACACTCGTCCTGCTGACCAACAACGGACCGTTGTTGAAGGAATCCATCGGCGATGTGTTTCCCGAGATCGCGGAGATCTTCGGCAAGCGAGCCTATTTTTCCTGTGAGTTCGGAACCGCCAAACCCGACCCCCGGGTGTTCGTGCGCCTGATAGAGCGGTTGCATGTGGGGCCCCAGGAAACACTGTTCATCGATGACACCGAGGCCTACATAGCGGGTGCGACCGAGGCCGGGCTACTCAACCACCACTTTCGTACGGCATCGGAGTTGCGATTGGTGCTTGATGCTTACTCGCTGCTTACTTAAGTAGTGAGATAGAATAGATAAGCCCCGGATCGGTTTAGTTAATCTTTTGGTCACCGTATTCTTCAAGCTTTTTTGTAGCCAGATCGAACTTAGAAAAAAGGAAGATGGGGACGTCCTTAAATAAGTAAATAACTTTTTGTGAAAAGAGTGAAGGGCGAAGGGGCAAATCTTTTTTAGTTATTATAATTTAGTCCTTATATTTAAAAAATCGGCCGATCATATCGCTAATATGCCTTATTTCCTATGCTCCAGGTATCAATTGGTAAATAGTAAGTTATCGTTGATTAGTTAATTAGTTGAATAGTCAAATGGTTAGCGGATCCTTTGGCCGATGGTCTCGGCCCATCCATTCCCTAAATCTTGTATGAAAATTAATGAGAAACTAGTTTTATATTTTAAATCGGATGCTAATCTATTTTTCTCATCAATTTTCACCCAAAGGGCGAGCCGGAGGCTTCCATCTGCTGCGTTACCTGCCCGCCATCGCGAGCCGCCACGTCCGCCATCGGCTGCGTCTCAGGCAATGCCGGGCGGGCTCAGGCGAGGCGGGCGGGTTAAGGGCTCGAAGTAGCAGAAGTACGACATCACCCTTAAACGCCTTGCATCTGGAAGTCTCCGACTCGTGCAAAATCCAGGTTCCGCCAAAATCGAATTCTATCGCGTGGGTATCCGTCAGGCAATCACAACGGGTACCATCTTGCAAAACCACTTCAACCCTACCCTTCTGCCCTTCGCACCATTTCTGCTGATACCATTTTTCCGGGTGCTCTCGTTTTGCCAGAAGAGACACTGGGAAAAATGGGGACATCCTATGATTTTATGCGTTTTTTAATAAAAACCCAATTTTGTCCTTCCCTTCAGATACTAAATTTCTTGACAATTTAATGAGGCACAAGGTACACGGTACATGGTGTAGGGTTCAAACATGATTTAAAAATCGCTAACCCAAACCCAGAGGGAGTCATGGAATGAATCAATAAACCCCGTTTCTCTGATTGAGAGGTGGGGTTTTTTCTTATGGAAAACTGATTTGGTTTGCCAGATGGTAGAAGGCACTAAATATAACCCAAACAAAAGTGATAATGATGAATGATAAAAAATACGAAAAGGCAAAGAAAAGAGTAGAAGAGTTAAAAAGTTTCTATGGAAATCTAGCTACCTACGTCGCCGTTAATGCAGTTCTCATAATCATAAATTTTGTTACAAGTCCTGGAAGCTTATGGTTTTATTGGGTCACTATTTTTTGGGGAATTGGAATTCTGATTCATGCCTCAAAAGTTTTTATTTTCAAGGGTAAATTTCTTGGTGAAGAATGGGAGGAGAAGAAGATAAAAGAAATTTTGGAAAAAGAAGAAAAAGCAAAAGGATAATAAGATCTGCTATCAGAATAGAACCAATGATCGAGCGAATCATATCAGGCGGTCAAACTGGCGCAGATAGAGCCGCCCTTGATGTCGCCACAAAATTGGGCATTTCTTATGGTGGCTGGATTCCCAAGGGAAGAATCACAGAGGAAGGGCCCTTGCCTGAAGAATACCAGATGCAGGAGATGCCCACTGAAAGTTATGCTGCCAGGACTGAACAGAATGTCATAGACTCAGATGGAACGTTGATCATCTGCCGTGGAAAGTCAACCGGAGGTTCTGATTACACACGGGAAATGACCTTAAAACATAAAAAGCAGCTGCTTCATGTGGATTTGAATCAAACAACTTCTTTTGATGCTGCATCCCTTATTGTCTCATGGATTAAACTTTACAATATAAAAATCTTAAACGTGGCCGGACCGAGAGCAAGCAAAGATCCAAATTTATACGTCGACGTTTTTAGAATCCTTGAGATGACGTTAAAGATCTACCGTATAGAGGATATTAGCCCTGCTCAAAAGGCGGAGCTTGATAAAATCAAACAATCTGCAAAACCGCCAAAAACAGTTGATGAAGCTGTTAAAAGGCTCATTTCCGATATGTCGTTGAAGGATAAACATACCATTGCCAACATAGATGAGGTTGATCTTATTAACCTGAATTTTTCGTTAGGGCTTTCAATCAGAAATAGGTTTCTCTATCCGAGAAATGAACAATTACTGGAATCATGCCGGTTTGTGTCAAAAGATAAATATTTGCATTGGGATCAAGCAGCGTCAGTTATAATCAGAGAATTATGGAAACAGCTGAAAGAGAGCCATAAGTTAAGGATTGTGGAATGACGACTATGAACCGAACACTGAAGGCAATCTTTATTCTGCTTTCTTTTCTGCTAATTTCATCAACATCTATTGCCGGTGAATTAAGAGTCGTTCGCGTTACTGAAGGCGATACCATTGAGGCAGTTGCCGATCATATGGAGATTATTGTCCGCCTTGTCGGCATTGATGCCCCTGAGTTGGGCAGAAAGAAAAACGAACCGGGGCAACCGTTTAGCACAAAAGCAACAAAATACCTTGCTAACTTGGTTTTAAAGAAAACCATTACCATCAAAGAATACGGCAATGACCAATATGGCAGGATATTAGGAGTCGTTTTTGTCAATGGAAAAAATGCAAACCTTGAAATGGTTAAAGCAGGTTTAGCCGAAGTGTATCGCGGAAAGCAACCAAGATATTTTAATGTAAAAATTTATCAGGACGCAGAGGCAGAAGCCAAGAAGAACAAACGAGGTATGTGGGTGCAGGGGGACAAATACATTTCGCCAAGGGAATGGCGAAAGATGCGCAAAAAAGATATGTGATTGCCATTTCACATCTGCAATAATAATGTAGATTCTTAGGATATTGATTATTAATTTGAAATTATTCCCCAAACATTAACAGCGAGGGTTTAGCTATGGAAGAGGAAAAAATAGGATACGTTTCCAATTACTTTAGCAAAATATCGGTCGCTGCCGTTGAGATAACGGACGGAACAGTGTCAGTGGGAGATACTCTCCATTTTTTGGGGCACACGACAGATTTTGAATCCAGGGTACACTCAATGCAGATCGAGCACAAATCTGTAACAGAGGCCAAGAAAGGTGATAGCGTTGGCATAAAGTTATCTGAAAAGGTAAGAGAAAAAGACAAGGTATATAAAATAGTCGCGGAATAATCGCAACTTATACCGGAATTGTAAAAAGAGGCACGCTGTCTAATTTTTTAGTTCATGGATAAAGAATTTAGGGGTCGTTCCTAAACATATAAACGCTAACCCCAACCCAGAGGTAGCCATGGAATGAATTCTAAAACCCCATTTCTGTAACAGAGGTGGGGTTTTATTTATTAGATTTGCTAGCTGAACATTTTTAATTGAGAGGGAAGATCATGCTTAAAAAAATCTTGTGGCTAATACTAATAATAGTCATCGTAATTATTCTTTACTTTGTTGCCTGGCCGGTTCCTATCGATCCAGTCGCATGGGAGGCACCACCTAACCCTGGTTATAAGGGCCCATTTGCGGTAAACAATCGCCTTCAAGGTATTGAAACCTTCCCAATAGCAGATAATCATGGCCCGGAAGATATTGCCCTCGATTCTCAGGGGCGTATTTATGCATCAACCCACGAAGGCCGAATTGTGCGCTTACAGTCTGATGGCTCCAACCCGGAAAACTGGGTCGACACCAAGGGCCGGCCCCTCGGAATTGACTTTGACAGGAAAGGCAATTTGATTGTTGCCGATGGCTTCCGCGGCCTTTTATCCATTGCACCGGACGGCAACATAACTGAATTGGCAACAACCGCGGATGGAGTCCCGATTCGCTTTGCCGACGATGTAGATGTGGCAGCAGATGGCAAGATTTATTTTTCTGACGCTTCAACCAAATTTGGTGCCAAAGAAAGGGGCGCCACTTATGAAGCAAGCTTGCTCGACCTAATGGAACATGGCGGCCACGGTCGGCTGCTGATGTACAATCCAGCCACGGGTAAGGCGAAGACATTGTTGGATGGTCTTAATTTTGCGAACGGCGTTGCGGTCAGCCATGATCAAAATTCTGTTTTGGTAAACGAAACCGGGAGTTATAGGGTAGTCCGTTTGTGGATCGCAGGATCGAAAAAGGGAAAGGTTGAAACCCTTATCGCTTCGTTACCATCTTTTCCTGACAACATATCAGTCGGCCGGGGCGGTCGTTATTGGGTGGCGCTTGTCTCGCCACGCAACCCGTTGGTTGACAAGCTATCAGGAAAACCTTTTGTTCGAAAAGTGATCCAGCGCATGCCGGCTTTCATGAGGCCCAAGGCAATAGCTTATGGCCACATTATAGCAATTGACGACAAAGGCAACGTAATTGAAGATCTTCAGGACCCTGATGGAAGCTATCCTATAAACACAAGTGTGACAGAGACTGAAGACTTTCTCTATATTGGTAGCTTGTTCACACCAGTTCTTGGCCGACTAAAGAAGGAAAAGGTTGGTCTATATTGAACCCGAAAAGAACGAATAGGTGGTCGTCCTTTAGTTTTTCAGTTTTAGAAAAAAATACCTTTGCCAGGGTAAGCCGGAAAACGACAAATCGGTTTAGTCGGGCAAATAATGAAAAAAGCATCCGTCGCATGGTTGATCCACGAGAAAATCCGATTTTAAAGAATGTTGCCAACCTTTGGAACACGTGTAAGCGTCGTGAAAGAATAGCGCTCCATGTGTGGCGGTAATTAACAGTGGGGTTTTTATTTGTTAGAGGCATAAAGGAGACAGAATGGAACTCACATGGTTTGGCACGGCTGGTTTTAGGATTAAAACCGACAAACATACTATTCTGATTGATCCATATTTCTCCCGCAATGAGAAAGCAATTCCGAGGCAGTCCTTAAAACCATCTGATATTCAAGATGGAGAAATGATCTTTATATCCCATGGTCATTTTGATCACATTTATGATGTGCCGACCATCTCTTCAAATACCGGGGCGAAGGTATATTGCGGCAACGGCATCGGTGAGGCGCTAATTCGAAATGGGATGGAAAGAGGACAGATCCATGAAGTTAATTCAGCTGGAGAAAATTTTGACTTCAACGGAATACAGGCTCAAGCATTTTTCAGCCGGCATGTACAATTCGACCGTTGGTTAATATTCAAAACTTTGGCACGTATCAACTTTCGACTGCTCCGGTATCTGCCGCTGATACGTGAATATCCAGAAGGTCAAGTGCTGAGCTGGCGGCTTATTGTGGAAGGAAAAACAATCCATCATTTCGGGAGTGCAGGTTCAACATCTGATGAACTAGCGCGGCTCGGTAGTCAGCCAACTGATATTCTTTTAGTACCGTTACAAGGGCATTCTGACATTATCCAAATCGCTCACAAATACGTTACAGCACTTCAGCCCAAAGTGGTTATTCCCAATCACCAGGACAATTTCTTTCCGCCGATTTCAACCATGGTCGACCCACAACCGTTTGCAGAGCTTGTAAAACAGACAAATCCAGATGCTGAAATAAAAATTTTGGAAATAAATGAGACAGTGTCATTTTAAGGAAAAATGGGGCCAACCGTCGCAAATTCATATTAGGGAATATGGTTAGCCACCCGCAGACCTTTTCTGTATTGGGCTTTTTTTGGCCGCCCAAACGGCAAGGCCGACAGGTACAGCTTTTTACTTAAACGGGAATAATATGCTTCACTTTCAGACCGTTGCTGTCGAGCTTTTTGATTTCCTCTGCTACAACTTTCCGGTGGCATTTCTGCGGATCGCGCTCAAAGCATAGTAAAGTAACTTTTTTGCCTGTATTTACGAGCCCATGGATGGCCTTGAGAAGATCCGTCTGATCGGAGATATTGCGTTGGTACTTTCGGAAAAATCGATTGTAGTTGCCGGATTTGTATAACTCATCGCGAATATCTTTAATGGCTGGTCCCTACAATACAATCGACCAGCCTGTAGAGACTAAAAATAAAATGGCGCAATTGAATGTGCCCTATTTGTTTCTTGTTCAATTTTTTCTTTTTAAAGACAAGATTGAACAAATAATTAAAGTAACTGAAAAGGCAGTACCTAAAATGATTACCGGAGTTAACAATGTTGCGTTAGGTTCAATAAAAAATTTCTGGGGACCAGTGGATAATAAACACATAAGCCCCACAATGATGGAAGATATATAGCCGATTTTGTAATGATGGTAAACCAGATATAATGATACAGCTGCCAGCGCAAGGGTGGAACCGATATAGGGACCAAATTGTCCGGGTGGGTTTGGTGGAACTTGTGCAAAAAGAGCATGTATCATTGCCCAGTTAAGAATGATAAGGCCAATTAACGAACTCATCGAAGCTTGAATT
>Ga0255055_10002257_pt1 | contig 13709 bp, 14 predicted proteins | sample JV7_2_27_MG_FD_188633 | JGI IMG/M metagenome (GOLD analysis project Ga0255055, IMG submission 188633) | Seawater microbial communities from Jervis Inlet, British Columbia, Canada - JV7_2_27 | ecosystem: Environmental > Aquatic > Marine > Inlet | place: Canada: British Columbia | collected...
GGAGGGGCGCGATGACTATTGACCATTATTCCCATCTCAGAGAGGCCATGGAAGAACAAAATGTGGATCTGCTCGCCTTGATCCCCAGCCCGACATTCTTCTACCTGTCCGGTTTAGACTTTCACCTCATGGAACGACCAATCGTTGGCTTCTTTTCACCCCGACGTCAGCCGCTGCTCATCGTCCCTGAATTGGAACGAGAACGCGCAGAAGGATCCTCCTTCGATTGCGACATCATCACCTACGGCGAAAGTGACGCCTCGCGCCAAGCTGCCTTCTCACAAGCCGTGGACAAAGTGAAAGGGCTTTCGGCCAAAGTTGGCATCGAACCCCTGCGAATGCGGGCTTTTGAGATGCAGTTATTAGAACATGCAAACCCCGAATGGGTTTTCACTACCGCTGAAGTTCTTCTACGCGAGCTGCGCATTCACAAGGATGAAGACGAGATCGAATCAATTCGTCAAGCGATAATTGTTGCCGAACAGGCACTGCGTCAGACACTTCCGCAAATACGCTCCGGCATATCAGAGCGCGAATTGGCAGCGGAATTGACGATCCAATTGTTAAAAGCCGGCTCGGAACCTGATCTACCTTTTAACCCCATCGTCGCCAGCGGTCCCAACAGCGCCTTGCCTCATGCGACGCCCACTCACCGTAAACTAGAAGCTGGTGACTTACTCATAATCGACTGGGGCGCACGCCACAACGGCTACATCTCTGACATTACGCGCACATTTGCTATCGGCGAGATCGATCCCGAGTTGATGCAGATCGCCGAGATCGTCGTCCTCGCCAACGATTCCGGAAGAGAGGCGGTCTCACCGGGTACGCCGTGCGGTCTGGTTGATAAAGCCTCGCGCGAGGTCATCGATGCGGCCGGCTTCGGTGAGTATTTCGTTCATCGCACCGGCCACGGCATCGGGCTAGAGGCACATGAATCCCCCAATATCCGCGCCGGGGAGGAGCTTGTCCTCGCACCTGGCATGACCTTCACCGTGGAGCCAGGGATATACCTGCCGGATCGCGGCGGTGTGCGCATCGAAGACGATGTCGTCGTCACACAGTCTGGCGCCTTAAGCTTGACCACCCTACCGCGCCATTTGGAAATCCTCGAATGAGCAAGATCATCGAGCGGGGTGAGCCTTTCTTCTACCCGGGCAACGATGTGGGCTGTCTTCTCGTCCACGGTTTTCCCGGTGCACCGGAGGAAATGCGCTGGCTCGGGGAGTACCTGGCCAAGCAGGGGTTCACAACACTCGGTATCCGGCTCTTCGGTCATGCCACACAACCCGATGACCTGACACGCGCACACTGGCGAGATTGGATAGCAAACATCGAGGATGGCTATCACTGGATCCAGGGCGCTTGTTCCCAGATTGTCGTAATCGGACTCTCATTGGGTGGAATGCTTACCCTGACCTTCGCCTCACAGACCCCATTGGCCGGCGCTGTCGCCATGGCCGCACCGTGGGAGCTCCCCCCGCTCGTCAAACTGCTGCGCCCAATAATCCATCCGCTTAGCAAGGTCTGGCGCTTTCGCACGCCATCGGAACAGTCTGGTTGGCGCGACAAAGAGGCGGAGAGACTCAATGTCGACTACCCCGTCCAACCGCTGAGGGCGATTTCCGAGATCTACGATTTCAATATCAAGATGAAATCATCGCTGGCGCACGTCGAATGTCCGGTGACCTTGATCTACTCAACCGGTGATTTGAGTGTACCCACAAATCACGCAGAGCAGGTCTATGCGGAACTCGGCTCGCAGGATAAGACGCTCACCTGGGTCGAAAACAGCGGACACGTCCTCCCGCGCGACGCCGAACGCGAGAAGGTCTTTTCAACGATAGGCGATTTCGTCCGTCGTGTTACAGGAGCCGCACCGTGAAGATGATCATGCCTGGCGCGGAGACCTTCTTCTACCCTGGTGGGAGAGTCGGCTGCCTGCTCTCCCATGGCTTCACCGCAACGCCACAGGAGATGCACGAACTAGGAACGCGTCTGTCTTCACAAGGGCATACGGTTCTCGGCATTCGCTTATTCGGTCATGGAACCCGGCTGCGAGATATGGCCCGATCCCGCTGGCCCGACTGGCTTGCCTCCGTTGAGGACGGATACCATTTGTTGAGAGGACATTGCGATCAGATCGTGGTGATCGGGTCATCCACCGGCGGTTGCTTAAGCCTAATTATGCTCTCCGAGCTGCCAGCGGACGGCATTGTCACCCTTTCGACGCCTCACCAGCTTCCCCCCATCCCTTTTCTGAAACAACTCTATCCATTCCTGCCTGCGCTGGGCACCTTCCTCCCGCCCATCCCCAAGGGTCCGCCTGTTTGGGTAGACATGGAAGCCGAGAAAACCCGCGTGCAGTATGATGCCTATCCACTGCGCTCTGTCTACGAATTCGGGGCCATGGTCAAAGAGATGCAATCCAGGCTAAGCAAGGTTACCGCTCCAGCGCTTCTGATCCATTCTCTCGATGATAATTTCATCGCACCGGTCGATATGCAGCATATCCATGACTCGCTGGGCTCGACAGAGAAACGGATGGTTCATGTTGAAAACAGCAACCACATCATCACCTGCGACGCCGCAAGAGAGGATGTGTTCCGAGAAACAGCATCGTTCGTAGCACAGGTCGTCAAGCGCAACGCTTGAGAAGGGAGATTCACATGATTCCGATACTCGATTGGGGATACCCCATCATCTATTGGCTGCAAGGACTGGGAGACTGGCTTACGCCTATCATGCAGTTCTTCACTTTTTTGGGCAATGAGGAGTTCTTCCTGCTCGTTCTCCCCGCTCTCCTGTGGTGTGTGGACATTGGACTGGGGATTCGAATTGGATTGATCCTCCTCACCAGCAACGTGGTGAATTCAGTGTTCAAGCTCGCCTTTGGGACACCGAGGCCATATTGGGTCAACTCGAAAGTCAAGGCATTAAGCACGGGTACAGCCTTCGGCCTACCCTCCGGCCATGCCCAAACCGCACTCTCCGTGTGGGGCCGCCTGGCTGCTTGGATCCGCCGCACCTGGGCAATCCTTTTCTTCGGCGCCGTGATTCTGCTAATCTCCATCTCGCGCCCATACCTCGGAGTCCATTACCCAACCGACACGCTTCTCGGCTGGTTCATCGGCGGAATCTTGCTGACGGCCTTCATTATCTTTGATAAACCCGTAAGCAAGTGGGTATCACGGCTTTCTGTGAGCAAGCAGAGCCTGCTCTCTTTTGTAATCAGCATTGCCTTTATTGGCCTGGGGCTACTCGTCTCCCAAGCCACAGCCAACCGTCCCGTCCCAACGGAGTGGTTTACTGGAGCGGCATCCGCCGCCCCGGGCAGCGAAGCGATCGACCCTCTCAGCATCAACGGGTTCTTCTCCACCGCGGGTGTGTTTTTTGGCCTCGGCACCGGCGCTGCGCTCCTATACCAATGGGGGGGGTTCCACGTCCGCGGTCCTTGGTGGCAGAGGCTGCTGCGCTATATCGTTGGCCTCGTGGGTGTGGTCTTGATCTATTTCGGGTTCAGCGCGATCTTCCCCAGCGGAGATGACCTGGTGGCTAATATTTTGCGATACGTACGCTACGGGGCAGTCGGATTCTGGGTCGCCTACCTTGGGCCAAGAGTATTTGTGCTCCTTCGTCTAGTAAATGAGGAAGGGTAGGAAGGCTGACTTCTTCTTCATTCTGGGTACTCATTAAGGGAATTGCTCCTGGAGGTAGACGATGATTTCCATATTCACCTATAAAAACTATTTACTGAAGCGGCAGGTTTTCGCGCTAACTGGCAAGGTTCGCGTGTATTCAACTTCCGGCATGCTGACGCTATATTCCGAACAGAAGATGTTCAAGCTGCGGGAGGACATCCGCGTTTTCGAGGACGAAGCGAAAATCCGCGAGGTGCTTTGGATCCAAGCCCGGCAGGTTATCGATTTTGCGGCTGCCTACGATGTAACCGATCAGACGACGGGACAAAAAGTCGGTGCCCTGCGTAGGAAAGGTTGGCGATCGATGCTGCGTGATGTGTGGGAGGTGCTGGATCCTTATGATCAGGTGATTGGCGTTATTCAGGAAGACAGCCCACTGAAGGCTCTTCTACGGCGAATGGTGCTAGGATCACTTCTTCCGCAGATCTATGGTCTCCTCATCGGAGACCATGTGGCGGCAACTTTCAAGCAGCGATTTCATCTCTTTCGCTATGAAATGGAGATTGCCTTTCCATCGAATGAGCAAGCCTTTGACCCCCGTTTGGGGCTTGCTGCCGCGATCCTTTTAGCGACCCTTGAGGGTAAACAGAAATCGTAAGCCGGGTGTTTAATTGATATTTCGACTCAACCCGCCAAATCCAAGCGCTTCCGAGCTATCACAGAAAATAGGCGTCTGTTTTTATGCATTTTCTTTCCTTAATATCTGGAAAGATCAGACAGATTCCATCTCCCTCAATAAAAACCAGTGCCCTTGACGGTCCCCGGCATCTTTGGGCGCCCGGTCGTAGTAGATATCGAACACGCGCCCCCCGCGCATACGCACTCTGAAGTAAAAGCGACCCACTCCGCGTGAGCCCCGGCGTTCTGCTTTCATCAGGTTCTCTGGTCTCATATTCTGGGCCATCCTTCCCTTGCGCGAATAATCAAACCAGGAGGAAATCATTTCCTCAACTTCGAATTTCTGCCCCTTCCAGAGGATGCTGTCCGGCGCTGTGGGTTTTTTGGATAAAAGCGGGGATGATTCGTGCTCAACATCGATCTCTTCACTGATGAAGTGAAGAGGCGACCAGTCATCCTGCATCAGGTGACTCTGCTTCCTGGACCCAGGCACGGGTTGAGGGTGCGGATAAGCAAGCGAGATTGCAGAGCGCGAGGAGTGTCGCCGGCCCAAAAAACATCAACGAGAGGACGCTAATAAAAATCGCTGCTCCATATCCCCATGCTCTATGCAGCCAGAGCCCCCATATCGCCCCCGATAAACCGCCGCCGAGCACAATTGCCGGCCACGCCAGCGCTTCTGGCGTAAGAACAATCCATCGATCGAATCCTTGGGAGAAGATGTTGAAGGGGTCCAACCAGTCGGTCCCTGGCAGCATGACGATGGGATCCCAACCGAAGAGGCGGATGGCAAGGCCGTTGATGGCCAAGTAGATGCCGAGCAGGAGGCTAGAAAGAGTGAGAAGCCGCAATGTGATGGGAGGCGTACGATCATTCATGGGTATCGCCTAGAAAAGGAAGGGGCCGGATAGTTCCCGGCCCCTTTTTTACATCAGAATTCGATCAGTCATCTTCCTGCTTGCTGATCTCCCTCTTGCGCGCAGCGATGAGCTCCTCTGCCACGTGCGAAGGGACAACTTGATAGTGACTCAGGGACATTGAGAACACGCCGCGCCCACCGGTCATCGACCGAATGTCGGTCGTGTAACGCTGGATCTCGGCCAGCGGAACTTGCGCGGTAACCACGCTCCGTCCTCGCTCGGTCTCCATCCCCTGGACCCGTGCCCGGCGGGTGTTCAGATCCCCGAGGACATCGCCCATGTTCGCTTCTGGAACGGTAATACGAATATCCATGACCGGCTCGAGCATGACCGGGGATGCATCGTTAAATGCTGCTTTGAATGCCTCCCGGCCGGCGACTTCAAAAGCAACCGCCTTTGAGTCAACCGGATGCTCCTTACCATCAACGATGAGGACTCTGACTTTCTCGACTGGATAGCCAGCGATTACACCCTGCTTCATCACACCCTTCACGCCCTTCTCGATGGCGGGCATGAACCCGGATGAAATCGAGCCTCCGAAGACCTTGTTGACGAATTCGAACTGTTCATCCTCAAGAGGTTCGACATCCAAGTGGACTTCGGCAAACTGTCCTGCGCCGCCAGTCTGCTTCTTATGGCGGTATTCGGCATGACCGGTCTTTGTGATCGTCTCCCGGTAGGGAACACGCGGCACTTCCGTAATGAGGCCAACCTGGAACTTGGCTTCCGCCTTACGGATGGCGACGTCGATATGCTGGTCTCCCATCCCCTGCAAAATAGTTTGGTTTGTGCTTGATTCCTGATGCCAGGAGAGTGTGGGGTCCTCTTCGCAGAGGCGTGTCAGGGTGGGGCTGATCTTCGTCGAGTCCGCTTGCGTATTCGGTGATACCGAAACAGAGTAAAGCGCGTTGGGGTATTCGGGTTTCGTGATTGTGAGCGGGTGCCCTTTATCACCGAGGGTATCGCCCGTGGCCGTGTCACTGAGCTTGGCGACCGAGCCGATGTCCCCAGCGTGTAGATGTTTAACTCCGAATTGTTCCTTCCCTCTTAAAATGTACAACGTGGCCAATCGTTCATCAACTCCCTTGGTATGGTTCCGCACCCGGCTGTCCGCGGCAAGTGTTCCGGAGAGTACGCGCATATAGGTGAGCTTTCCAACGAATGGGTCGGCTGTAGTCTTCCATACATAAACGGCCAAGGGGCCCGAATCGGAAGATTCAAGAACCTCTTCGCCCGCTGCGCCCTGTGCCTTCACAGGTTCAGCGTCGGCAGGGGAGGGGAAGAGTTCAATCATCGCCTCCATGAGTGGCACTATGCCTGTCGATTTACCAGCGGCGCTCACGAAAACCGGTATAAACCGGCCTGCAGTAACCACCGACTTAAAGCCGTTGGCAATTTCTTCGGCGGTCAGATCTTCGCCTTCGAGGTATTTTTCAAGCAGTGCATCATCCCCCTCAGCAGCAGCTTCAACAAGAGCGATGCGTGCTTTTTCCGCCTGCTCTTGGTATTCGGCGGGAATCTCCTCCATCGCTTCCCCTTCAGCCGGACGGGCTTTCATATTAAAGAGATCAATGACCCCCTTGAATTCACTCTTCTCACCCCAGGGAAGCTGGACGGGGATGAAGGTTGCATCCGGGGAGAGATCACTCGCCGCAGTGAGAGCCCTCTTGAAGTTGGCATTGTCGCGATCCATTTTACTGATGACGACAAACCGCGGTAAATTGAACGTATTACAGTACTCCCAGACGATTTCCGTGCCCACCTCTACTCCGGCGACGGAATCCACAAGAATAACTGCCGCATCGGCCACGCTTAGGGCTGAGATCACTTCACCGATGAAATCCGTGTAGCCAGGAGTGTCGAGTATATTTAGCTTGTGATCTTTGAACTCAACCGGGAGGAGCGAGGTGGAGAGCGAAAGAGTGCGACGGATCTCCTCATCCTCGAAATCGGAGACCGTATTTCCATCCTCGACACGACCCATACGAGTGATCGCACCCGTGTAGAGTAGCATAGCTTCTCCCAGGATGGTCTTTCCACCCCCGCCATGGGACACGAGGGCGATATTGCGAATGAATTCAGTTGCGTATTCCTTCATGGATTTGGGATCCTTCTCAAAGGTTTTGTAGGTCAACGAATTCTAAAGGATGAGAGGTGTCTTGTAAAGACAAAAACCACTAAGCTGCGATTTTCATGGCCATTCATTCATTATAGGCATTGATTTTATTATGGCAGGGCAGCGATCATCTCTTCCCTAACCTCCCGCAGGTTCCAGCCATGCCGGAGGTTTAAGCCATCTTCTCTCGCCGCAGCAGGTTGATGATACAATCCGGCTGGCACCACGGAGAGACATATGAAGCTGATCAACCAGTATTCTTTCCCTTTTCTCGCCGGCGTTATTATCCTCATCCTCGCTGGCATTCTCCTGCGTAGAGGGGGGTCGGACAGATTGCTCGTTCCACTGGCAGCAATTGTTATCGGCTTCCTTCTCGCATTCTGGCTCTTCAGCCCGGGGGCGAGCGCCGAAACGTCCGACGCAGCCAAGGTCGAGGAAGTTATCGGGGCCGGGAAGACCGTTCTACTCGAATTCCAAAGCCCTTATTGACTGGCATGCATGGCTGCTAAACCCATCGTGGATGGGATCGAGAATCAGCATGCAGACGACCTGAACGTGATCCGTGTAAATGTCCAAGACGACGCGATGCGACCACTGCTGAAAAACTACGCCTTCCAATTCACCCCGACCTTTATCTTGTTTGACCCAGCGGGGGAGGAAATCTTCCGCACCGTCGGCGCAATTGACCCGAAAGCGATCGAAAAGGCCCTGGCATCAACCCCATGATCCGCCGTCTCATATTCGAACTGCGTTACCTGCGGGCAAAAACCCCGTGGGATACGGGGATCTCACCGCCCGAACTCATGAAGTACCTGGCGGAGAGTTCGCCCGGTCACGCGCTGGACCTCGGCTGCGGCACCGGCACAAATGCCATCACCATGACTCAGTTTGGTTGGCAGGTCGTCGGGGTGGATCTCTCGGTGCTTGCGATCCGAGCCGCCCGTCGCAACGCTCGTCAAGCCGGACTTGAGATTGACTTCCGGCAGGAAGACGTATCGCGCCTCGCCTCTATCGAGGGACCGTTCGATTTTGCCCTCGATATCGGCTGCTTCCACTCTCTCAGCGCAGTTGGGCAGCAAGGCTATCTCCGAAACCTCACTCGCGTCCTCAAACCAGTCGGGGTTTACTTGATGTACACATGGCTTGTCGGTGAAGGCGATTCACCGTCCGCAGGATTATCCGAGGCCGATATCTCAACATTTTTCGAACCCTGCTTTGAAATCCGCTCCTTCAATCGAGGTACCGAAGGAGAGCGCCCTTCCGCCTGGATTCAAATGATCCGAAAATCAGAATGAGCCGCGTCCTTCTTCTATTCATGGACGGTGTTGGGCTAGGTGCTGAAGATCCTGACCGCAACCCATTCGCCGCGTGCGAGATGCCTGTGTTGGAAGCTCTCCTCGGCGGTCGAAAGCTCGTATTGGAAACAGCGCCTTTTATAGGCGATGAGGCGACGCTGCTCGCAATTGACGCCTCACTCGGCCTGCCAGGTATACCTCAATCAGCCTCCGGACAGGCTGCTCTACTCACGGGCCGCAATGTTCCTCAGGAAATTGGCGAGCATTACGGTCCGAAGCCAAACCCGCCCATTCAGCAGATCCTCCGTGAGGGAAACATCTTCTCGACCGTTACGCAGCTTGGCGGGAAAGCCGCATTGCTCAGCGGCTACCCTCCCCAATACTTCGAGGCTATCGAACGGGGGCGCCGTCTTTATTCAGCCATCCCCCTCGCCGTGACAGCCGCTGGTCTGGCGCTGATGAACACCGGGGACATACAAGCTGGCAGTGCCCTAGCTGTCGATTTCACAGGTGAAGGGTGGGCTGCAAGACCTGAATTTCCACCGGTCCCGATATACTCAGCATCCGCCGCGGGCGCAAAACTCGCACACTTGGCAGCCCGCTACGACCTCGCCTGGTTCGATTTCTGGCCCAGCGATTACGCTGGCCACCGTCAGGATATGAATTCCGCGATCGCACTCCTGGAGACATTCGACGCCGTACTCTCTGGGCTACTGGGCGCCCGGGACGGACACCAGGACCTGATCGTCCTGACTTCTGACCACGGAAATCTAGAAGACCTCAGTCAGCGCGGGCATACACGTAACCCGGTACCCGCACTTCTGATCGGCTCCGAAAAGCTGCGCGAGCGTTTTGGGGAAGAACTCAAAAACCTCACCGGCTTCGCCCCGGCGATACAAAGAACTCTTTTCCCTGCATAGCTCCAGCTCTCAACTCCCCATTCCTGTCCGCAAAACGCGAGTTCGCCGTTGCCGGGATTTGTCAAATACACCGACCGGTATATTTAACGGTACCCAATCACAAATCATCCTTGCTATACTTAGAGCAGTTGTCTGAAGGCTTGACTGAGGAGATGCGTGTGGAAGCCCCACTTAGTGAACGAGAAAAGCAGATCCTGCTCGATTTTGCCCACCAATCCATTGTGGCCGCGGCTCATCAGGATCTTCCCCCTCGCGTCGATCTCAACTCCCTTCCGGACCGGTTACAGCAACCCGGGGCGGCCTTCGTTACGCTGACCCGCAGCGGTCTTCTGCGAGGCTGCATCGGCACACTCAAGCGCGAATTCCCGCTTGCCCAGGATGTTGTACTGCGGGCGACCGCCGCTGCGACCGATGACCCCCGCTTCCCCCCGCTCAAAATAAACGAGATCGAGGATACAGAGATTGAAATTTCAATATTGGCAACTCCTCAACCTCTTGAATACAAAACACCGGATGAAATCCCCAATCTGCTTGTCCCCGGAGCGGACGGTGTCACGATCATTCTTGGCCATAAACGAGCTACGTTCCTTCCCCAGGTTTGGGAGAAAGTGGATAGCCCCGAGCATTTTCTCTCAATGCTCTGCCAAAAAGCGAAGCTTCCGGTCGAGGCCTGGAGGCGTGGTGACCTGGAGATTTCAACCTATCGAGTGGAGAGCTTCCACCGCTCTCCGAATAAAACTGCCGAAGGATAAATTCATACTCCATTATGCACCCTGATGATTCAACCGTCCCCTCCCTCAATACCATCTGGTGACCCGCCAGACAACGCCCGGACCAAACCCACCCGGGGAAGAACCCCTTGCCTGAATTCCCGATCTTGCAGACCGAACGACTCATCCTACGTGCTTTCCAGATGGATGACGCGCCCGCTGTACAGGGGTACGCCTCCGAAAAAGAAATCGCTGCTAACACACTGAATATCCCTCATCCTTACACCCAGGAGATGGCGGAGGAATGGATCGGAACACACAAAGATGCTTTTGAAAACGGGCAGGCTGTTCGTTTTGCGATCACGTTAGGGGATAGTGGAAAACTTATCGGCGCGATCGGGCTCGAGATCAATACAGCGCATGAGCGGGCTGAGATAGGCTACTGGATCGGAAAGCCCCGTTGGGGCAACGGTTACTGCACCGAAGCCATGATTGCCGTGCTTCAGCATGGGCTCGATGCCCTCGGACTCGAGAGGATATTCGCCACGCATTTTCGCAAAAATCCCGCCTCCGGTCGCGTCATGCAGAAAGCGGGGATGAAATACGAAGGTCGATTAAGGCACCATGTAAAGAAATGGGGGGAATTCGATGATCTTGAAATGTATTCGATCCTGAGGTCAAAAAGGGAGAACGATCGTTAAGTGGAAAATTATCGTACGCCAGCAATCTCAACTTCGTGCTTCGCGTCCTCTTCGCTACATCCCGGCATCTTCCGCTGAGACTGGATCCACCATCCTCGGACCCTGCTCCGGGTCGAGAACCTGTTCAACAATCTGGGCTTCCGCTTCCTGGAGAACTGCTTCCTGACCATCAGGGAACGTCACTCGCGTCTCCCTTTGCTCACACTGCACAACCAAGCCCCGCCAACGCAGTGTTACAGGCCACGGATAAGGGTTGCCCGGTCTAATCCAGATCTTGCGGGGGGAGATTAATCGGACGCCTAGAGTTTGCAAGAATAGGCTGAGCGGCGCCGCACCTTCGATATAGCCACTCCCGCCTACGCCGCCCCCTTGATCCGGGTTATAACGTGCACGAAAGGTCTTATCTTCCTTCAAAGCTGTGACCACGTTTCGCATTAGCCTGGATACCAGTTCAGCGGCCTCCTTATGGAACCCATAATTCACCAAACCCTCTCCAAGTAGTAGATTCCAGAACATCCACACCGCGCCTGCGCCTTCTTGATTGTCTGGTGCGTAGGACGGATCCTTGGCAGAGCAAACAGGAATGCCATAGGGACGCCAGAACTGGTCCGGGTCAGTCAGTGTTTTCGAGACAATCTTATCGGCGCGCGCCGGATCGGGGATCCCCGCCCAGAGAGGGAGAAGCAGGGATTGATCAATGCGCGTGGAATCCGGCAGCCGGATTTCGGAGTAGATCTCTTTTTCCAATCCCTGCACTTCGACCCGTTCGATTGCGGTATTTAGTTTTTCGCTCGTGAACACCCCTGTATTCCAAAACCAGCGAAACTTGCGATAGGTAATCCGTTCGACGCGGGTGCGCCCACCACGTCCACGGCTATGGATGAGGATTTTGAGCCTTCGGGCATCCTTCTCTGAACCGTGGATGCGGACAAGGACTCGCACCGGCTGATCGAAGGAACGCTTCACTTCGAACGAATATTCTCCATGTCCTTTGCCCAGGCGTTTTCCCGTGAAGGGTGTGTCAAGGTCCCGATCTCTCTGCCGATAGATACTGCGCTGTGCCGACCAGGTCGACTCAACGGCCTCTTTAAGGATCGCCAAGCGCGATTCTATACCTTCGAGAGCATGCTCCCGTCCGATTAGACGGGCTATGTGAAGCAAAGACTGGATCTCACGAACAAGGTAGGACGCCAGATCGACTGTCTCAACCATCGAGATGTCCAGGCCTTGACTCCAGCGATGCCAAAGTGCAAACGCGGGCCAGTCGTCGAATCCGGAATGAGTTGCGTGGTCCCATTCCGGCCATCCATCTTGATCCCGGTCATGGCGTGGGTCGAACCAAGTTTCCACAAAACGCCGGAGCGGTGTGAATATCTGCCGCAGCCAGTCGGCATCCTCGGTATGCTGATATATCATCCATGCTAACGTCGCCAAGAGCGGGACACTGTGAAGCCCGCTGTGTTTGCGACTTAAATTGGGAATCCACTCTATCTCACCTTCAGCATCCTGCGATTTCAGAAAATTCTCAATAAGTCCCTTAGAGAGAGACGGCGCCGCAGGTAGTATCTGTGAGATTGCCAGGAACGCATCTTCTGCTGTATACCCGGACCCTTGAGTGCTGAAGCCCCCTCCCTCCCCACTCGGCGAGAAGCCATCACCCACCCACCGGCGCTTAACTAAAAAAGACCCGGGTTGAAATTTCACCGGCCCGACGAAATTCCCTAAAATCTCTTTTTGAGTCAGCCAGAAAGCTGCATCCCAATCGGGCTCTCCTGATTCAACATCGACCAGCCCGCTATTTTCCAACTCCACCCGGGCGCGCTCCTTATCCCAATTGCATCCGGTCCATCGTCGCGCCTCGATGAAAGATTGACCCGTTGTACCTTCGGCTGCCTGTGCCCAAAACCAGACGCCAACTTCAGCCGGCAAGAGACGTCCTTGAACGCCCAGAGTTGGGTAGGGCGCTGGTTCAACTCGAGCTCCACCGGATAGAAATAGTACAGGATGGAGCCCAGCGGTTCGACCGGATAACACGCTGACCCCTTGAAAGACGCTCTCACCGAGAGCCTGGGGATTCTCTCCGGGTTGAAGCAGACCATATAAGCGAAGGTGAAAATCTTGGGCTTCGGCTCCCCGATTCGAGATCGTGAACCTGCCCATAACAACATGCGAGCCGGGGACCCAGTATTCAGCAACAACGCCCACGTGGTTAAACGGGCTAAATTCGAGCCTTACGTAGTCAGGCAAAATTGACCGTACCACCGGCTTTGTGTGGAAACGCTCTGGGTCCATGATAAAGCGGTCCCCCAGCCCGAAGCCAGGGAAAATACGCATCACTCGCGCCCGTGACCCATACGTCGTATAAAGAGAGAGGGATGGGGGTTCCCCAGATTCCGATTTTAAATCCCAGATGTGGTCATTGGAGATATCGATGTCTGAGAAGCGATTATCACAGGCTATACGTAAGGCAATCGGCCCATCAAGAGCAAGCGACCAGGGTTTCATGATTAGATTGTATGAAGCTAACATGAAATCGTCAAAGAAATCCACAAATAATAACGCCCTGTCAACATCCGGATTACCCCTCCACCGAACATCTACTTGACGTGCTCACTTGCATGCTTGTCGTGCTAGAATAGCGATAGTTCCTTTTGAAGAGGTGTTCGATGCCCCTGAATCAAACCAATCAAGGTATGTTTTTCGAGGAGTTCGAAGTGGGGCAGCGGAT
>Ga0255055_10002259_pt1 | contig 13704 bp, 7 predicted proteins | sample JV7_2_27_MG_FD_188633 | JGI IMG/M metagenome (GOLD analysis project Ga0255055, IMG submission 188633) | Seawater microbial communities from Jervis Inlet, British Columbia, Canada - JV7_2_27 | ecosystem: Environmental > Aquatic > Marine > Inlet | place: Canada: British Columbia | collected...
GCTGGTGGAAGCCTTCGGTGTACCGCGTAACGTAGCGTACGACTTCGGGCTGCGTTTCGGTCGCGCCGAGGACCGGTCCTGACGTGTGGAGAACGGGGGGTCGTGCAGGTTGAGAGCCGGATGACATGTCGGCAGACCGGGACCGAACTGGCTGGCGTGCGGTCGAGTGCGGGCGCCTTGCGCCGTCTGGCGAGCTTCGTCTCGGCGGCACTGGGGGTGGCGATCCTGGGTGCGGCCTTTCTGCTCGCGACGCTCACTCCGACCGGCGCGGGGGTGCGGCTTCCAGCGGTGCTCCTCCTGGTGGCCGGGCTGGCCGCGCTCGTCATCGTCCTCTCCCGGGTCAGGCGGAAGGCGAGGGTAGAGCTGAGCCTCGATGCTCTCACGGCCGAGGCCGAGAAAGCGACGGGGCTGCGCGATGGAGAGCTCAGGGCTGCTTTCGAGCTGGGCCCCGTGAAACCGGGAGAGTCCGAGGAGCTCGCTCTCGCTCACCGGGGAAGCGTGTCGCGCGAGGTCGCGGGTCGTTCGCCCTCCGACCTGTTTCCCGACAGCAACACGCGCTGGCGTCGCGGCGTCGTCGTCGGCGCCCTCGCAGCCTCGGCGGCGATCGGGCTGGTCGTGCTGTCGGCTCTCGCCCGACCCGTCTCAACGGCGCACGCGGCACGCCTCTGGGCGGCGCCGTGGCGGGCGCTCGCGTCGGTGCCGGTCTCGGAGCTCCGCGTGCTCGCGCCCGCGAGCGTCCCGCGAGGAGAGACGGCGCCGCTGCGCATATCCGCGCAGGGGCGCTCTCGCGTGATGTTGTTCGAGCACGCCGCCGGCGAGCCACCACGCTCCCGTGAGCTGGAAGTCGACCCGGTCAGCGGAATGGCCGAGGTCCGAAGTGAGCCGATCCGAACCCGAACGCGTTTGTGGGCCGAGGATCTGGCCGGCCGGGCGAGCGGGGTCATCGAAATCTCTCCCATGGACCCGCTCCTTCTGAGGGATCTCGCGCTGGAGCTGGGCTATCCGGCCTACCTCCGCCGACCCTCCGAGCGCCTGAAGCGTCCTTTCTCCACCCTCACGATTCCGGAGGGTACGACGGTAGGCGTGCGGGGGGCGGCGAACGGCCCTCTGAGTTCGGTCACGCTGGCGCCGCCCGGCGATCGGCCGGGTGATTCGGCCGTTTCGTTCACCGTCGACGGCGAGAGCTTCGACGGCCGCTTCCGGCCCTGGATGAGCGGCGAGTGGCGTTGGGGGATCATCTCCGCAGGTTGGACGACGGGCCTGGTCCTTCCCCCGCCTCTCGAGATACGGGTGGTGCGTGACAGCCTTCCGGATGTCCGGGTTCTCCACCCGGAGGGGGATCGGGCCCTCGGCTCGACGCTCCGTCTTCCGCTGGTGGTCGACGTTCGGGACGACATCGGCATCTCCGAAGTCGAGTTGGTGAGCTGGAAGGTATCGGCGACAGGCGTGGGCCTGGCGTTGGGCACATCGATGGCCCCGGCGGAGCCCGCCGCGCGCATGATCCTCAGGGGAGTCGTGGAGGGGGATAAGCACGAGCTTCTCCCCGGCGACACCCTCTACTATTTCGTCCGCGCTCGCGACGCCCACCCCGGACACGCCGCGGCGAGCTCCGACACTCTGCGCGCATTCCTCCCCACGCTGCGCCAGCTTCGCGAGGCCGCAGCGCTCGGCGCGGACTCACTGGCCGATGCCGCCGGGCGAACGGCGGAAGCGATCCAGGACCTCGAGCGGCGCGCGCGTGAGGCGGAGGGAAGGGGCCGTGCCGCCCTTGCCACGGAGGAAGCTTCCGCGGCGCGGTCCCTCGGAAGCCAGCGCGATGGCGGCCTCTCATACGAGGCGACCGAGGAAGGCCGGGACGTCATCGAGCGTGCGGAGGAGCTCGAGCGTGATCTGCAGGAGTTGATGGATCGGGCCGCAGCGCTGGAGGGCTTGTCGGAGGCGTTGTTGGATGCGGGCCTGCGCGAGGAGATGGGCAAGCTCGAGGAGTTGTATCGCCGCCTCCTCGAGTCCGAGCTGGGGGAACGGATCGGCGCGCTCCGAGAGGCCCTCCGGGACCTCCGGCCGGAGCGGCTCCAGGCGGCTCTCGGGCGGCTCGCGGAGGACTCGGGGCGGTTGCGTGAGGATCTGGAGCGAAGCGCGGCCGTCCTGGAGCGAGCCGCGTTGGAGCAGGGCGTGAAGTCGGCCCGGAACACCGCGGAGGAGCTCGCGCGGCGCCAGGATGCGATGGCGCAGGCCTCCTACCTGGATGAGGCGTGGCGTCACGATGAGGAGACGCTTGCCTCGGATGCCGAGCAGCTCGGTCGCCTGATCGAGGAGCTGAGCGAGAGGTTGGGTTCCAGTCTGAGTGCGGGCGCCTCTGCCGCGGCCGCCGATTCCGTGCGGGCTGCCGGAGAGGCGGTTTCCGAAGCGGCCGATAGAGCGAGAGCGGCGGCGCGGTCGGCCGGGGACGAGGGCGAGCCGCCGGGCGAACGCGCGGAGGGGAACTCCGCAGAGACCGAGGCGAACGAGGCGGCCGATCGGCTGAACGAGGCGGCTGCCACGCTTGCGACGGCCGAGCAGGCGCTGGGCCAGGACTGGAGCGCCGAGGCCATGGAGGCGCTCGAGCACGCTCGGCGTGAGGCACTCGCGCTGGCCACGGAGCAGGAGGTGCTGGCGGGAGGATACTCGGGCCCGGGTGCGCTCGACCCGGCCACCCTTCTGGGTCGCCAGGCGGCGCTCCGGGGCGGTCTGGACAACCTGTTCGGGAGCTTGGCGGAGGCGGGCCGGCGAACGGCCCTCTTGGACCGCGGCTCTGCCGTGGCGGCGACGGAAGCTGCGGGGCGGATGGATGATATGCTGTCCAGGTTGCAGGAGGGCTCGGCACAGAGGCCGACCAGAGGAGAGGCGACGGCCATCGCCGAGGCGCTGAACGAGCTCGCCGCACGACTACTGGCCAGCGCCGGGGCCGTGCAGGCGGCCGGGTCCGGGGGTGGCACGGCCGAGATGCTCGAGCAGCTGGCTCGAGCCGCCAGCATGCAGGAAGGGCTGAGCCGCGAGGGTGGCTCTCTCCTGTTCATGCAGCAGGACGGGCGACCCGTCGGCTCCCGTCTGGAGCAGCTGGCGGAGGGGCAGGCGGAGGTCGAGCGCAACCTGCGAGAGCTGACGGAGCGAGCGAGAGATCAAGAGGATCTCCTGGTGCGGCCGGAGGCGCTGGCGCGCGAAGCGGGCGAGCTGGCGCGCCGCCTGGAGTCGGGCGCCCTGAATCCCGAGACGGTGGAGCGGCAGGAGACGCTGTTCCGACGTCTCCTGGACGCCGGGCGGTCGCTCGAGCGGGAGGACGAGGAGCCCGACCGGCGCGAATCCCGGCCGGGCGCCGATCTTCCGTCCGAGGTGCCGAGCCTCGATCCGGCGGTTCTGGCGGGTCCGCGCTACCCGCACCCGAACGAAGCGGTTCTGCGGGAGCTCCCGCCTGCCTACCGCTGGATGGTTCTGGACTACTTCGATCGACTGAACCGGGTGGTGGAAGAGCCGGAGGAGGGGAGCCCGTGATGACCTCACCAGGTCGGTGGACGTCCGCTCTCGTCCCACTCGTGCTTCTGGTCTCGCCTCCCGGTCTCTCGGTCGCCCTGGCTCAGCGAACGACCGCCCAGGACGAAAGCCGGCTCGTGGAGTGGGCGGCACGCCTCGACGACGCCGATCGACCGGACGAGGCGCTCTCGGTTCTCGGGGACCTCCTGGACGAGCACCCGACTTCCAGGCCGGGGCTGGCTCTCCTCCTGCAGGTAGCCGCGCAGCGGGAACGCGTCACTCCTTTCCTTCCGCGATTCGAGCGCGCGGGCCGAGACGAGGCCGCCTCCGATGACGTGAGGCGTCTTTGGGTCGATGCCCTCCTGGCTGCCGACCTGGCCGACTCGGCTCGGTCCGTCGCCGCAGGCTGGGCAGAGGCTCGACCGACCGAGGCCGCTGCGTACGTGGCGTGGGCGAGCGCTGAGGTGGCCTCCGGAGACCCCGAGGCCGGCGCCGAGACTCTCCGACGCGGGCGACGGAAGCTGGACAGCCCTTCGGCTTTCGCGGTCGAGCTCGGGACTCTCTCGCTCGAGATGGGCGATTACCGGGCAGCGGCAGGCGAATGGGTGCGGCTGACGCAGACGGATGGAACGGATGGTGATGCGATCCTGCTGGAGGAGGCCGTGGGTGGAGATGACGACGTCCGTGACGCGTTCTCGGAGGCCGTCGCGGCCGCCGTGCGTGGGATGCCGCCGACCGCCACCGTCGCCGCCTCGCATCTGATGCTCCGCTTCGGCGCCCCCGAGCGTGCCGGTGAGCTGGCACGGGACGCGGAGGGTCGCCTGCCTCTCCCCGAGCGCCATGAGTTTCTGGCCCGATTCGCCGAGGGTGCACGTGCATCGGGGGCCCACGACCAGGGCGCCTGGGCGGCAGAGCGGCTCGCGGACCTTGTCGCCGACCCCGTCCGACGTGACAGGTGGCGCGCCGCTGCCGCCGACATGGCACTCCAAGCCGGCGATTCCACGCGTGCGCGGCGGGCGTTCAATCAGCTGCTTCGAAGCGTTGCTCGAGGGACCGATGTGCACCGCGTCTCGGCGCGCCGCCTCTTCAGCCTCTCGCTCTCGGAGACGGCTGGCGCGGAGCTGATGCTGGCGGACTTCCAGCGGACCTACCCACAGCCCGAGTCCGAGCTGGTCGAGATGCGAATCGAGTTGGCCCGGAGCTTCATCCGCGGAGACCGACTGCCCGACGCCGAGCGAATCCTCGCGACCGGCACCTCGATCACGCCGACCGGCGACGTCGTGCCGCATGCCCGGCTCGCGCTCGCGCTCGGGCACGTTCGCCTGTACGCCGGGGACGTCGTCGGCGCCATCCGGGCACTGGAGGATGCCACGAGCGCCGCCGACTCCGACGTCCGCACCCGCACCTCCGCGATCGGATTGGCCGGCGCTCTGGCCAGCTCGGATTCCGCCACGGCCACACGATTCGGCGGGCTGCTTCACCTGATCGCTCGCCGGCCGACGCCGGCCGAGCTCGAGACGGGTCTCCGCGAGTGGGAGTCCGGAGACACACCGCCCGAGGGGATGGCGCTGGCCGCCTCCGGCTTGGACGAGGCAGGCTTCGCAGCTCAGGCGGTGGCTCTTCGAGAGCGCTTGATCGAACGGTATCCCGTGGCCCCGGAGTCGCCCGTCGCCCTGTTGGCGATCGCGAGATACGAGCGAGCCCTGCAGCCCCTGGACGTCGCCGGTTCCTCTCCGGTGTCTCGATTGGAGCGGCTGATCCTCCAGTATCCGGAGAGCGCCGTGACGCCGCTGGCCCGGCGCCTGCGCGCCGAGTGGCTCGCCACCTCGCCCTCAGAGGCCGGGGGCGGATGAGCTTGCTCTGCAAGCGCGTCGTCCTGGCCGTGCTCGTGGCGGTGCTGGCCGCGCCCGCGCCTGGATCGGGCCAGCTGCTGGTACCGATGGACGACGCTCAGGAGAACCACCTCAAGGCCTACGGGCTAGCCTTCAAGGTCCTGGAGGCGGAGGAACGGGCCGAGTGGCTTCTGAACTACCGTGACGGCTCGTTCATCATCCCGGACATGCCGGCGGTCCGGCGAATGGCGGCCCTGATGGGCGTGGCCGTCGAGCCGGTCGGTCCGGCCGAGATCGCCCGGATCCGAGCAGAGATCGAGAACTCGAACATGGAATCGGTTCCCCTCGAGCGGGCTCCAAGGGTGGCCGTATACACACCGCCGAACAGCTCGCCGTGGGATGATGCCGTGACGTTGGCCCTCGAGTACGCGGAGATCCCCTACGAGACGGTCTGGGACTCGGAGGTGCTGGTAGGGAGGCTGTCCGATTTCGACTGGCTCCACCTCCACCACGAGGACTTCACCGGCCAGTACTCGAAGTTCTATCTCACCTACGCGGGCACCGAGTGGCTGCGGGAGGAGGTCGAGCGCAACGAGGGAGTGGCCGCCGAGTTCGGGTACCCGAGCGTTCCCGAGCTGAAGAAGGCCGTCGCGCGGGAGATCCGCACGTACGTGGAGGGTGGAGGGTTTCTCTTTGCGATGTGCACGGCGACCGAGACGCTGGATCTGGCCCTCGCGGCCCGGACGACGGACATCGCGGCTTTCTTCGCGGACGGGTCGCCGGTGGACCCGGCGGCCGACCGGACGATGGACTGGGGCCAGGCCATGGCCTTCACGGACGCGGCCCTCGTTCACGAGCCCTCGATCAGTGCGTTCAGCGACATCGATGGGCACCTGGTCAACACGCCGCAGCGACTCCCCCTCTCCAGCTTCACGCTGTTCGACTTCAGCGCCAAGTTCGATCCCGTGCCCACGATGCTCACTCAGAGCCACGTTCGGGTGCTGCCGGACTTCTATGGTCTGACGACGTCGTTCCGCCGGTCGCGCCTGAAGCCGGGCATGATCGTGCTGGCCGAGGGGGGAGGTGGAATCGCGAAGTACATTCACGGAGTCTACGGAGAGGGGACGTTCACGTTCTATGGCGGACACGATCCCGAGGACCCGCAGCACCTGATCGGAGATCCGCCGACAGATCTGGAGCTCCGGCGGCATTCACCGGGGTATCGTCTGATCTTGAACAACGTGCTGTTTCCGGCCGCCAAGAAGAAGGAGTTGAAGACGTGATCAGAGATCGGGTTCCGGCCGTCGGCGAGCTCCGCCACAAGAGCTCTTCTCTCCCGTCCGTCGACGCGACGCTCTGAGCGCCCTCTTTGTCCTCCACGCTCGTTCCCCCGCCCGACGTCGGACGCCCGGAGGCGGAGGGCCCGGATCCCGTCCGGACGCCGCCGGAGAAGGGCGTGCGCCGGCGCGACGCCTACAGCCGCGCCCTGCCGTGGGCCCTGGGCGTCTCGCTCTTCGTCCACGTGCTGCTGATCCTCTTCGTTTCGCGCCTGTTGGACCTGAGCGAGCGCGGTTTTCTCGGACTGCCCCCCGAGACCATCCCGCGGCCGGATGGCATCGAGGTCGTGGACGTGCCCCCGCTCGACCCCCTGGAGCCGCTCAGCGAGCCGGAGCGTCCCGATATCCGGCCCGGCGAGCAGGAGGTCATCCAGGTCGTGCCCGGAGAGCCGGACGAGGTGGGCGGTGCAGAGGCGGAGCCGGAGAGACGCGGGCTGACGAACGCGGAGCGCCTCAGGTCACAGTTCACCGATCGCCGCCTCTGGGTCCCCTATCCCGATGAGCCGTGGCCCGTCAACGTCGCCCGGGCGTACGCCCGGGCGGACAGCGCCGTGCGCGCCATAGTCCGCGTCTGGTTGGACAGCTTGAACCTGTCGGAGGAGGAACGCCGCAGGGCGACGGAGTGGACGTTCGGCGAAGGAGACAAGAAGTGGGGCATCTCCGACAAGGGCCTGCACCTCGGTGACATCACGATCCCGATCCCGTTCGGTGCGCTGTTCGGGAACAGCATGTCCCCGAATGCCCAGAAGACGCGAGAGATGATCCGCCAGTTCAACGAGATCCGGCAACAGGACATCGAGACCGACATCCGGAAGGAGCGCGACGAGGCCCTCAAGGAGATGCGAAGGCGCACCGAAGAGGAAGTCGAACGGCGCGAGCGCGACACGACCGAGGCAGCGCCTCCGGATACGGCGGACGGCTAGGTGTGCCTGGCACAGCCAGGGAGCCTGTCCGAGTAATGGGGCACAGGCCCCGAGGAAGCGCGCCCTGGTTGGATTTCCGTATCGTCGCCGTTAAACTCCCCCCGAAGCATCCTCGGAAACCAAGCCACTCTGGATAGCGGCCGACCTTGAGCCAGAAGCTCGACTCCAGATACGACCCTACGGGAATCGAAGCGCCGATGTACCTGCGGTGGGAGGAGGCAGGACTCTTCCACGTTCCCGCCGACCGGGTGAAGCGGCCGTACGTCATCTCGATTCCGCCTCCGAACGTGACCGGCGTTCTGCACATGGGGCACGGGTTGAACCACGCGATCCAGGATGTGCTGATCCGCTGGCGTCGCATGCAGCATTACGACGCGGTGTGGGTGCCCGGCACCGACCACGCGGGAATCGCTACCCAGAACGTCGTGGAGCGAGAGCTGGCGAAGGATGGGGTGTCGCGCTGGGATCTGGGCCGTGAGGCGTTCGTCGAGCGTGTTTGGGAGTGGGTGCATGAGTACGGCGGCCTGATTCTCGAGCAGCAGCGGAAGATCGGCGACTCCTGTGACTGGGAGCGGACCCGCTTCACCCTCGACGAAGGATTGTCGAGAGCCGTCCGGGAAGTGTTCGTCCGCCTGTACGAGAAGGGCCTGATCTACCGGGGCGAGTACATCATAAACTGGTGCCCCCGCTGCAGGACGGCGATCGCCAACGAGGAGGTCGAGCACCGCGACGAGCCGGGCAAGCTGTACCACATCCGCTATCCATCCGCCGCCGAAGGCGAGGAGGGCCTGGTCGTCGCGACGACACGCCCCGAGACGATGCTCGGCGACACCGCCGTGGCGGTGCACCCCGAGGATCCGCGGCACGCCGCGAGAATAGGCCACGACCTTGTGCTTCCGCTCGTGGGTCGGAGACTGCCGGTGATCGCCGACGAGTACGTAGACCTGGAATTCGGGACAGGGGCCCTCAAGGTGACCCCGGCTCACGATCCGAACGACTTCGAGATCGGCGAGCGACACGAGCTTCCGCGTGTGAACGTGCTGCAGGCGGATGGCTCGATCTCCGACGAGGCGCCGGAGGCGTATCGAGGGCTCGACCGGTTCGAAGCCCGTGAGCGTGTTCTGGAGGATCTCGAGGCCGGAGGCTTCCTGGTCGAGATCGAGGATCACCTCCATGCGGTGGGTCACTGCTACCGATGTGGCACGGTCGTCGAGCCCTGGCTGAGCGAGCAGTGGTTCGTGCGGATGAAGCCGTTGGCCGAGCCCGCCCTGGCCGCGTATCGGGACGGCCGGCTCCGTTTCCATCCGGAGCACTTCGGCAAGAAGTACGACCACTGGATGGAGAATATCCGGGATTGGTGCATCAGCAGGCAGCTCTGGTGGGGGCACCGAATTCCCGTCTGGTACTGCGATGCCTGCGGCGCCCAGATCGCCTCGCGCGAAGACCCTCCCGAGTGCCCGGAGTGCAGCGGCGAGCTTCAGCAGGATCCGGATGTTCTGGACACCTGGTTCAGCTCGGCGTTGTGGCCGTTCAGCACCGTCGGCTGGCCGGACGAGACCGATGACCTGAAGGCGCTCTATCCCACGAACACCCTGGTGACCGCCTCGGAGATCATCTTCTTCTGGGTCGCCCGGATGGTGATGATGGGTCTCGAGTTCATCGGCGAGATTCCGTTCACGGACGTGGTCATCCACGGGACCGTCCGGGATCACCTCGGACGGCGGATGGCCAAGTCTCTCGGGAACGGCATCGATCCCCTGGAGGTCGTAGAGCACTACGGTGCCGACGCGATGCGCTACACGGTCCTGAGCGGCGCCGCGATGGGGACCGACATCCAGCTCAACTATCAGGATCTGGATGCCGCGTTCGCGGTGGGCCGGAACTTCGCGAACAAGATCTGGAACGCCGCACGCTTCGCCTTGCCGTACCTGAGCGAGGAGGATCTTGCGGCGAGCCCCGAAGATCGTGAGCTGGAGCTGGCGGATCGGTGGATTCTGAGCCGGTTTCGCGGCACGAGCAGAGAGGTCACGGAGGCGCTGGGAGCTTTCCGGCTGCACGATGCGGCGGCGGCCGTCTACCAGTTCGGCTGGGGCGAGCTGGCGGATTGGTACATCGAGTTGGCGAAGCCGCGGCTGGGAGGCGAGCACGGCGAGGCCAGCCGATCAGCCGCTTCGACGACCCTGGCGCACGCGTTGGACGGTTGGATGCGTCTCCTTCACCCGATCATGCCCTTTGTCTCCGAGGCGATCGCCACCCGTCTTCCGGGCCGAAGCGAGGAGGACACGATCGTGCGAGGACCGTGGCCCGAACCGCCGGACTCGTGGGAAGACGCCGCGGCGGAAGCCGCTTTCATCGGACTCCAGGAGCTGGTCGGTCAGGTGCGGAACCTCCGTGCCGCGTACGGGATCGACCCGGCGCGGCGGCTCACCGTTCTCGTGCGCGGAGCTCCGCCGGTTCTGGCGGCAGCGATGGCTGCCGAGGGGCAGGGGATCTCCCTGCTCGCCCGGGCAGTGTTCCAGGAGGCGGATGACCTTCCCGACGAGCCCGGAGCACACGCCGTGCTGCAGTCGGGGGCCGAGCTCTTCCTGCCGCTCGCCGACGTCGTGGATGTAGACCGCGAGCTCGGGCGGTTGGAAAAGGAGTTGCTCCGGCTGGAAGGCATCCTGGAAGGGTCCCGAGCGCGGCTGGAGAGCCCGGCGTTTCTGGAGAAGGCTCCCGCGGAGGTGGTAGCACGCGAGCGCGAGAAGCAGAAGTCGCTCGAGGAGCGCCGAGGGCTCCTCGTCGAGAAGAGACGCGCGCTCGGAGAGGGTTGAGGCCGTATCGAGTGCTCGACGCGTCCCCCCTCCCATCGAGGAGCATGGCCGGCGCAGCCGTCGGCCTGGCCGCGGCGGCGCTCGGGTTGGCCTGCGCCAGAGAAGAGCCGCCGCCGGGAGCACACCCGGACCGAGTTCCGCCCTCCGTCCGCGAGTCCAATCCCGGCAGGAACTCGATCGTTCCGGGCTTCGGCGGGAGTGCCGAGATTCGGTTCGACGAGCCGATCACCGGCACCAGGAACCTGCAGCAGAGCCTGGTCGCATCCCCGGCCGACCGGTATGAGGTCTCGTCGGGCTTCTCGAACATCAAGATCAGGCCATCCGACGGTTGGGCCGACGGCGTCGTGTACTACTTCCGGATCCCCGAGGGCATCGCAGATCTTCTCGGGAACCGCACCGAGGAACCGATCGAGCTGGTCTTCTCCACCGGACCGGAGCTGTCCGCGACGCGCGTCTCGGGCGAGGTTCGTCAGCGCGTGGATGGGGTCGCCGTTTCACCAGGAAGAGTGCTCTTCTACAACCTGGCCGGCGACTCGATTCCGTACGGCGCCCTGACGGACCGGCAGGGGGAGTTCGAGCTGCCGTACCTGCCTCCCGATGACTACTGGTCTTTCGCCTTCCAGGACCTGAACAACAACCTCCGGCTCGAGCGGCTCTTCGAGCCGTACGACAGCGTGCGTCTCGAGCTGGGGCCCGCCGGGATCGCCGCCTTGAGCTTCCGGGTCGTCGAACCGGACACTACGCCGCCGGTTCTGGGACTTATCCGAGGCGAGGACGACCTCGTGCTGCAACTGCAGTTCGACGACTACCTGGATCCCGAGCAGGATCTCTCCACCTCGGGCCTCGTCCTGCGACAGATGGAGAGCGGGGCCAGATGGGAGGTCGAGGAGGTACGCGTGGAGCCGGGTGAGCGGCCCCGCGGCCGTCGGCCGGGCGAGACGCGGGAGCCGGTGGAAGCTACCCGGGACACGACGGCCACCGAGCCCGCTCCTCCGGACACGACGGCAGCCGAGGAGGAAGGGCCTTCACCGGATGACGCCGCCGCGGAAGCCGACTCCCTGGTTGACGGCACCGTGGAACCCGACTCCCTGGCGGAGGAGGCCGCGCCTGAAGCGGCCGAACCCGGCCCGTCGCCGCAGGAAGAGACCCCTGCCCAGGAGGAGGGCACGCTTCCCGAGGAGGAGGAGCTTCCCTCTCAGACGCTGCGAATCCAACTCGCCACACCTCTGGAGTCGGGGACGTATCGCCTGATCCTGGACAGGATCGTCAACCTGCGCCTCCTGGAGGCGGGGGTCGACACGACGTTCTCCTATCCCCTGATGGAAGATGAAAGCGCGAGCCCGTGAGCGACCTCCGCCGAAGCATCCCGTCCGTTGATGCGCTCCTGGCCGACGAGCGGGCCGTGAGTTGGTCGGAGAACTTCGGTCGTGACGAGGTGAAGCGGGTTCTTCGTGAGGTGATTGCGGACCAGAGGGTCCGAGCGTCGACCGGCCGATCCGTCCCCGACCCGGCCGCGATCCTGGAGACGGCCGGAGCCCGACTCCGTGAGCAGGCGGTCCCCGGTCTCCGCCGAGTGCTCAACGGGACGGGCGTCGTCCTCCACACGAACCTCGGCCGAGCCCCTCTGGCGTCTGCGGCGCTCGAGGCGCTCGAACCGGTTGCCGGCGGCTACAGCAACCTCGAGTTCGACCTGGCCACCGGGCGGCGCGGCAGTCGCTACGCGCATTGCAGCGACCTGGTACGGCGACTCACAGGATCCGAGGCGGCGCTCGTCGTGAACAACAACGCGGCGGCCGTCTCGCTCGTCGTGAACGAGCTGGCCCTCGGACGCGAGGTGATCGTCTCGCGCGGCGAGCTGGTCGAGATCGGCGGATCGTTCCGTATCCCGGAGATCATCGCCCGCAGCGGCGGCGAGTTGGTGGAGGTGGGTACGACAAACCGCACACGGATCGAGGACTATCGCCGTGCGATCGGGCCGAAGACCGGCCTCATTCTCAAGGTTCACCCGTCCAACTACCGAATCCGGGGCTTCGTGGAAGATGTGCCTTTGGCGGAGCTGACGGCCCTGGGTCGGCGGGAAGGCGTGCCGGTCGCCAACGATCTGGGCTCTGGTCTTCTACTTTCCGATCTGCTGCCGCCCCTGCCCGCGGAGCCAGGTCCCAGAGAGGCCGCGGCCGCCGGAGCGGATATCGTGACCTGGAGCGGCGACAAGCTTCTGGGAGGGCCGCAGGCGGGAATCATCCACGGTTCGACGGAGTTTGTGGACCGACTGCGGGGCAACCCGCTCCTTCGCGCCTTCCGCGTCGACAAGCTGACGCTGGCCGCGCTGGAGGCGACCCTGCGTCTCTATGCGAACCCGGCTGCTGCCGCCGAGCGGGTCCCGGCCGTGGCCATGCTGAGGGAGGCGCCCGGATCCGTTCGGGCGCGCGCCGAGGCCGGGCTCGCGCTCTGTTCCGCCGTGGCCCGGGAGGCGCTGGATATCCGGTCGATGCGCTCGGTCGTGGGGGGCGGCGCGTACCCGGAGGTGACCCTGGAATCGGCCGGTTGGTGCGCCGAGGGCCGGCGGCCCGATTCGCTGGAGCGCCGCTGTCGGGCGGCGACGCCGCCACTGATCGGCCGCATCGAGGACGATCTGTTCTGCGTGGACTTCCGCACCATCCTTCCCGGCGAGGAGAAGGACGTCGCTCGCGTGGTATCGGAAGCGTGGGAGGCGCCGTGAGCGAACCCCTTCGCGTCGGTGTGCTGGCGTCCGGGTCGGGGAGCAACCTCCAGGCTCTCCTGGACCGCTTCAACCTCGGCGACGACCCATCGGCCCGCGTCGTACTCGTCGTCGGGAGCCGACCCGGGATCCGGGCGCTGGACCGGGCGCGAAAAGCGGGAGTCCGGGCCGAAGTGTTGCCAGCAACCGCCCAGGGCCCCGAGGAAGACCCGGAGGGCGATGAGGCGTTTCTGCTGCGGCGCCTGGGGGAGGCGGACGTCCAGCTGGTGGTGCTCGCCGGATACCTTCGGTTGATTCCAGCCTCGGTCGTCCGCGCGTTCTGGGGCCGGATGATCAACATCCACCCCGCCCTCTTGCCATCCTTCGGCGGGCATGGCCTGTACGGGCGGCGGGTCCATGAGGCCGTGATCGATCGAGGCTGCAAGGTGAGCGGCGTCACGATCCATTTCGTGAGCGAGGAGTACGATCGGGGCCCCATCGTCGCTCAGTGGCCGATCCCCGTCATGGAGGGTGACGACTCCGACGCCTTGGCCGCTCGCGTTCTGCGCGTGGAGCATCGTCTGCTCCCGGAGG
>Ga0255055_10002260_pt1 | contig 13701 bp, 7 predicted proteins | sample JV7_2_27_MG_FD_188633 | JGI IMG/M metagenome (GOLD analysis project Ga0255055, IMG submission 188633) | Seawater microbial communities from Jervis Inlet, British Columbia, Canada - JV7_2_27 | ecosystem: Environmental > Aquatic > Marine > Inlet | place: Canada: British Columbia | collected...
TGGAAATCCATCTCATCGAACAGCAACTTTTGCGTTGCATCGACCGGATAACCGTTGGCGAAGTCGTGCGTGAAGCTCAACTTCCCAATGCGCGTGTCGAGGGTCTCCCCGGCCTGCGCCGAAGCGATGTTTGGGAGCGACATTGCGAAAAGCGTTAGCGCCGCGATGGCTGAACGATTCAACATTGATTTCATTGTTCTCTCCTTTTCTTCTCACTTCCTACTGTCTTTTATGGCGTATACCAAATAGGCGATGTATAAGCGCGTTCCTGGCCGATCAACTGGGCTTCCTTGGGAATCTCTGCACCGAGACGCACCTTGTCATAGACCACCCAGCGCGGGGTCGGGATCTCGAGCACGCGAGCATAATAGAACGCGGACTGCTTCGGGTCGAAATCCGGGTCGGTCCAAACGCTGCCAAGCTCAGATGCGCCGATTGTATTCAGCCAACTTGCCGCTTCCAGGTCAACGGTATTGCCGACCGGTGTCTTGCAGCGACCGTCTTCGCCGATCTCGCGACCGTCCGATACGGCGACGTCGTAGATCTTCTCGTGCAGATTGCCTTCCTCATCCATCCAGCCCTTGATAATCTGGATACGGTCAAGGTTAGCACCAATCGGATCCCGCAGAGCATAGGCCATGAAACTTGGTGCTTTGTCTTTAGGCGCCTGAGTCAGATCGCCACCCATGGGTACGCCCTTTTCGTAGCCGACAAAAGCCGGTGCACGGCTGCGCAGGTCGTTATCCTCGAACTCCCAGCCGCCGAAGAACCGCACGGGGATGCGCGGGCCGGTGGTGGCGTAGGTTTCTTTGCGGATCATGGAGTCGAAAATCGCCTCCCGCGTATTCTCGGTTGCCCAGACTCCCTGGTAACCGGAGGCGACCAGTCTGTAGCCTTCCCATTCGCCGAGTTTCGACACCGCAAATGGATGCTCTATCCGCTTCGCGGAAGGTTCACTGGTAGGCGTTTTCCCGAAGAAGTTCTCTTCCTCGGCCGTGGACAGGGAGGTATGGGTGTCCGTCGCACCAACCATGCCGAATTTGTAGGGGTTGGTCCCGAGCTTCTTCTCAAGTGCGAGGCCTTTCTTCAGCGCCTCGCGCGCATACTCGCGCTGCAGCATGTCGGGTTTCTTGAGCACCGTGAGGTCGAGGTTGGCCTTGTCCCATGTTTCGTAGTCGGCGAATTCGTCGTCCGGTGACAGGTACGGGTGCGCCTCACCGTCCCCCTTTATCTGGGTTACCTCATAGAGAGGTTCCCACTTGGCGCGCAGCTGCGCATAGTTCTGATTGACAACGCCGCCCGCATAGGTCTTGTCGGTGGGGAACATCCAGCCGTTGGAGAGATTGCCGTTATGCGCCAGCGCAAACACACGGCCGCCGGTGTTGGTCTCGTAGTTCTGCATCCACTTGTAGAGATCCAGCGGGTCCGTGCTGCCCAGGGGCGGCATATTGGTCAATGGTGTCGCCTTGCCGGCTCGATCGGCGCCGTCCCGGAAGACCACATTGCGGTGCAGGTTGTTGCCTTTGGGAATCGACGTCCATTCGTAGCCGATCAAGGCGGTGAACTGGCCCGGTTCGTTATAGCGATCAGCGGTCTTGGTGATCTCGTCCCATACTCTGGTGTAGGCCGGCGAGCCGGGAGTGTAGTCAGCGATGAATTGCCTTGGCATCTTCCCCTGCGTGAAATGGGTGATCAGGTCGAACGCGGCCTTGGACGCAGCCTGGCCACCCTCTAGATAGCCTTCATACCATTCCTTGCCCTTCGGAACCGCCAGAATATTGGGCGCCCCGCGTTGCACGTCCGTAGCAAACCCCATCATGTCGGAATGGTCCGCGATCACCAGCCAGTCGAGTGGTCGACCCAGCTTGGCCGGCAGCCCGGTCGATGACTTCACTTCTTCGCCACGCGCGAAGCGGTAGGCCTCCTCATGGCCAAGCGTGTTCCCGAACATTCCGGCATCGCCCGACACCGCCGTGTGCACGTGTGTCTCTCCCCAATAGACCTCACTCGGGAAATAACGCTGGGCGTATGGTGAATAGGCCTTGCCGGGGTACAGGCCCTTCAGCACTTCCTTGCTCGGCATTCCTGCGTCCTGCGCCAGGACCACTCCAGGCACTGCCAGCATCGCCACGGCGACTACTGCCAGGATTGATTTGGTCAATTTGCTGTTCTTCATTGTTCCCCCCTTTTACTTAGTTGACCTTTCCAAATCCGGCAGACGCCATGCCGAAATCGCCGTAGGTGCCGGGGACGTAGTTGCTGTAACAGCCTGCGGCGGCGCGCGCGCTCGTGGTCGAGAGCGCGATTACAACGCTAGCGACCCTCGAGTATGCGCAATGGAGTCTCTTCGTAACGGTCGTTCGCTCCGCTAATCCGCGTACGGCGACTACTTCGGCGGTTCGTACGGATCCTTCGTCCCCGGCTTGATCGGCGGATTGGCTCTTAGTGAGACCACGTGCGCCCCTAGCTGCCCCAGCGCCGCCTTCGGCACCCAGGTTTCGGGAAAGAGCACGTTCTGCGTTTCTCCCGGGTCCTTGTGGAGGTTGTAGATACGCGGCATTCCGTAGTCGAGGGTCTCGCTGAGGATGTTCTGCTGCTCCTTCAGGTTCACCTTCCAGTTGCGCCACTTCACGCCCCAGACATCGTTGCCCATGTAAACGATCAGCCCCTCGCGATTGGATTTCTCCTGCTTGCCCAGCAGGAAATCGGTCTGGTCCACGCCATCGATGACGCGGTCGTCCGGCACCTTGCCGCCGGCGATGCGGGCGAAGGTCGGGAATAGATCCATCTCGTGCACGATCTCGTTGCTCGTCGTGCCGACGGGTATTTTGCCCGGCCAGCGAGCGGCGAAGGGCACCCGCAGGCTACCCTCGAATCCGGTGAACAGCGAGCCCCGCCAGGGACCCGGTGTACCCGGAATAAAGTACTCGACCGACGGGGTGTTCGATCCTTCAGGTATCATTTCCGGCCCGTTGTCCGCGGTGAAGATGAATAGCGTGTTGTCGCGGATTCCCAGCTCGTCGACCGCGTCCAGCAGCATGCCGTTGTACGCGTCGATCTGGGCCAGGACATCGGCGAAGCGACCGTTGCCCGTCTTGCCGGCGAAATCCGGATGCGGAATGAGCGGATAGTGGGTCATGGTGTACGGCAGGTACAGGAAGAAGGGCTGCTTCGCCTTCACCTGCCGCTCCATGAAGTCGATCGACCGTTTCGTCAGCTCGAGATCGATGAGCCCGCGCTGCTCGAGGCCGTAATCCATTACCTTTCGCGGCGCGGAACCCTTCTTGCCCTCGTAGATGTAGGTCCCCTCGACGCCGCTCTCCGCGTAGCCGTCGAGCACTTCCCAGGGCGTCTCATCGCTCGAATTCGGGATGCCGTACCATTCGTCGAAGCCCTGGTCCGTCGGGAACCGGCCCTCGGTATGGCCCAGGTGCCATTTGCCGAACATGCCCGTGGCGTATCCCGCATCGGCGAGCATCTCGGCCATGGTGACCTCCCACTGCACCAGACCGTACACGCCACCGCTGAGCGGGATCGAGCCGTTGCCGCTGCGGATCGCGTAGCGGCCGGACATGATCGCCGAGCGCGACGGCGTGCACTGCGATTCGACGTTGAAATTGGTCAGGCGCATACCCTCAGCAGCGAGCGCATCGATCCGTGGCGTCGGTGCGCCGCGGATGATCCCGCCGCCGTTGAAACCGGGCTCACCCCAACCGAAGTTGTCCATGAAGACCAGGACGATATTGGGTTTGTCCTGGGCCTGGGCGGACCCGAAACCGTATAAGAGCCCGCAGGCGATGAGCAACAGGGCCGTTGTCTTCCGCATTTTCATAACATTGCCTCCTTATTGTCTTACCAGCCAATGATCTTGTAGCCGACTTCGATGCCGTAGTCCGTGGGACGATCCGTCCCCGACCCGACTGTAAAGGTGGGGCGGAGGTAAAAACTCTGTCCCGTCAGGTTAGGCCACCATTTCGTCATCATCCAACCGACTTCGAAATCCATAATGGCAAACTCAGCATCATTCTCGAGGTCGAAGACGATTTGCGGTTCCGCGAAGAACCACGACTGGCCGTCTTCCGCCTGGAGGAGAAAATTGATATCGATTATGGCCTGCTCCGTTTTGCTGCGGCCCTCGTCCTCGTCGACGCTGAACTTGTACTGCAGTCCTGGCGCAAAAAGACCACCCTTCTGCCAAGGACCGAAACCGCCCCGGAAAAAACGGCCGTAGAAGACTATAGGGGCCAGCGACGTGGTGCCTGCTCCGAGGCTGGCTTCCGACGCGGTGTCGAGAAAAACCTCCAACGCATACGCGAATGCATTTGCCCCTTTCAAATAGGGCACCGTAAGGAGTCTGAAATTGATATCTCCGAGCCCGGAATCGTCGATGTCGTCCATGCCGTCGTCGTTGACGTCGGCGGTCACTTTGTTGTACGGGATCCGGGTTCGAAACTGCCATTTGTCACCGGCAAAGGGCGTCCGGAACTCGAGGGTCGTCAAGTTCTGGTTGCCGTCCCCGGCCGTATTTAGCCACAGATACTCGTTGTAGACCCGCACGTCTCGCTGGAAATTGACGGGGTTGGTACCGGTCTTGTCCCCCTTGTCGGTCGCCGCCGACGCGGCCAGGTCGTCCTCTTGTGCGCGGACGCCGGGTGCGGCCAGGCCGAACAGCACAGTTGCCGCCAGGAAGATGCTCAACCACGGGGAAAATCTCTTCATCTGTATGTCCTCTTTTGTGTGCCTTTTGGGTTGCGGGCTCGGCAGTGTCGTGTAACGCCACTTCTTCGAGACTAAGATCCTAAAGTCAACCGCGCGTATAAATACACGCCTTACCGTAAAAATTTCGATTCGGTGGCGTTAAGAATAGTCGGACAACCTGATTAACTCACGTATGGGGCAGTAATTGATCCAACAGCTTACATAGCTCCTCATGTGACGAGAAATATTCCGCACGACCCGAAGCAAGGTGCTCGATGCGGCCATCAAAACGGGGGCCACCTTCGGGGTCAGCGGGACGAAACTGAACGACAAAGGCGCGGTTCGCCGGCAGTGTGGGTTTAGATTGGGTTCGCTCGCCCATCAAGTTGGCTCACATTAAGAACTAATCTGCGTTCTCTAAGGCTTTGGGACTTAAAGCCTAATATCATCGGCGCGTAAAAATACACCCCTTCGCGTATAATTTCCGATTCGGCTGCGTTAAAAACTAATGGACAAAGATCTTAAGAAGGGTAGTCGCATGCCCATTCACCAAATTCACTTCGGGCCTTTCTCCATAGAGGACGAACCTGTACGGCTCAGGCGTGGGGCAGACCCTATACAGCTTCGGCCCAAGAGCCTTGAGGTATTGAAGTATTTGGCCGAACGCCCAGGTCAACTGGTGAGCAAGGAGGAACTGTTAAAGCGAGTGTGGTCAGGCCGGGTGATAAATAATACTGGGTTACGGGTATGTGTGCGTGAGATTCGGGCCGCGCTGGGAGACAACGCCGATATGCCACATTACCTCGAAACGATAGTGGGGCATGGCTTTCGTTTTCTGGAGGGGCGCGATGGCAGAGCCGTGTTTCCGAATACAACTGGACCAATAGTCGGACGTGAATCAGAACTGCGCCTGTTAGAGGATCACTATCAATTAGCGGCCGACGGACACAGCCAGTTCGTGCTGTTGGGCGGTGAACCCGGCATTGGGAAAACGACACTGTTGAGTTGTTTGCTTGATCGTGTTGTGGGGCAGTCCACCGTGAATGTCATACAAGCGCAGTGTGTGGTGCATTTCGGAAAAGGCGAAGCATATGGTTCCTTGCTCGAGGCAATTGCACATGTGGTTCGCGATCCAAATATGGCGGGAGGTCTCAAGATCCTCAAGCGCTTCGCGCCGACATGGCTGCTGCAAATGCCTGGGCTGTTGGATCCTGTCGAGTTCGAACGATTAGAAAGTCAAGTATCGGGAGGCACTCCGGAGCGAATGACTCGAGAGTTTTGCCAAACCGTTGAGGAGCTGGCGAAACCGGCGCCATTGATAATCGTGATTGAAGATTTACATTGGGCAGATATTTCGACAATCGATTTATTGGCCGCGCTCGCACAGCGTCCGGAACCATCAAAACTGCTAATACTGGGAACGTATCGCCCAGTTGACGCTGTCTTATATGCAGAGCACCTGCGCGACATTGTTCAGGAATTGAGAGTGCACAACCAATGTGAGGAGGTGATGCTCGAATTTCTATCAATGGAAGATGTGGCGAGCTACCTCAGGGGTCGACTCGATGGGGATGTTTCTACTGAGTTCAGCGCAAAGGTCTTTCAACGCACCAACGGTAACCCCCTGTTCATGGTTAGCCTGGTTGAAGATTTCATACACCAGCAAATGCTCGTACAACGGGAAGGGCGTTGGACATATGACGGTCAAGCGCAAAACCTCGTTGAGGGGGTGCCGGAAACGTTGCGTTCATTCATCTTACGACGCTTAGGGGCACTGTCTAGTGAAGAGAGACTGATCCTGGAAGCTGCGAGCATCTTGGGAGTTGAATTTACCAGCGCTGCAATGGCGAGTGCCCTCGAGCAGACCACCGGCGATATCGATCGCCAGTGTGAATTATTGGCGGCACAAGGCCAGTTCATCGAGACGATCGGGCTTGAGAACTGGCCAGATGGCACACTCACCGGTCGCTATCGTTTTCATCACCCCCTGTATCTTGAAGTGCTGTATGACCAGATCGGTGACGCACGAAAAGCTGGGTTTCACCGACACATTGGCGAACGCCTCGAGACAGGTTATGGAGATCGAACGAACGAGATCGCAGCAGCACTTGCGAACCATTTCGATCGGGGCCACGACCTGGACCGTGCAATTCGTTATCGGGGTGTCGCGGCTGAACAGGCCCTAAACCGCCACGCCTATCCTGAAGCCATTGCGCAGCTGACACGCGCTGTTGACACGCTTAAGCAACTACCTGAAACCCCCGAGCGCGATCAAAGGGAGTTGGGTTTCCTCTTGATATTAGGTCCTTGCCTTATTGCCGCTGAAGGTTATACCACACCGGAAGTGGAACGAACCTTCAGCCGTGCGCAGGGGTTGTGCGAACAATTGGAAGATGAATCACACCGAGCCACGGTTTTGTGGAATCTTGCAGGATTTCGTATGGTGCGAGGGGAACTTGTACAAAGCCGTCACCTTATCGAGCAATACCTAGAACTGGCAAAGACGTCAACGGAAGGTCACTTGGACCTTATGGCTCATGACGCTCTCGCCCAGCAATTGTTTTTTGAGGGCGAGCTTGCTCCAGCACACGTGCAGTGTGAATATGTCGTTTCCCGATACGACTTCAACCAGCACCGCGATCTCGCCAAGGTTTATAGTCAAGAAGATCCCAGTGTGGCTTGCTCTAGCTTTGATGCAATCATTTTGTGGCTGCTTGGATTTCCGGATCAGTCACTGGACCGTATGCAAACCTGCATGACGTTATCCAGGCAACTGGAGAATCCGCACACCTCTGCTTTCGGCCTGTTTTTTATAGGCGTTACGTATCAACTTCGCCACGATACGGTGGCGACACAAAAACAAGCGGACGACCTGATCCAGATTGCGGCCGACGATACTCCTCACTGGATCTCACTCGGCAAGGTATTGAGGGGATGGGCGATAACCCAGCAGACGGCCAATGTAGCGGGCCTTGCGCTGGTGAAAAGCGGCCTGGACAACTGGCGGGCATCGGGCGCCGAAGTACTCGTTCCGTATTGTCTCGGCCTGTTGGCTGAAACGCAGCAGGCGCTGGGCCAGATTGGGGATGCCCTGCTATCGGTAGCAGAAGCATTGTCCATGGTCGAGAAGACCGGCAACCGTTGGTACGAGGCAGAACTGCATCGACTGCAGGGAGAACTGACATTGGAGCAGGACGGCAAACGACAACCAGATGCGGAGAAATGTTTTGCACGGTCTATTGAAGTGGCTCGCGGGCAAGCAGCCCGGTCTTTGGAACTTCGTGCAGCGATGAGTTTGAGTCGACTCTGGTTGCAAAGCGGCAAATTACAGGAAGCACGGGAACTGCTCGAACCGGTCTTCGGCGGGTTTACAGAAGGCCTGGAAACTGATGAAATTCATGCAGCCAAGGTGCTGCTTGACGAGTTGGTGATTTAAGGAATCTCGCTCCGCTGCCCGTATCGCAGCGGGGACTACTCCCAACGACCGTAGGGCCGATGTCGGGACAGATTGAATGGTTGTCGGCATGGTTGGTGCTGAGAAGAGGTAGACACGTAGTTCTTTTCTCCTGAGCCGGTGGCGGATTTATCTTTTAACGCCACCGAATCGAAAATTATACGCCAGGGGGTGGATTTTTACGCGAAGCTGATTCTAGAGTAAAATTCCAGGATTGATGATAGATTACAAACTGCGCTGCAGGCCTGGCATAGCGTCGGGATCACGAACGGGATAGCCATGACCACCGAACGAAAAACCTTACTGATTGCCCTCATCTGCGCAATCGCGCTCACATCTGGCTGCGAAAAGGAGCAGGTCGAACAACCTCCGGTAGTGCGACCGGTAAAGACCGTGACCGTCGGCGAGGCCGAAGCCGCCGCCGCCCGCGAATACCCCGGCAGCATCCGCGCCAACCAGCATGCCGACATGGGCTTCGAGGTGGCCGGCCGGATCATCCTTCGCCTGGTCAACGAAGGTGACCTGGTCAAGAAAGGTGATGAACTCGCGCGCCTCGACGACCGCGACTACCAGGCGCGCCTGGACCAGGCCACGGCAAGTCTGCAAAAGGCCGAGGCGGACCTGAACCGAAGTGAACGCATTTACGAGCAAAACCCGGGGGCCGTATCCCAAGGCCAGATCGATACCGAGCAAAAGGCTGTCGAGGTTGTGGAAGCGGAGGTGCGCGTGGCGGAGAAAGCCGTCGAGGATACCGTTTTGCGCGCGCCCTTCGACGGCATCGTGGCGCGCCGGCTCGTCGAGGACTTCCAGAACGTCCAGGCCAAGGAGCCGGTGCTGGTGGTGCAGGACATCTCCTTGCTGCAGATCATGATCAGTATCCCGGAGCGCGACATCACTGCCGGCAAAACCATTCGCGGTATCGACGAGATCACCAGGCGGGCTCAGCCCAGGGTACAGGTCTCCTCCGTGCCTGGCCGTGAATTTCCGGCCCGTGTCAGCGAAATTGCAACGATGGCGGATCCGATTACCCGCACCTTCCAGATACGGCTGGTTTTCGAGCCGCCGGACGATGTGACCATCCTGCCCGGGATGACCGCCCGGGTAATCGCGAACCCGATTGGGGAAGACGTTGTACGGCTGCCGTCCCATGCTGCGCTCTCCGACGACAGCGGCGCCGCTCAGGTCTGGGTGCTGGATCCAACGAGCATGACGGTCAGCCGAAGGGCGGTGCAGCTCGGGGAACTGACGGGCAGCGATGTGCAGATCCTCGATGGGCTGGCCAGAGGTGACCTGGTTGCGGTGTCGGGTATAAGCCACCTGCGCGACGGGATGCAGGTGCGACGATACGAACGATAATCATCACGCGGTGAGGATGGGAAAGTAGCTTGAATCTAGCGGAGTTTTCGATCAGGAACCGCACCACGGTGCTGGTGCTCACGGCCGTGCTGTTGTTCGGCGGCGCGGCCTCCTTCTACCAGCTATCCTGGCTGGAGGATCCGGAGTTCACCATCAAGGAAGCGCTGGTGCTCACTCCTTATCCGGGCGCGACCGCGGAGGAAGTGGAAGAAGAGGTCAGCGACCGGATCGAGCAGGCGGTACAGAAGCTCGGACAGTTGAAGGAAGTCGAGTCCAAATCCGACCGCGGTCTGTCCACAGTTACAGTCAGGATAAAGGACCAGTACGACAGGAGTTCCCTGCCCCAGGTGTGGGACGAATTGCGACGCAAGGTTAACGACGTGCAGAGCCAACTGCCCCCGGGCGCCGGGCCCTCGATCGTAAACGACGACTTCGGGGATGTGTACGGTGTTTTCATCGCCATATACGGCCCGGAGTACAGCTATGCCGAACTGAGAGAGTTTGCCAAGCTGCTGCGGCGAGAACTGTTGCTGGTGCAGGATGTCGCCAAGATCGACTTCTGGGGTGACTTCAAAGAAGCGCTGTACGTGGAGCCCGATCGCGACCGCATGTCGCAACTCGGCATCCTGCCGCACCAGATCATCCAGTCGCTCACCGATAGGAACGTCGTGGCAAACTCCGGCCGGGTGCAGGTCGGCAAGGAATACATCGCCATCAGCCCCACCGGTACCTTCGACTCGGAGAAGGAGATAGAAGACCTGCTGATCATCGGGCACGGCTCGGACCAGCAAATCTATTTGCGCGACGTGGCGACGGTGCGACGCGGTTACCAGGAACCACAGCAGAAGATATTGCGCTATGACGGTAACGTCGCCATTGGGCTCGGCATCTCTACCGTGAGCGGCGGGAACGTGGTCACGATGGGCGAGGCGGTGGAGAAACGCGCCAGGGAGCTACTGCCCCGAACGCCGCTGGGTATCGAGTCGGGCATCGTTTCGGTTCAGTCCCAGGCCGTGACGGTGGCGATCGAGGGGTTTCTGGTCAGCCTGGCCCAGGCGGTCCTGATCGTGGTCGCGGTGCTGCTTTTGTTCATGGGGGTGCGCAGCGGCCTGCTGATCGGCTTCGTGCTGGTGATTACCATCTCAGGAACTTTTGTCTTCATGGGGCCTTGGAACATCGCACTGGAGCGGATCTCCCTGGGTGCCCTGATCATCGCGCTCGGGATGCTGGTGGACAACGCCATCGTGGTGGTGGACGGGACACTGGTGCGCATACAGAAAGGGATGAAGCCCGGGGAGGCTGCGAGCGAGGTAGTACAGCAAACGGCGCTGCCCCTGCTCGGGGCTACGGCGGTGGCCATCATGGCGTTCGGGGCGATCGGCCTGTCCGACGACTCCACTGGGGAATTCTGCCGCTCGCTGTTTCAGGTCGTGCTCATCGCCCTGGGGCTGAGCTGGATCACCGCGGTGTCCGTCACGCCGGTGCTGTGCGTCATGTTTCTCAAACCAAACCAGGCACAGGATGGCGTGGATAATGAAGAGCAGCGTGACCCCTATGGCGGCGCGCTGTACACCGCCTACCGGGGACTGCTTGGGTTCTGTATCCGCAGGCGCTGGCTCAGCATCATGGTCGTACTCGTGATTTTCGGCGCCTCACTGTATGGTTTCCAATTCATCAGCAAGAGCTTTTTCCCCGACTCGACGCGACCCCAATTCACCGTCGATTTCTGGCTGCCCCAGGGCACGCACATCGACGAAACCGTGACTGCTGCCGGCGAGGTCGAGAAGTACCTGCTCGATATTGAGGCGGTGACCCACGTCACCAGTATGGTCGGCGCGGGTGGATTACGCTTCCTCCTGACCTACCAGCCGGAGAAGCTCAACAGCGCCTACGTTCAGTTCCTTGTCGACGTCGACGACTATCTGGCGATCGACGAACTGATGCCCAGGATTGAAGAGGAGGTGCAGGATTTGTACCCGGACGCCCTGATTTACGCAAAACGTTTCCTGCTGGGTCCGGGCTCCGCCAAGCTCCAGGCCCGAGTGAGCGGACCCGACCTCACCGTACTGCGTGAAGTGGCCTCCAGGATCGAAGAGATCATGCTCGAGGACGGCGGTGCCAAGGCAATCCGGTCCGACTGGCGGGAGCAGGTCAAGTTGCTGCAGCCGGTGATGGCGGAGGAGGAAGCCAACCGTGCCGGCATCGGCCGGCCCGACGTGGCTGGCGCGTTGCTGTCGGCGTTCGAAGGCCAGCGACTTGGGGTCTTCCGGGAAAGGGACGAACTGCTGCCGATCCTGATGCGCGCGCCCGAACGCGAACGCGGCGACGTGGCAAGCATCAACAGTATCCAGATATGGAGTCCGGCTGCGGGGCAGGCGATTCCCCTGCGCCAGGTGGTATCGGACTTCGACACCGTTTACGAGAACGAGATCATCCAGAGGCTCAACCGTAAACGCACTATCACCGTTCTGGCCGAACCCAAAACCGAGCCAGCCAGCACTGTTTTCGAGCGCTTCAGACCGAAAGTGGAAGCCATCGAACTCGGACCTGAATACGAATTGGAGTGGTGGGGCGAATACCGCGACTCGAGCCGTGCCCAGGCGGGAATCGCGGCCAGCCTGCCGTTCTTCCTACTCACAATGGTGCTGGTCGTGATCGCACTGTTCAATGCCCTGCGTCAGCCGCTTGCGATCTTTCTGTGCGTTCCCCTGTCGATTATTGGCGTCACCCTCGGTTTGCTGGCGACAGGTCAGCCCTTTGGCTTCATGGCCCTGCTGGGATTCATGAGCCTGTCTGGCATGCTGATCAAGAACGCCATCGTCCTGATCGACGAGATCGAGATCCAGAAAAAACAGACCGACAGCCTGTACCAGGCGGTGGTGGAATCCGGCGTGAGCCGGCTGCGCCCGGTGTCGATGGCAGCGCTCACCACCGCGCTAGGCATGGTCCCCCTGCTGTTCGACGCGTTCTTCATCGCCATGGCGGTGACCATCATCTTCGGCCTGATCGTCGCCACCGTGCTGACCATGGTGGTCATCCCTGTGTTCTACGCCGTATTGTTCAAGATACCTGCGCCTGCAAAAAATTAAGTGATTTGTGCATGGTGAATCAGTAGTACGAATGAATTCCCTGATAAATCCCTGTTCGGGTCCTCGATACACGCGATCACTTTAGCTCTTGTGATACAGGGGATAGCCGCCGCGTGCGACACACCAAGCTCGTTTTGATCTGCACACTGACGTGCGCCACAGCGTCGATCTCTTTGCCTGATTTGCCAGACTATTTTCCGATAGACTGATAATAAAACCCGTGAACAAAGAAAATCCGTATTCCCCCGAAGTTCGGGAACGAGCAGTGAGGATGGTGTTGGATCATCAGCATGAACATCCTTGAACTGAGAAACAAGATTTTCAATGTGGAGTGTTCTAAAACACCCCATTTCGCACCATTACGCAGCATTAGGGAATTTCTAAATTGAATAGTTTGTCAACAGTAATAAAGAGATAGCTGGGGGTGGGAAGAATCTTGCCAAGGTTGGGGTCGCGAGTTCGAGTCTCGTTTCCCGCTCCATTTTTTCAATAGGTTGCGATGTCACCTGTGGGTCCCGAAAATAGGAGCCTGTTGATTCTATTACATATTCCGGGATGATGGTTGATCCTTGGATCCATGGTACGGCTGATCCAGTTCATGTTGACGTTGGTGACTACATCGGTCCGATCGCGGCTGTCCTTGCAGGGTGAGAATGCGGCGCTGCGGAATCAGTTGTTTCTGTATCGGAAATCGGGGCAAAGATCACGAATCAGGCCTGCTGACCGGCTGCTCTGGTGCTTCATAGCGAAATATTGGGCGGGCTGGCGCACAGCCCTGTACTTTGTCCAGCCCAGGACCGTGACGACCTGGCAGAAAAAGCGATTCCGCGACTACTGGCGCGCGCTCAGTCAGTCGGCTAAGCCAGGCCGACCTCGGATCTCGCGAGAGCTCAGAAAGCTCATTGGGCGGATGTGGGAAGCCAATCCGACGTGGGGCTCGCCGAAGATCGTCGCTGAGCTCGCAATGCTTGGAATCGACGTTGCCAAGTCAACGGTAGAAAAGTATCGGCCCAAGCGAGCCGGGCCTCCGTCGCCTACGTGGAGAACATTCCTAGACCAGCATGTTCGAGATCTAGTATCGATCGACTTTTTCATTGTCCCGAC
>Ga0255055_10002261_pt1 | contig 13700 bp, 17 predicted proteins | sample JV7_2_27_MG_FD_188633 | JGI IMG/M metagenome (GOLD analysis project Ga0255055, IMG submission 188633) | Seawater microbial communities from Jervis Inlet, British Columbia, Canada - JV7_2_27 | ecosystem: Environmental > Aquatic > Marine > Inlet | place: Canada: British Columbia | collected...
CGCCTAAAAAAAAAAAAAAGATTCTAAAAATGCTTTAAATTAATATATTTGTTTTAACAGCTATTTGGCAAATTCTTGATCGTAGTAAAACCATATAAATGCTACTAGGAAAACTAGTAAAATGGCAGTTTGGATAAAGATCATAAATGTTGAAACTACAAGAAGCGGATCTGTAAATATAGCAAAGAAATGAACCGCTGTGCCTATCACGAGCCAAGTAATTTCCATTTGTACCATAATCTTTACGCTTTCCCATTTGGTCTCTCTCCAAGATAAAAGTGAAGCTACAGCTAATCCTAAGAATATTGCTCCTAAAACGCGCCCTGTTACAGGGTCCAGATAAGGCCAACCAACAAGCTCTACATAGATTTCAACTATAACTGTAAAAACTAATCCAAATATTACCGCAACAAAGAAATGTATTAAAAATGTTATTTTCAACAGTTTAGAGATTTGTTCTTTCATAACTTCTTCTCACTCTCTTCAAAAATTTAGTGTATTTTCTAATTCATTTAATAATTATATTTAGAATTTCCTAAAAGTAAGCTAGTTGCTTTATTATATAAATCTTACTCATGCAATAATTAATTATTTGTTAAAAGAAGCCGAATTTCTTTATTTATTAAGTTTAATGAAGTCTGATAGTGGACTAAAATATTCATTTTGGAAAGAAAGAATATTATTGTGACCCGCACCTTCGATTACTATTAATTTCTTGTCAATATTATTAGGCAAATTTTTGTATAACAACTTAGCTTCCGTGAGAGGTATTATCCAATCAATTGTACCGTGGATGATTAACGTTGATTTAGTAAATTTTCTAACTCTAGTGTCATTAGAGTATTCGATTAATGATTCCTTGGTTAAATACGGGCTATTGACTCGAAATAAACTTACCATCATGTTATAGGCGCTAGCGAATCCACTTTCAAATATTATTCCACGCAGATTAACAGGATTATGTGCCCCAATTTCAGCAGCGCAAATACTTCCCAACGATCTCCCTTGAATAAATAGAGAATCTAATAAACCCCTCTCATTCATCCACTTGTTAAACGCCGTAAAAATAGGCATCGCATCAGATATTAAACTAGTATAAAATGGGGTCCCTGAGCTAAATCCGTATCCTCGAAAATCAACAACTGCTAAATTTATATCACATTTATAAAACAATGGAGCTATAGATCGATAATCTAGGGCAACCTCACCGTTCCCATGAAATAATAAAATCGTTGGTAAATTTACATCATTTTTATAAAAAACCCCACCTATTAAAACATCATCATCAATAAGGAACTTAAGAATTTCTATATTTGGTCCCAAATTGTTTGGAATTACTGTCTTTCGAGGATAAAAAACGATATTTGAAACCGTGGGATTATCAATTAAAAAATGCTTCTCCATAAGTACACTAAGCTCAATTATTTTTTTCAAAACTCAGGTAAGCGTTGTTGATAAAATATACAAGTATATTATTAAACTCTTTTTTTCCTATTTATAAAATATCAAATTATTACATTTTCAATTAATATGAAATTAGACATTTCTATGTAAATATGCTTATAAATGATACTAAGACTTAATTAAGAGTTCTATTATTAATTAAATATATAAGTTTTAAATGGAGCATATGTGGTCAATCATTCTTTTCGAAAAATACGAGATTTTATTTAAACGAATTAACCGACATTATTTAAGATTTATAGGAATGATTATACCTCTTTTTACTATTATAACTTCAGTGGTTATATATGCTTTAAATGACGCTTCCTTTAGCCTTCACACTCACTATTTAAGCCATTTAGGTGGAGCTCCTAAAGGAGCTGGACTTATTTTTAATATAGGAATGATGGTATCGGGGCTGATAATGATCTTCTTTTTTCTAAATCTGAGCGCATTTTTGCGTAGGAAAAATGCTAACACGCTTCTAATTTATTCGTCGTTTATTTCAGGGGTAATCTCATCATTTGGTATTTTCTTTTTGGGAGTATTTCCATACACTGTTACACAAGAATTACACAATTTTTCAGCGAGTTTTTTTTTCTTGGGAGGATTCTCTTATTGTATATTGTACGGAATATCCGAGTGGACCACTCAAGGAATTTCTAAGTTTCAAGCGTCATTAGGTTTTATTCTTGCATTGTTTTTTCTAATCTTTATCAGTTTTACCGCAATAAATTACTTTAATTCCGAATTATTTTTAGAGCAATCTCATCTTAGTGAATGGATACTTTTTTTTGTGTTGATGTTTTGGATCATTGAACACGAAATAAGCATGACAAGAGATAAAAGAAATATCTTAAAACAGTCCTAAAGAAAAGTTTATAGAGATTTTCTTTATAGTACTTTTCCTTGATTTTCTACCGCTTCAATAGCTTGTTTTATTGCTTCTGGATCGCCTAAGTAATAATGTTTAATAGGTTTGAAGTCATCATCTAACTCATATATTAACGGTATTCCAGTAGGAATGTTCAACTTTACGATTTCTTCCTCAGAAACATCGTCTAAATACTTCACAAGAGCGCGTAAACTATTGCCATGTGCTGATATTAACACTTTTTTTCCATCTCTGATTGTTGGGGCTATTGTTTCCTGCCAATAAGGTAGAAATCGCTCAACAGTTTCTTTTAAGCTTTCCGTTAAGGGAATATCCTTAGAATCTAAATCATTATACCGTATATCGTTTCCTGGATATCTTGGATCAGAAGTTTTAAGAGGTGGAGGTGGAATATCGTAACTTCTACGCCATATTAATACTTGTTCTTCACCCATTTCGGAAGCTAATTTAGCTTTATAGAGGCCTTGGAGCGCACCATAGTGCCTTTCATTTAATCTCCACGATTTATAGACGGGTATCCATAATAAATCTAATTCGTCTAAAACAATCCATAACGTTCTTATCCCTCTTTTGAGAAGTGATGTAAATGCAACATCAAATGTGAATCCGTCTTCCTTCAACAGTTTTCCCGCCTTATCAGCTTCCAAAATCCCTTCGCTAGAGAGATCGACATCTGTCCAGCCGGAAAATCTATTTTGTTTGTTCCATTCACTCTCTCCATGACGTAAAAGTACCAACTTTTTCAATTTTCTCACTCATTTAAAATACAAATTTAGGTTTTTAAGTTACACTCAATTATATTAATTACAAATGGATTTGTATTTTAATTTTAGGTGTTTTGTAAAGTGAACAAAAAAGGAATTTTAAAGGGAGGTAATCGAAAGGAAGCTACTTGGAACCATACTAAGCTGGGAGAACCCTTTAAAGAAGCGTTAAATCGATTTAGAAAAGAAGTCTTACCTCGCGATGATTTTGATCCCACATCTCTGTTACAGTTCGGACTGTTCATGTCAATGGCCGTCATTAACATTTTAAAAGAAACTGAAAAGAGATTAGGAAAAGAAGGTCAAGAAGTAATAATAGACGCTTTAATAAAAACGGGTTATAGTATGGGAAACCAAATTCTTGAAGGCATTCAATTACCTGCTGATATTTCAGATATAGAACTAATGAGCTTTCTAGCAACGATTATCAACACTCAAGCATGGACATCAGTCGAGGACCCACATATCGATAGTGAGGATCAATGTTCATTTGACATAATTTGGTGCCCCTTACAAGATGTATACAAAGCGTTTGATTGCCGGGTTCAGAGATATTTAGTGCAAGGTATTCTCAATGCTTTTAGAGATTCCGGTGTTTTAATTAATGACTTTCAAGTAGAATTTAAAACTACGATTCCAGCTGGAGCAGAGACTTGCTACTTCGAAATTACTAAAATGAAACCAGATGAAAGCGATAAATGGGAAGATTATTCTAAAATTCTAGAAAGGAAAGCTTTAGAAAAATGACGGGTAAAGATGTGATAAAATATCAAATTAGTTTGATAATTAATTGTCTAAACTTAAATATATAAAACGAGTTAAATTATTTATTCGTATAAATATATATAACGAGTTAAATTAGTGAATAATTTATAAAAAACATGAACCATAAACGGATATATAGGCTCTCCGCCTTGTGTTTATTAATTTCGTTAATTTTCTTCCCTAATTCTTTTTCTAGTGCAACAGTATTAGGTGAATCTGAGTTTCCCGCAGAAGAGGAAGATAAATTCGTTTGGGAAACCACAAACGCAACAGAGTCATGGTATTTGGATGTTGAATTCGTACGATTTACCGTTTCCAGAATATATAACGAAACATATAACTCTCAAAATTACCTATTTATGAATTACACCCTTGAATTTTATTATAGGTTTAATTGGGTGCCGCGATACGAAAACTCGTTCTATATGGCTTATAACAAAACGCTAAACTTTTTAAACTGGTCCGAAGAGGGCTATCACGATGGAAATCTGTTTTTGTTCCCCACCCCTCTTAATTTAACTCTCATTGGAGATGCGATAAAGGGTGGTGGTTTCTTAAATTTCACTATCAATGGGACAAAAATTACTTTAGACTATGGAAACAACACCAGGATCGAGTTAACCATAAATTCTTCCGGAATCTCTACGATCATCGAAAAGTTCACCAATAGCACAACAATTTATCGATGGGAATTGAACACAGAAGATATAATCATAAAAGTTCCTTTAGGGAACTATTTTCTAACAGTTTCAATAGCAACGATTATTACTCTCATAATCTTTAAAAAAAGAAAAATAAAAAAACGCCTAATCGAAAAGAAAATAACGTAATGTTATTGTACCTCTTAAATTTCCTAAACTTTTAGATATATTAACAACTAAATCCAATATTAGTATTTCACTTTTTAAAAGACGAATTTAATATAGGATGATAAAGGTTGAGTGAAGAATTTTTTTGGTGGACTGAAGAACAAAAAGCTGTTTATAAAGATGTGAGAGAGTTTGTAGAAGATAACTTTGAAGAAGCCGAAGAATACTTCTGGAACACTAAATTTCCGTGGCCGTTAGTTAAAAAAGTAGCAAAAAAAGGATATTTTGGAGTCGGCGTTCCGAAAGAGTTCGGTGGTTTAGAATTAGGTGCTACGGGAAGTTGTATTGTGGCTGCACAGCTTGGGAGGCTTTACGCAGTAGGACATGTATTTACCGTAAGCATGTTAGCTGGATTGGAGCAACTATTAAGGTTTGGAACAGACGAACAAAGACAGATGTGGCTTCCTAAAATCGCAATTGGGGAAGAATTAGGGGCACTATGTATTACTGAACCATTTGCAGGGTCAGATGCTGCGAATGTTTTTACTTCTGCAACCAAAGATGGAGATGACTGGATCCTAAATGGTAAAAAGCGATTCATTACAGGAGCGGGTGTTTCTGATAGGTATTTTATTTACGCAAAAACTAGCGACGATAAGGCACTTCGGAAGCAATATGGGCATATAACTGCTTTTATGGTGGAAAAAGGTAGACCAGGATTTAGTTTAGAAAAAATTAATCCATTAATCGGATTTGATAACGTTCCAAATGGATATATTGATTTCGATCACGTCAGAATCCCTGATTTTAATAGGATTGGGGCTGTTGGCAACGGTTGGAACGTAATGATGGCAGGTCTAAACTTCGAACGCTTAATTGGGGCAGCAGTTTTCAGTGGATTGTTTGAAGATGTCATCAATTTGTTGTTTCATTTCACGAAAAGACGCGTTCAATTTAGAAGAACAACGAATCAATTTCCGGGAATCCAAGAAGGAATTGCGGAAATTATAACTAAAGCAAAGGTTTCAAGGTTGTTTTCTTATCACTGTGCTAAATTAATAGATGACGGGGGGGAACCAATGGTGGAAGCGTCAATAGCTAAGATGATTAATACGGAATTCGCTCGAGACATTGGAATTAAAGCCATCCAAATTTTAGGAGGAGATGGGCTTACCAAATTTCTACCAGCGGAGAGAATCTTACGTGAGGCTAAAATTGGAGAAATTGTAGCTGGCACGACCGAGGTCCAGAAAATGATAATCTATCGTTTTTGTGCTATGCTTCCTTCGTACAACAAACCTATGAGGTTGAGGTGGAACGATGATGTTAACGCGCCCATTATTTCGAAAAAAGAATCAAAATTCAAAGGTCTCGCTATTACGGAAGAAAACGTGCTAAAAGTTATCTCTCACGATTATAAAATAAATCCGGGATTATACATGACTCCTGACGACGTACGCGAGGATATAGGAGGAGGTAGATCTGAGTTACGGAAGATTTTTGAGCAATTAGAAGAACAAAAATTAATCGTTATTCATCGCGATCGCTCTGGAAAAACTGCTTTAGTTAAAGCTACTTACGAGGGATTGCAAAAAGCCTTTCCCAAAGAATACTATCAGTGGTTTCCATCGTGGTACGAAGATTCTGATAAATTTTAAACATTTCTTTTTTATTTTAGGTTTTAGTCTTCAATTTTAAAGTCTTTAATTAAACTAACTTTATTAGTAACATCTATGGCTACTGCCAACAGCTTTATTTCTTCTTCATCTTCAAACTCGGGATCAAGCATTACAAAGTAAAAGATTTCTTCCTTCGTATTGAATCCCATCTCTAATTCACCGCATCCTTCTGGCAATATTTTCAATAAATCTTCTGAAGCATGCTTTTTCAATACTTCATATATTGAATTTTCTACTTTTGACTGATCTTTTCGTATTTCTTTAATCTTTGAGAAATCAAATTGACCCATTGATTCTCCCGCCTTTACATTTAACTCGTTCCATTCTTGAAAGAGTTCGCTTAAGCTTGACATAGTAAATCTATTTCTCAGATTTAAAATAAATGTTTTTATTATCCCTAAAATAAAATTATAAAAATCTTGTTTTTCTCAGCAGATTCTATTTTAGCTCCGCAATTTTAACAATATTACAAATTTCTTTTATTAATAATATTTTTTCGTTTTCGAATAATAATAATTGCTGGGCTAATGATGAGTATTACTAAACTAGAACCTAAGAGAATACAAAATACGAGAATAGAAATAAATTGCTGCACCGCAGTGTCGTATTTTATACCCGAAGTAAGCACAATTGTTGTACTCCATTCTCCAGAAGTAAGATTTTTAGATTGATAAAATATATCATAATCATAATCAACTTGGTTATAATCTGTTGCATCGGACCATACAAAATGAAGGATATCATTGGTTCCAACCGAAATAGAAGGATTGATTGAATGTGATGTGCTTTCTTTTGATACAATCTCTGTATTACCCCAAGTTTCAGAAGCGGCGTTTTTATACCGGTACCATATATCTATATCATTACCTAAACGCCATTCCCACGCAATATGTACATTTTCGTATTGATCTAAAACCATGGTAGGATTATTCACATGAGAACCCTCAAAAACCTTCCTATGAGATATTTGTTTGGTATTTCTTATATATTTTGCATAATTAACTTCTGACCCCTCCATCCAAGTAAAGTGTAAATTATTGGCAGCATCGCATGCAATTGAAGGGTGTTCACAATTACCCCCTGAAATGATACTGGAATTCGTCCATGAACCATTGTTATTATATCTCAGTTTAAAAACAAGTTCAGTATTTTCAATCCATGCAACTGCGATGTTTAAATCGTTGTCAAAAGTCATAGTTGGATTCTTTCTACTAGATGCGTTAGTTTCTAATGTCAATATTTCTATAGGCTGCCAAGATTCATGATTATTGTATCTACATCTATATAGAAGGTTAGGTTCATACATTTCTCCTGAAATATTACTCCAATCACTCCAAACTACGTGAACAGTAAGACTGTCATCTACTAATAATTTTGGCTCGTCCGATCCTGGTTCTTTAAAATCTGAAATAATTTCAATAGGATTCCATTTGTTTTTACTGGCATTCCAACACCTATAAAAAACTTTGCGATACTCAAGAGATTCACGCCATACAAGGTGGAGATTTTCTTTTTTATCAACTACGAAATCTGCATCCCTGAAAACGTCCTCAGTAGGGGTGTGAAGTGTCTTAATATCAACCCACCTTGTTGAATTAACGGGTTTTTTAGTGTATTCTAAAATAAATTTCTGATCGATATATATATCATATTCTTCTGAAAAAGTCCATATTGTATGAATATTGTTTTCAAAATCAGCCAATACTTGGGGAGTATAACATTCAAATCTTCCAGCTAATCCCGAAGTTTTAATATCAGATAAGGGATCCTCGTAAATTGTGCCAATTTTATTATTAACTATTGGTGGTGTAAAAAAAGTAAGGAATATCAGAAAAATCAATAAAATGAAATGAAAAAAAATTCTTGACTTCATCTTCCTAAATTCACTTTGATTTATGTTAAATTTATTCAGTCAACTTAAATATTTAATGACATGTCTCTCCTTAGAATTTTACCCTGTTTTGGATTATGGACTAGTGTAAAGATTAGTGATTTGTAGAATTTTTTATTATTTATTAGATTATTAATAATTAATATTTTTGAGAAGGTTTATGTAGAAATGGTTAAATATAGAATTGATATTAAAAAAGCCCCTTTTGCCCATACTTACTCTATCGTAGCAAGAGATCCAAATACAGGCGAGATGGGAGTTGGGGTACAAAGTCATTATTTTTCAGTGGGTAGTATTGTATCGTGGGGTGAATCTGGGATAGGAGTTGTAGCAACTCAATCGCTTGTTAATGCATCCTTCGGATTACGTGGACTGGATCTTTTAAAGCAAGGAAAATCTCCACGAGAAGCCTTAGATATATTGATTGATGCCGATGAGGGAAGGGATGTGAGGCAGGTCGCAATTCTAGACGCTCAAGGAAGGGTCGCTGCTCACACGGGATCGAAATGTATTATACACGCGGGGCACATCGAAGGAGATAACTACTCCGTTCAAGCAAACATGATGCTTACCGATAAAGTTTGGTCTACAATGTCAAAAACCTTTGAATCACACGAAAATCTTCGCCTACCAGAACGAATCGTTAAAACATTAGCAGCTGCTGAAACTGTAGGTGGTGATATTAGAGGAAAACAATCCGCAGCAATTTTAATTGTTGGAGGAATGGAGGCAAAAAATAAGTGGGAAGATCGTCTTATAGATTTAAGAGTTGAAGATCACGAGCATCCGATAAAAGAACTCTCCCGGGTATTAAAGCTTCATAGAGCCTATAAGCATATGGACGAAGGCGACTTAGCCATGGAACATAGCGATATGGAAACAGCACTCAATGAATACGATTCTGCACTAGAAATGTTCCCTAAAAATCTTGAAATGAAGTTTTGGACAGCTGTGACCCTCGCAAATAACCAAATGATTACAAAGGCATTAGAACTATTCAAAGAAGTTTTTGATATCGATAAAAATTGGCGAACCTTAGCGGAAAGATTGCCCAAAAGCGATTTGTTAGATATATCAAAAGAGGAATTAGAAAAAATCCTCTCGTTATAAATTTTATCTCCTTTTTTCTTTAAAGTTAAAATTGATTATAATAATCTCTTTTGTTTATTAGAAAATACATTACTTTAGAATTTTTTTCTACGTGAAATATATCACCCATATATTTCATTCCAGACCTTTCGGCAACTTTCCACCCTCGAGTGTTTCCTTGATCTACATATGCTCGGATTTTTGTGAATTTATGGTTTGTAAAAATGTACCCGAAGATTTTTCTCAAAGCTTCAATGGCATAACCATTCCTGGTATATCGTGGGAATAATGCATAATAGCACTCTATTTCTTTGTCTTTCTCGAAGGTTCTTAAAAAAATATAGCCAACAATTTGTGGGTTTTCTCGTAATTGTAATAAGAAGCAATATACATCGCGCTTCTGAAAATAACTAAATAATGGATACTCTTCTTTGGGGGAAGCGTCATTCAGCTTGCTAACTAAACGGTCATAATCCTCTTGATTAAATTCTCTAAGGAATATCCTTTTTGTCTCTAATACTTTGGGCAGTTTAATTGGCAAGAGTTTCTAAATAAATACTTTTGATTAATAGTTAAGGATAAAAAAAGTAAAGAAAAGTAATTAATATAATTAATCTATTAACAATTTTAATCCTTTGACTAGCTGCTGAGGGGTAATTCCGTAGAGAAATGCTGAATGAAGCGTTTTTATGTCGTTTTCGATATTTTGTATATTTTTATCTCGGGATTTGTATTGTTCTGCAATTTCTTTTAATTTAGAATAGGTTACTTCTTTAGAATTGCTCATTTTCGAAAAATAACCGCCGAACGCGGTGCATATATTGTGCATTAACTCGATTTCTTTATCAGTAAACAATCTCAAGCATTTATCACAGACTATTCCAAAGGAACTGCCAATTTTTTTAATCTTAATTTGTGAATTCGCGTTTCGATGACAGATATTGCATTTAACAAAACTTAAACTCTTCTTCTCTTTTACAAGTTCAGGAGTGATCATGGTTTCCAGATCAAATAGAATTATTTAAATAAAAATTCTTATAAAAAATTTATATGAGGTTCTCTAATTCGTCTATTTTTCTTAGTAGCCAGTTTTTAAATTCTTGAAAACTATCGATTGGAGGTATCGTTTCAATAGCTTTCTTGGTAATTTTATTCTCAATCACCAAACTTTCCTTTACTAGTTCTTTTGATACTTCAATTTCCTTGAGAGTATTAATCTTTTTTGCCGGGATAATTCGCAATTTATCGAAAATAATTTGAAAGTCCAAACGGTCGCTCTCGTTTAAGTGTGAATTTGTATCTAATTTTTGAATCCAATTCGAAATAAACTCTTGTGGAATTCCCTTCGCCCAATGGTGATTTCTTAGATAGTTATATAATTTTTTAGGATAATAAAGCTGATCTATTTCTAAGTTAGAAGGATTTACTTTATCAAAACGATAATCATGCAATAGCTGAATAAATTTTTGACCAATTTTGCGATTAGTTTTTAAGATAAACTCGTATTCTTCAGAAAAATCTTTAGATGACATTGAATAGTTCTTTTTCGAAGGTATTTTTGGTTTGGTGAATTTTGGAATTTGTATATTAAAATAAAGTTGAGTGAAAGTTAATATCTTATCCCAGTATTTTTGTTCGTAATCACCCAAAAGTGTTGGAAGATTATTTGAATTATTGTTAGCGTTTAAATCAGAAAAAATCTTAGTCGCAGTGCTCTTAATTTTAAGAACTTCGTCCAATAGGTCTTGCTCGTTTTGAGAATTCTGGATGAGTTGCTGCTCAAATGAAATGTTCTCCATTTCAGGTTGATAATTAATAAAAATCTTGCTTTTTTTATTATAGAAAATAAAGTTATTCTCATTTGCTAAATGTTCTACATTCTCAGATGTGTTTATAATGCATCGAATATTTGGAGATTCCATCAATTTTTCTAGATCTTCCGCATTAACATTTAAAAGATAATACAAGGTTGGACGTTGCGAATATGAGTTGCTTGTCTCAAATTCAACAATATCGTGAACATTATTTAGTCCCGTAGAGTCGATATCTACCAGATCGTGACCTACAGTAAAACAATTTAATAAGTGAATGTGTTTTACATCGACATATGGATATATTACTAAATTCTTTTGCTTAAAAAATAATATATTGAAAAACTCTGGTGTAATAAAATCATATCCAGTGTCCATAATATTCCCTCAAATCTTCGAATTTAGTCTTTAAAATAACTGAAAAGTATTTGCATCATTAAATCTTCAAAACATCGGCGAACTGAATCACCTTCTAAAGCCACCGTTGGATATACCACAAGCGTATTATCAGCATATTCCTCTGATTGGGGTAATCCAAGTTCTTTTTTAAATTCTTTAAGAGAAATTGCAGTCTCTAAATCCCTTTTATTGAGTTGGATTAAGTAAGGAATGTTCTTATCGCGTGTAAAACTGATCAATTCTCGAAAACTACGCTTGTTCTGTTCCATTTTTTCCGGATCAGAATCGGCAATAAATACAACACCGTCGGCTCCATCAAGTATGTATTCTCGCGTTGATAAAAAGCGCTCTTGTCCAGTAGCAGTTACTATTTGTGTAATTATATTAAATTTTACATTTTCAAGGTTTAAATAGAAAGATAAACGGACAGAATCTTGCCACAAAGTCCTACCGTCCGTGGTCTCGATTGAATATCCCCGATTCAGCTTCATGCCGTCAAACTTTTCTCTCAGTCTGAAATAATTTGTGGTTTTCCCGGATTCTCCTGGACCCCAATACACGACTTTAAACTGAAGAACTTCTTTTAAAATGCTTGAACTAGATTTCCCACTTAACCCTAATTTTTCTTCTTCTTTATCTTTCGAATCAATTATCACGCTTTTATCCCCCCGTATAAAATCTAAGTAGACTCAAACACTTTCCTCTTAAGGGTTCTGAGGTGATCTTTGAGTTCTTGCTCAGTCATCTGTAATTTGTTCATGACAACTTGACTTTTAGTTATCTCTTGCTTTATCTTAATCGAGAACTTTCTCATTTGCAAGATTAGCACTCCGATGTTAACCATGTTATCAACCAAGAGGACTACTAAAATTTCTCTTTTACCTTTCTTAACGAGAGCAATATCACCTATTGATTTTACGTAAAGTTGCAAATCTTTATAGATTAAAGTAGCGCGAACTAAAGAATCGGTTTCGAAAAAGTCTTGGGCTTGACGGGCAACTCCATATAAAGCAGCACCAATCGAGCTTAAATCCCAGTAATTTAACTTCCTATCAAACCGGGAATCAACGGCTATAATTTTAGCATCTTGATCGATCGCGATTAAACCATAAATATATCCCTTCCGGGTTAACATTCCATAATTATAGCGAACCTCATCCAAAACCTTGGAAATTTCATTTTCATACAACACTTTTGGGACATATAAAGTCATTTTCTCTTATACCACCAATAATTAATAATTTGAGAACCTAAAGCTTTCTACCTATTTAAAGAAAAAATTTAGAATTACACCTTGAAAATGTAATAATCTAAAAATAGCATGAAAAAGACTATAGAACTTAACAAAAACAAAATCTTAAAATATACTTTTAAGAGAGTGCGTATTAAATTTTTTCAAGATGAAAGAAATTGATAAGATACAATATCTAAATGTTTCAGAGATAAGTGAGATATTTCATCAAAAAATTACTGAAAATGAAATTGAGAAGTACTTTGAAGCTGGTAAACTAAACGGAATAAAAATCGAAAATGAATGGCACGCAGATCAAGAAGCAATTGAATATTTTGTTAAAAATATTGTACTTAAGGAAAGATCATATAATGTTGGAATTCACACAATTGATTTATCAGATATCAAACTGACAGGGAGGATTTTAGATATCGGAGGAGGAGGCCAGGCTTTAATTGGTCAATTTAAAGGAGAAAAAGTAGTAGCAATAGATCCAAATAGAAATGAGCTTGAAGAGGCTCCAGACAACAAAGCTTTAAAAGTTATTATGGATGCAAAAGAATTAAAATTTTTAGATGATACTTTTGATGCGGTTACCGCCTTTTTCACATTCATGTATATTCCAGTGGAAGATTTTAAAATAATTTTCGAGGAAATTCACAGAGTTTTAAAAAACGGTGGAGATTTTATGATTTGGGATGTGATAATGCCGGTTAAAGGTAATGTTAAAAGGGATATATTTTTTATTGAACTCAGGGTTAAAATCTTTGATAGAATAATAGAGGCGGGTTATGGTGTTTCATGGGATAAAGAGATTAATATAGAAACTTTTTCCAACTTGGCTAAAAGTATTGGTTTTGAAACTTTAGAAAAAAAAGTAGATAAGAATGCAATTTACATCAGATTTAAAAAAATTCACTAAAA
>Ga0255055_10002262_pt1 | contig 13699 bp, 12 predicted proteins | sample JV7_2_27_MG_FD_188633 | JGI IMG/M metagenome (GOLD analysis project Ga0255055, IMG submission 188633) | Seawater microbial communities from Jervis Inlet, British Columbia, Canada - JV7_2_27 | ecosystem: Environmental > Aquatic > Marine > Inlet | place: Canada: British Columbia | collected...
CTTTGGTGAGGCTATCGTTTCGATAGTTTTTGGCGGTCTGGCGGGGAGTATTGCTCTGATAGGATTCGGGCTGGACAGTATTATCGAGTCGTTTTCGGGGATGATATTAATCTGGCGCCTGCGCCAACGTGGCAAGGTATCCGAGGAGGAAGAGGAAAAGATAGAAAAAAAGGCGATGAAATTCGTCGCCATATCATTTTTCGTGCTGGGGATATATATTCTGGAGGAATCTATAAGAAAACTGGCATTAGCCGATATCCCCGATACATCGGTACCGGGGATAGTAATTGCCCTGGTTTCGCTGGTGGCTATGCCGGTATTAACTTGGCAGAAATATATTACGGGAAAGGCAATCGGAAGTAAGGCACTGATAGCAGATTCCAAGGAAACACTGGCCTGTGCTTTCCTTTCGGTGGCCCTGTTGCTGGGGCTGGGAGCGAACTATCTTTTCGGCTTCTGGCAGGCGGACCCGATCGCAGGATTGATTATCACCGCTTTTCTGATTCGAGAGGGTTGGGAAGTATGGCAGGAGGCCGTTGAGGAGGACCATGACTGAAAACCGATATTTTACGATTGGCGAAGCTTCAAAACTACTTAAAGATAAAAAGATATCTTCGGTGGAGTTGACTAAAGAATACCTGGAGCGTATCGGCGTGGTGGACCCGAAGGTGCAGGCGCTGGTGACGGTTACGAATGAACAGGCTTTAGAGCAGGCGAAAAAGGCTGACGAGGTTATCGCCGCGGATAAGGCCGGCCCCCTTACCGGTATCCCGGTAATAATCAAGGATAACATGTGCACCCGCGGTGTGCGGACGACCTGCTCCTCGAAGATGCTGGAAAACTTCATTCCTCCCTATAATGCGACAGTCGTGGAAAAGCTGAATGCCGAGGGTATGGTAATGGTGGGCAAGTCCAACCTGGACGAGTTCGCTATGGGGTCGTCGACGGAGAACTCGGCGCTTTTCCCGACCCGTAATCCGTGGGACATGAGCCGGGTACCCGGCGGCTCCAGTGGGGGTTCGGCAGTAGCAGTAGCTGCCGGCGAGGCGGTCTGTGCCATTGGTTCGGACACCGGGGGCAGCATCCGTCAGCCGGCCGGTTTTTGCAGCGTGGTCGGGATGAAGCCCACTTACGGTCGGGTGAGTCGTTACGGGCTGGTGGCTTTCGCCAGTTCCCTCGACCAGATAGGGCCACTGGCGCAAGACATTACCGACTGCGCCCTTTTGATGAATGCCATCGCCGGGTATGACAAACGCGATTCGACATCGGTCCCCGAGCCGGTGCCCGATTATACCAAGGCTCTCAAAGCCGATTTGAAAGGACTTCGTCTCGGAGTGCCCAAAGAATATTACGTCGAAGGAATGGAGCCGGGAGTAGGCTCAGCGATTCAAACGTCTTTGAAAAAGCTCGAGGAGCTGGGCGCTACAGTCGAAGAGACATCGCTGCCCCACACCCCGTATGCCCTGGCGGTCTACTATATCATCGCTCCCTCGGAGGCATCGGCCAACCTGGCGCGCTACGACGGCGTGAAATACGGCTATTCGTATGACGGCGACAGCATGTGGGACTCGATGGAGAAAACGCGCGAGAACGGCTTCGGGCCCGAGGTGAAGCGGCGCATCATGCTGGGCACATATGCGTTATCGGCGGGCTATTACGACGCCTGGTACGTCAAAGCTCAAAAGGTACGCACCCTGATACGGCGGGAGTTCGACGATGCCTTCCAGAAGTACGACGCCCTGATTACCCCCACTTCCCCCACCGTCCCCTTCAAGATAGGGGAAAAGATGGACGACCCCCTCGTCATGTACCTCAGCGATATCTGCACGCTGCCGGCAAACATAGCCGGAGTGCCGGGTATATCTATACCCGCCGGTTTCAGCGACGGCCTCCCTGTGGGCATGCAGATAATCGGCAAGCCCTTTGGAGAGGAGACCATGCTGCATATTGCCTACGCCTACGAACAGGCCACCGAGTGGCATAAGCAGCGGGCGGTGATTTAGGGTAGGTAGTGGGAGAAGAAGAGATGAGCTCAGATAGGAAGCGGGTAATAACTGCTCTGACGAATCATCATTCTACTAATAAATATAGGCCGGAGGATTATTATCCTAATGTCGTCAGTGCTAACGGCCAATTTCTAGGCGCATACATACCGTATATTGGTAAACGTTATTTTGATACAAAACCTCGGCTTTTAATTTATGCTATGTCACAAAATCTTGCAAGAATACCACATGTTATTCAAGCATGGCACAACAATAATGACAGAGGTTTATTGAGGCAGTATTACCATCCTGAGAAGCTGCACGTTTCAATAACTCCTTATGATGATGGGCATCTTAAAGTGATTGCTGCATTAGTCTTGAGTAAATATCCAGACATGGACTATATACCTTCAGATAACATTCACGAAAAAATCGCTATCACCAATTTCGTTAAATTTTCTTTCTATCGAGAGGGTAACAATGGTCAACACTTAGACGCAAATCCACCTATTAATATTTATGATGATATGTGGAAGCACTACTCTGCATACGAAATTCGTATATTGCGACCAGATATTATTGTAGGAGTTGGCAATGATGTAGCTAATGCGATTAGGCGTAATCTGGGTAATGATACAAACTTACTTAAAATACCGTTCCCCGGTAGGTTGAACCTTAATGTAACGTATGTTCCGAGGGGGAAAAGATTAATAAAAGAAAAAAATCATAATAAAGGTGAGGATATCGCTCGGATTCAAGCCTTGGTACAAGGCACGCCTGATAAAGATGGAGCGATTGTAAAAACCATCAGTACTGATTGGTACTATTTTAGAGAGATGGAAGCGCACATTACTAGAAAGCTCGCAAGCTGAATTCCCTGGCCCGGCATGCAGATACCGCGAGGGTGGCTAGGGTGGGAAAAGATATTATTTTGGGAGTGGGGTGGAGAATAAATGACTACTATGGAAGTCGGCAGCCAGTGGTACAACCGCATCGCCAGTGATATAAGCGGGTATCAGCTTACGCTGGGACAGAAAGATTCCAAGAAATATAAACTCGACCAGCTTTTACGTATCGCTAAAAGAGTCGACGACTTCTCCGATATCTGCGAAGAATGCCGGGGACATCAGCAGGAAATCAGTAAGCTCGTACAGGACTTGAGCCTGATGGTCCAGATACCCGATGATGAAGGATTGAGAAAACATGTTAAAGCCATCACCGAACTGGTTGAACACCTTAAAAAAGTCCATAAGCTGGTGGACAAGGGCCACTATACGGGTATGGGCATCGGCATTGGGATGGCTATCGGAGCTGGGCTCGGCACCGCACTGGGTGCTGCGCTGGACAACCCAGGTATTGGCACCGGTATCGGGGCGGGACTGGGAATTCTTATCGGGGCTATACTCGATAAGAAAGCCAGGGACGAAGGGAAAGTTATCTAGTAGCTTTCCATAAAAAGGGCTACTCAAGGCTCTCCAGCTATGCTATAATGAGACATTCAAGCGGTGGTATGCAATCGGGCGAGGAGGTACGGAGATGTTAAAAGATATTTTAAAGGTTCTGGAAAACGATGCTCATTCTACATCTAAACAGATAGCCACCATGACCGGCATGTCTACCGCCGAGGTTACCAAGACGATAAAACAGGCGGAAAAGGACCGGATAATACTAAAATATAAGGCTGTGGTCAACTGGGACCAGCTCGAGGATGAGCAGGTCTGGGCTTTGATAGAAGTGAAAGTCACTCCGGAACCGGAAGCGGGATTTGATTCTATCGCAGGGCGCATTGCCCAGTTCCATCAGGTGAGGTCGGTATATCTCGCCTCCGGGACGTACGACCTGCTGCTGGTAGTGGTCGATAAGTCCGAACGCATGATAGCCGAATTCGTATCGCAGAACCTGGCGCATATCGAAGGGGTACAGGGGACAGTCTCCCATTTTGTCCTGAAACGCTATAAAGAGGACGGCGAATTACTGGACGGAGGAGAAGCAGTTAAACGACAACCGGTGATACTTTAGGCCGGCATCGAATATCACAGGAGAACTTATTTGGCAAAACAAACCGGAAAAGGTCGACAGAAACGAAAGCTTATCTCAACAAAAGTCAACCGGCTTTCACCTTCGGGAATCCGCAAATTCTTTGATTTGCTGGCTTCCATGGATGGGGTTATCTCGCTGGGGGTGGGTGAGCCCGACTATGCCACGCCGTGGCATATCATAGAGGCAGCGATAAAGTCGCTGGAGCGGGGCTACACGATGTACACCTCCAATTCCGGCATAGTGGAGCTGCGGCAGGAAACAGCCAAATTCCTTGAAGAGAAGTACGCTGTTAAATATGACCCTGTTGGCGAGATATTGATGACGGTAGGCGTTTCGGAGGCACTGGACCTGGCGATGCGGGCGATATTAAATCCGGGCGACGAAGTCCTCATGTCCGACCCTCATTATGTTGCTTATGATTCCTGCGTCATTATGGCAGGCGGTGAACCGGTGATGGTACCGACTTCCGAGAAAGATAATTTTGAGATAAACGCCGACGATATCGAGTCGAGGATTACTCCCAAGACCAAGGCTATCCTGATAGGTTATCCGGCCAATCCCACCGGCGCGGTGATGGGCAGGGACAAGCTTCTGGCGATTGCCGATGTTGCCCGTCGTCACAAGCTGATTGTTATTTCCGATGAAATCTACGCCAGACTTGTGTATGGTGTAGAGCATACCTGTTTTGCCAGTCTCCCCGATATACAGGACAATACGATACTGCTAGGTGGTTTTTCCAAGGCATATGCTATGACCGGATGGCGTATCGGTTATGCGGCAGCACCACGTGATATTATTGCTGCGATGACCAAGATACACCAGTATACGATAATGAGCGCTCCCACCATGGCACAGGTAGCTGCCATCGAGGCGTTAAAGTCCGGGGAGTCCAGCGTGCAGGAAATGGTCGAGGACTATAACCGGCGCCGCCTGGTGATAGTTAAAGGATTCCGTGATATAGGTTTGAGCTGTTTCGAGCCGAAAGGTGCTTTTTACGCCTTTCCGTCGATAGCCGTTACCGGCATGACATCGGAAGAATTCTCCGAGAAGCTTCTTGTCGAAGAGAAAATTGCGGCAGTACCCGGGTCGGCATTCGGAGGTTGCGGGGAGGGTTATGTACGCTGCTGCTACGCCACTTCGCTGGCAGATATTGAGGAAGCGTTAAACCGCATGGCGCGGTTTGTGAAAAAGCACCGAAAGTAGGGGGCGGTTATTTTAAAGCTGCCCCTCTCCCTTCTATTTCACCTCCACGACAAAATCGAATGTCGCCTTCCGGGGATCATGCATTTCGGCCATATTTATGAGGGTTTTCTCCTCGAATATCGGGTCGGTAGTATTGCGTGATTCGCCGGGGAAGAAAAGCTGGGTGGTCAATACCGGCGAGTTTTCATTGGCGCGTACCTTGGCATGCACGTGGGGTGCCCGGAAAAGGTACTCCTTCGGTTTCACCGTTTCCAGGTGATAACGGCCATCGGCGTCGGTATACTGGTGGCCGCGCAGGTTAAAGCCCTCGTTGTCGTATTCCCCGTTGCCATTGGCATGCCAGAAATCGAGCCAGGCTTGGGGGACAGAACGCCCTTCGCTATCGAAGACACGCCCTTCCAGTACCAGTTTCTTTCCCGGGGTGTCCGCCGCGGCGATGCTCTGACGTTCCGGAGAATCGATCTTGTAGTACGGCCCCTCTTCAACCGGAGCGGTGAGTTCAAGGCGGTCTTTGCCTGGATTCATTTCGTTTACCCCAGCCCTACTTTTCCCTGGACTTCAGCCAGCTTTTTCTCAGCCATGGGGCGTGCTTTTGCTAAACCAGCCGCGAAAACAGAGTCGATATAACCGGAATCGGCGGTTAATTCCCGGTAGCGTTCCTGGAGGGGGCGCAGTCCCTCGACGACTACTTCCGCCAGTTCTTTTTTAAGGTCGCCGTAGCCTTTGCCGGCGTATTTAGCCTCGATTTCAGACTCAGACAAATCCACAAAACCCTGATAGATAGACAGCAGATTAAAAATGCCGGGCCGGCTTTCGTCGAAGCGAATCTCCTTCAGTGAGTCCGTGGTGGCTTTCATTATCTTGGAGCGGATATCATCAGGAGAATCGAGCACATTTATCGAGTGGCCGGCACCGGCCTCGCTGCCGCTCATCTTTTTAGTGGGATCATCAAGTCCCATGATGCGCGCACCGCTGCTGGCGATAACCGGCTCCGGCAGCCTGAAAGTTTCGCCGTATATATGATTAAAGCGCTGGGCCACATCGCGGGCCAGCTCCACGTGCTGTTTCTGGTCGTCACCAACAGGAACTACATCGGTATCATAGAGCAGGATATCGGCGGCCATCAGCGAGGGATAGTCGAAAAGGCCGACACTTACCTGTTCCTTCTGTTTGACGGCTTTTTCCTTGTACTGGGTCATCCGCTGCATCCAGCCTATCGGGATAAAACAGTTTAGAATCCAGGCCAGCTCCGAATGAGCGGGAAGATGGGATTGTACGAAGATAATCGATTTCTCCGGGTCTATGCCGGACGCTATCAACAATCCGGCGAACTCGCGGATACGGTCTTTGAGTAAAACCTGGTCCTGCTGCACGGTGATCGCATGCAGGTCAACGACGCAGAAAATATTATCGTATTCGTCCTGCCTGGCTGCCCAGTGCCGGACAGCTCCCAGGTATCTGCCTATATGAAGTTCTCCCGTCGGTTGGATTCCGGAAAAAACACGCTTTTTCATCAAGCCCTCTCTCTTGTATCTTACATCTTCTCGGGGGCGTCCATACCCATCAGGTTCAGGGTCCTGCCCAGTACCAGTTTGGCGGCTTTTACCAGCTTGAGGCGTGCTCCGGTGAGTTCTTTATCAGCCGAGACGACGCGGCACTGTTTATAAAAACTGTGAAAGACGGTAGCCAGTTCCTGGGCGTAATAGGTGAGGTGGTGGGGTTCGAGCGAGCGGGATATCAGCTCTACCATTTCCGGCAGAAGCAGCATCTTGCGGATAAGGATAAGCTCCGGTTCCGAAGTGAGCAGGGAGACATCACCGTCATCGCTGGAGGCGCCCTTCTCCTGAGCGACGCGGAGGATGCTGGCGATACGAGCGTGAGCGTATTGCACGTAGTAGACCGGATTGTCAGCTGAGTGTTTTTTCGCCAGTTCCATATCAAAGTCCATCTGGCTGTCAGCGGTGCGGGAGAGGAAGAAGAAGCGGCAGGCGTCGACACCTACCTCCTCGACGAGTTCTCTTAAGGTGATGATATCCCCGCTACGCTTGGAGATTTTTACAACCTCACCGCCGCGGCGCAGGGTAACCATCTGGTGGACAATCATCCGAAGACGTTCGGGGTCGATGCCGAGAGCCCCGACAACCGCTTTGAGACGGGAGACGTGCCCCATGTGGTCGGCGCCCCAGATATTGATAACCTCATCGAATTTCCGCTCGATGAACTTATTGTAGTGATAAGCGATGTCGGCGGCGAAATAGGTAGGCGAGCCATTGCCGCGGATAACGACATTATCCTTGTCCTCGCCGAGAGCAGTAGAGACGAACCAGGTAGCGCCTTCCTTCTCGGCGAGATAGCCGTTCTCGCGGAGTATCCTCATTACTTTATCGAACTGACCGTTCTCGTAGAGGGTCTTCTCGCTGTACCAGACATCGAAGTCAACACGCAGTTTCCGGAGGTCCTGGCGGGTACCGTCAAGTATTTTAACCAGCCCTATCTCGCACAGTTCATCGGCGCCCTCAGCCTCCGGCATTTTCAGAAAGCGGTCGCCTTCCTCCTTGATAATCTCGGTGGCAAGGTCAACCATATAGTTGCCCAGGTAGCCTTCGGCCGGCATTTCAACTTCCTTGCCGAGGCCCTGCTGATAGCGGGCGTAAAGCGATAGCCTGAAAGAGTCCATCTGGCTGCCAGCATCGTTGAAGTAATACTCCTTGATGACGTCATAGCCGCCGGCGGTCATGACATTACAGAGGGTGCTGCCGAGGACGGCAGCGCGTCCATGGCCGACATGCACCGGCCCGGTGGGATTGATGCTGACGAATTCTATCTGGATACGGCTGCCTTCTCCAATATCGATATTGCCGTACCTATTCCCACTGTCCAGAATCATATCTACCTGGTCGCCAAGCCACCGGTTATCGAGCGTAAAATTGATAAATCCGGGCGGGGCGACGGCAACACTGCCGATTTGCGGTGATGGTTTGATAAAGGCGGCTATTTCGCCGGCAATTTCCAGAGGGCTGGTACCGACTGCCCTGGCCAGCTTGAGAGAAACGCTGGAAGCGTAATCGCCGTGTTCCGGATTCTGGGGTCGTTCGATGACGATTTCGGGGAGGGTAACGGCTGGTAATTTACCGGCGTTCTGAGCTTCCAGAATTGCTGTTATAACTATCTCTGCGATTGTCTCTTTGGGTGTCAATGCCGTAGTTCCGTTCTCTAGGTTCAGGCCGTATATTTATGCCAGAATTATAGCATATAATAAATACAAATGATAAATGGGAGATATTGCCTAGCGTAAATGGGTAATATTTACCAGTGAATAACGTTGAATAGTATGCTAAAATGCGACTAACTACGTTGTACGTTAATAATTAGCAGGCTAGAGGGTAACTTACATAAATAATGGCGGATGAACTTTCTATTAATGTAATCAAGAAGCGAATTATTTCTGAGAACGAGTATGCGGAAATTCTGGATTTGTGTAACAGGGCTTACGGAGTTGATTACCGCCCTTTTCTGGAAACATTTAATGATGCCACTCACGTTCTGGGACGATACCGTAAGCAGTTGGTTTCTCATGCGATATGGGTAACACGCTGGATACAATACCCGGGATTACCACCCTGGCGGACAGCATATGTTGAAGCGGTCGCTACCGATGAGCAATATCGTAACAGGGGATTCGCGACACTGGTGATGAAAAAGCTAGCCGAGGAAATACTGGATTATGATGTGGGAGGACTATCTACCGGGTCGTATGATTTCTACAGTCGACTTGGCTGGAAGTTATGGCGAGGACCTCTTTCCGTTCGTAAAGCCGACGAGTTGATTCCAACTCCTGATGACACGGTTATGGTATTATTCTTACCAAAGACACCGGAAATTGACATTAACAATCCACTTTCAATTGAATGGAGAGACGGAGAACTCTGGTAAAAAAGGAGGATAGAGAAGAAATATGAAACGAATATTTTTGGGGATTATGCTCGTAATAATCATCCTGTCCTTTTCGTTGGCTGGTTGCGGAACGGGGCCATCGATTGAGAATGTCAGGTGGATATTATTATCCTACGGTGATCCGGAGACTCCATATGCCGTCCTGCCGGATACTTCGGTGACGGCCCGTTTTAACAGCGGGACGAAACAAATACGGGGCAGCGGAGGATGCAACATGTATACCGGTGAATATGAAGTAAGCGGAGATAACCTTACGCTTACGGGACCCTTTGCCGTCACGGAGAGGTGGTGCGGGAAAGAGATAGCCGATCAGGAAAGCGCCTACCTGGACATCTTACTAGCCGCTAAGACTTATGAAACGGATGGCGGCATACTACAAATTAATAGTGGGAGCAACGTACTCTATTACGAGCGCGAATAGGTTTCTTGACAGGATAGTCGCCCCGGGAAACTAGCGGAAGGGCTGCAGCAGTTAGTGGTAATAGCCCTGACTCTGGTGAATCCTTTTAGGGATATTATCTTAGGGGTTCCCCTGGACGATTTATGACGGCTGGGGTTAATGGGGGGAGGTGGATAGTCATCAGCGGGATACTGGTGGCAAGGTTTTTCCGCAGGGAGTAAATCCGGACAACCTTCATCTGGAGAGTCATTTACCGTATTGTTTCCGTTTTCATTTGACATATTGTCAGAGCATCGTTACAATAGCTGATAAGCCCATATTGGGCTTTATTTGTTTATTAGGGGATGGGAATGTCAGGTAAGTGGAAAAACCTCGGTGAAGGCCTGACCGGGATGTGATATTTGTGTTGAGAAATGAAGATGACAAGATATATCCTGCTCCTGCTCTTAGTTTCGATGGTTCTGATTTGCGGGTGTAAACAGCAGGAGAACTCAGCCCCTCCTTCAACAGAAGAAAAACAGCCACCACCAGAGATTCCTAAAGGAATTCTGGTAAACGAAATACCCGAAAGCGCCGATATCATCTTTACTTCGATAAGATACGTCCTCAACGATATCGCCTGCCTGGATGAAAACTACGAACTAAAAGAGAATTTTATCAATAACCCCGAATGCAACCGGATGATATATTCCCCTGAGGGTGGACTGGCTTCACCCCGCCAACTCTTTACGCTGGACCTGGAAACCGGCGAAGTTGTGCAGTTAACTAACACAGATTATTTCTATATCACTGCCCAGGTGGTAAACGCCACTACTATCATGGCCCTGGCCGCCGGCTCGGACACAGACGGGAACAACCTGATTAACGAGCAAGATGAAATAGAACTCTATCTACTGAACCTGGCAACGGGAGAGAAGGACTGTCTCACCGGCGAACTGGAACTGGCGGCTATAAACAACCCTGATTACTCCCCGGTGCAAGAAGAGATAATCTTCTCCGCGCAGCAAAACGGGGTATTTCATAATTATCTTTTTACCATAGATTCGGATAAAGATCTGGTACAGGTAACGGATGACGATAGCTATATGGACTTTGATTGTGCCTGGTCTGAGGACGGCCGTAAAATCGTCTTCAACCGGCTACCGCTGCCAATATTCACTGAACCCTCAGAGGTATGGACGATGGACTCAGATGGAACTAATACGGAAAAGATAACCGACGGTGGTCCTGATACTAACCTTGAAGGCACTCACGGGCTATATCCCATTGGTACAGATGCCGATCCTGACTTGAGTCCGAATAACCGGAATATTGTATTTTCTAGATTGAAAACAGGAAAACAGAACGAACCTATAGGTGTCTGGGAACTTATTATTGTCGATGTGGGTACCAAAATAGAAACGGTCCTGGATTCTCAATACGCCAATATGATACCGGAATGGAAATCAGGAGGCATTTTATTTCTGCGTCAACAGAGCGCGCCTGATTACATCAACCGTCCTATGGATATAAAGCAGAGTTTATACCTGTATAAAGACGGAGAGTTCAAGGAACTGGAAGAATATCCTTATAACGTATTCCCGATAGGTGCCTTCGGCGGAAGCTGGATAGAATGAACGATAAGCCCATATTGGGCTAACTATTTCAGGGGGAAAATGCCAGGTAAATTGAAGAACCTCGGGGAAGGCCTGACAGGCATAGCCGTTATGGCTACGTCTCTTTTAACCCCTTTTCTCAGCGAACGACGGCGAAATTGGGGTGCCACGGAAAAGGAGATGCAGGGTAATTATCCCGGTGATGACCTCGTGACTGAGCCGAAAGGTGTGTACATACATGCCATCACCATTAATGCAACCGCTGCGGAAATCTGGTCGTGGCTGATACAGATTGGACAGGACCGGGGCGGATTCTACAGCTACGAATTACTGGAAAACATGATTGGCTGTAAGATACATACTGCGGAAGAAATCATCGCTGAATTTCAAACCTTAGCCGTAGGGGATAGCATCCCGATGCATCCTTCAATGGGTAGTCCGTACATGGTCGTCGCTATGGAACTGGAACGTACTCTTGTTCTTTTACAGAGAGTCGATGTAGTTACCGGAAAGACATTTGAGCCGGATAAGAAGGTGCCGGAGAAGTACCAGAACATGAGCTGGCTATTCTCGCTTGAGGAGCGTGACGATGGCACCACGCGGTTGATAAGCCGCTCCCGGAATGACTGGAACCAGAGCCTGGGTAATACCATTTTCTACGGTATCTTCGGGGCATTAACTATAGAAATGGACCGCAAGATGCTCAAGGGAATCAAGGAACGGGCGGAGGCCAACAAGAAAACAGCGGCTAGTTGATTGGCCAGCTATATTTGACATAATATACAACAGAGCTTTATAAGTAAAGAGATAGCCAAAATGACGAAGGACAGGTAGTGGGATTTTGGTCTTAAGTAGGATTTAATAATCCTGAAGTTAATAAATCACTCCACACCTATACAAGGAGTTAAAAATGGTAAAGTATGATGTCACTGACGAAGCGATAATTAATGCCAGCCCAAAGGTTGTCTATAAATCAGTCATAGATGAAATGGATGGGAAAACAAGCTGGTGGATGCCACATCGTTCTCTGGAACTTCGTGAAGGAGATTCTTACGGGCAAGTCGGGGCCCTCCTGGACTCAACCGTCCGCAGTAGGTTCACCACACAGTTTACCACCAAAACGGTTGAAGTAAAAGCAAACGAAATGATCCGCGTTGAGTACGTTGAAGGCGCACTCAGGGGCGAAGGTTTATGGAAATTTCCGAGCCAGAAAGGCAAAACAAAAATCAGTTACCGATGGCAGACAAAGCCGGCAGGCTGGTTTCTGCGAATCATCGGTCCTTTTTTACCGGTGAGGAAGAGCCATTCTAAGGTGATGAAGGCGGGATTTGAGAATCTTAACAACTTTCTAAGTGAAAAGTCAAAGAAATAGTTTGAATATTTACCGTGCGGTTTTGAATCCCAATAACGACCTATAGTACCTTTAACACATATATAAATAAGACCAGGTAGAAGTCATGAATAGTCAGTCATATATACAAAGCCGCAAGGTATCAATTTCTCTAAGTGAGACGACCCCTCTGGAAGTGGTAATTAAAATAGTCGAATAAGAAGGTTGGGTAAGAATATTATAAACCCCACCCGTTGTGTCCCCCTTTCCCGGTAAGGCGTTCCGCAGGAGAGGGGGAATTTGTATATTGCAGTTTTCCTAAAAAATGTTAAGAATATATTTAGATAATGTAATGGCAGATAACATGATTGGCTTCAAACTCTTGTTGACAAAGAAATAGGCTTGTGATAGACTTGTATTTACATGAAGAAGGCAGAGACATAGTCAGCTAACGCTGGTGGTAATTAACCAGACGGTTAAGGGTCTGGTGGGAATCCGCCAGACCTTTTCTTTTGCCTTCCGCACATTAATAATTGAATATAGCAGTTTAATATTAATCCTGAAGCAGGTCAAGCGTTAAGAGCATACGGTGGATGCCTTGGCATTAAGGGCCGAAGAAGGGCGTGGCAAGACTGCGAAAAGCATCGGTGAGCTGTCTAGCAAGCCTAACCGGTGATTCCCGAATGGGGCAACCCGGCCAGGTGAACCCTGGTCACCCCCGGCTGAACACATAGGCCGGGTGGAGGTAAGCGGGGGAAGTGAAACATCTCAGTACCCCGAGGAAAGGAAATTATTCCCTTAGTAGTGGCGAACGAACGGGGACAAGCCCAAACCCGGTAAGCCTAACGGCGTCAGGGCTTATGTTTACCGGGTGTTGTAAGGCAGGTAAGACCAAACCTGAAATAGGTCATGGAGTTATCAACCAAACCCTAGTTAAAAGTCTCTGGAAAGGGCTACCATAGAGGGTGATAGTCCCGTAAACGAAAGGGGTAGGCTCCATATCTGTCCTTGAGTACCACGGGACACGAGTAATCTTGTGGGAATCTACCCAGCCCACTGGGTAAGGCTAAATACCCTTAATGACCGATAGTGAACTAGTACCGTGAGGGAAAGGTGAAAAGTACCCCGGAAGGGGAGTGAAATAGTACCTGAAACTGTATGCTTACAAGCAGTTAGAGCCCTTCTTAGGAAG
>Ga0255055_10002263_pt1 | contig 13694 bp, 12 predicted proteins | sample JV7_2_27_MG_FD_188633 | JGI IMG/M metagenome (GOLD analysis project Ga0255055, IMG submission 188633) | Seawater microbial communities from Jervis Inlet, British Columbia, Canada - JV7_2_27 | ecosystem: Environmental > Aquatic > Marine > Inlet | place: Canada: British Columbia | collected...
TCTGCTTATATTCTCCTTTTTAGTGTACCTGCTATTCTTGCTGTTTTATCGTTTATACTGAATTCACTTTACACGAATATCTGGAACTTTTATTACCTTTCGAATGTTTTACTAACATTTTACTTAACCTCTGGAGGAGGTATCATAATATCGATAATTTTTTACTCAAAACGCGCTCCACTACTTGCTAGGCCCCCGAACGGATGGTCTTTTCAAATGAATGCTTTTTTTACAGGAATAATGGGTTTATCACTTTTAATTGGACAAGCAATTACGATCTTCCTTAGAAATGTCACGTTTCAAGAAGTGTTTCTCATATTGGGTACTATAATTTCCTATATCTTCGCATATGTTGTATATTTTTCGTTTACTACTGTTGGTAAATATGGAAATTTCATTTTAGCATTTGTACAACCGGTAATTGTAATAACGCTCTACAGCATTTTCGCATCTCCACTTCCATTTTTCTTTTTTATCAGAGCAATCCTTTTCTTTACGATTTGTGCTTTTATTTTTGCGATCCCTTATGCAAGAAGTATGTCTCGAGTAAGCAATATATACAGACAAGCAACCGGTATAGGAGGATATCCCTTTATTAGAGCTTTCGTACTTTCGATGTTATCTGAGGGTAATGATGATTTACTCGAAGGCTTTTTTGATAAAATAGGGGTCAACACCAATGCTTTGATACAATACTTGGCAATCAGAAGTAAGACTACACAAAAACTTAAAGGTTTATTCGTCGTACCACACGTTCATTTTGGACCTTTTAAAACTTGTGGATCTTCAGATTTACCAGCTCATATCTACAAGACCTTTAGTCATATTCAAGGTACGACTGTTTATAATACTACAAATGATCACACACAAAATTTAACTTCTCAGAAAGAACTTGAAAAAGTCTTAAGTAAAATAAAGAGCGATGTGAAGTATATCGAAGAAGACAATAAGATAGAATGGATAAAAGAAGTTAATTCCACCACAAGAAGCATGTCGAATTCTGCAAAACTAATAGGTATAGATATAAATAATATTGCTATAATGTTCTTAACTAGACATCCTTTACCTTCTGATGACATTCAAGCGGAAATAGGAAACAGAATTAGAAAGATAGCAAAAGACAAAGGTTACCGTGAGGTTATCATAATAGATTCGCATAATTCAATTATAGGCGATGAGGTCTTGATAAGAAACAAATCGATAGAGGCCAATGACCTTATATCTGTTTCAAAGAAATTTCTCGTTTCCAATAGGGCTAAAAGTAATGACAATAAAATTGTTGTAGAATATGGTGTTGCCAAAGATCTAATGTTGGAATACACAGAAAGAGATGGTATTGGTACGGGTGGAATAGTTGTTCACTTATTTAAAGACATTGAATCAAGTCAAAAAACGGTATTTATTCACTTCGATGCAAATAATGCGTATGTTGATATTCGTTCGTTCGTTTTAAACATGCTACAAAATAGAGGAATCGAAAGAGGGGAAATTACGACTTCAGATTCTCACACTGTAGCAAGACAATTCTCAGCTCGGGGATATTCTCCTTTGGGTGATAAAATCAAATTAGAAAAGATTCTAGATAAAATTGATAATCTGATAATTAAAGCAGAGAGCAATTTAGAAGATGTGGAATTTTATTATCACGATTCTATTGTCGAAAATGTAAAGATATGGAACAACCCTCGCTATTTTGAAGTGATTATGAATACATTATTCAAATGTATCAAAGTTTCTCGTGGTCTATTCACATACAGTCTGATAATCCCTGCTTTGTTTTCAATAATTTTACTTCTATTTTTCTATAACATCCAATTCTCTGCTATTTTTTAGAATCACGACGCTTTTCTTTGTAGATATGATCTAAATATTACTTAGATATATCTATGCAATTTGACCTTTTTTCTTTAAAAATATTCTTTTCTTTTCGTAATTGCATAAGATGTTGAGCTCAGAAATTTCAAAATTGATGAAAATAACATTTATAGGGTCGCCAGCTGTCGGTAAGACAACTATGTTACGACTTCTCTCAAAAGATACGATTGACAAATTTTATTTACCTACCCATGGTTTTGATTTAAAAACGATCAAATTAGACGACTACAATATCCGCGTTTGGGATTTTGGTGGTCAAAGTTCGTATCTAAAGACTTATTCAAGAGATTACCTTTTAGGTTCAGATGTTCTTTTTGTTGTTACTGATTCTACGCCCCGAAATGTTTTAAACTCGCGAGAATTGATTAAATTCGCAACACATTTTATCGATAAAGAGTGTCCAATAATTGCTATAGCAAATAAACAAGATTTAACAAAAAATGATGGAAGAATGAGTCCAGATCGCGTAGAACAATTACTCCACATAAAAACATATGGGCTTACAGCGATAAATCCAAACGAGAGAATTAAATTATTAGATATTATGAGAAAAGAATTGAACCAAGTTGTATTAAGAAGGAGGTCAAAAGAAGATGAATTTTAATGAAGATGAACTTTTTGGAGCAGCCCTAATAGGTTTTGATATGATTGATGGTCCTTTCCTCAAATGGAAAAAAGAATATGGCCCCAAAACAAATTTGATGAAGCTAGATGATTTTGCCATGAACTTCTATCTAGCGTTTAGAGGTGGTAATGCGGGAAAGAAACCAAGAGCCATTTTATACGATAAATTCTACATTGTTGCTTTTCCCAAAGATCTTGAGTTGTGTTGTTTATTCATGAAACCCCAAGGAATAGAAAGGAATATTAAACAGTTGAACAAAGTTGCTTCAAGAATAACTCATGAAATGGGTTATATTGAACAAGAAGTTGATATACCTACTAATTCTGATGAAGACACAATCGAAGAAATGAAAAGACTAATCGTAAATCTATTGAGTGGCGTAGAAATGTCTACGCCTGAGTTAAGAAAGTATTTTAAGTTAAGTAACTCGCAGATATGGAAAGTAATGAGCAATTTAGAAAGCTCCTTGAAAGTAAAACGCGCAAGGAAAGAAGGAAGAACTGTTTTATGGACCGCTAACTAATTTTTTTTCTAATTTTTTATATTTTTAATGAATTAATTACCTAACATGTTCCCATTCTTTTTCTTTAGTAAACATCCTAGAAAACATTATATAACAAATATCAGGCAATTCTTTGTCAAGGTTATTTAAGGTGATATATCGGAGAATATGATTGATTAGGAAAATTCCCAGAAATTCCATGTGATAGCTACCTACTTTTTTAGAGAGTACTTCACCTGTATAAGCGATATTTAGTTTCTCCCGAGCGTTGTACGTTAATTCAATAGAGATACCTGGAAATACTTCCTTTATAATTTGCCACTTATCAGCTGTTTTCCTCACTATAGCACCAAGAAATACGGCTAAATCATTTAGATCACCATCTTTCAATAAACTAAATGGCTCGGTTCTTTGAATTAAAACCTTTTGCATTAATTCGGATTTTTTATCATAAGATTGTTCAAAGGGTTCTCTATTTTGAATCATTCTCTCAATAAAATTAAAAATGATATCAACATAAGTAATACTATCTTCACCAGGGATTATATGTACTCTTTCACCTGAAAAAAAGCATTTAAATTCTGCGGTAACCCCATCTCCAAATTCATCACCGAAATATGTAAAAACTAGATGTATAATAACCTCTGGAAACATTTCTAATGTAATGGTCCAATCTTCGTTAAAACCTATATTTTCGATTTTACCTCCAATATCCTCTGAAATTATCTTCTTAAGAGTATCCATGCTGATATCAACGAAAAGTTGATGTTTTGCTTTGCTAACATCTTCTAATTCCTTGACATGGGGGCCTGTTACCCCAGTTGCGTCAATTTGTCCGACAGTCCAATATTTAGTTCCAGTTATTTTAACTCCACCTTAGAAAAAGTTGTTCTAGTATTATAGAAGTTATTTTTTTTTGAATTTTGCGATAAAAAATCCTTTTGTTCGGTGGGTTGCTGGAAACAATCTTCCTGTTCCGGGAATATGCTGGTGGTTTATCTTATAGCTAGGAGAAAACCATTTTGGAAGTTCCATAGGCTTAAAATGGTTTAAAACTTTTAACACTTGCAGCTCCCCTTCCTCGGGATAAAGGCTACATGTAGAATAAACGAGAATTCCAGAAGGTTTTAATAAATTAATAGCACTTTTCAGCAATTTCTCTTGGAGCACAACATTTTGATGTAGAAAACTTTCATTCTGTCGCCATTTAAGCTCGGGTGTAGTAGAAAATGTCCCGCTTCCAGTGCAAGGTGCATCTAACAAAATTTTATCGAAAATGTTAGTAAATCTAACAGGTAATTCAATACTGTCTGAATTTATCAAATGAGAATTTAATACATTTAGATTTCTTAAAATACGTCTCATAACATTCAACCTGGAGGTGCTAAAATCGCAAGCTATAATTCTTGCTTGATTTTGAGACAATTGGGCAATAATGCTAGTTTTGATTCCGGGTGCCGCGCACATATCACATATCAGCTCGTTAGGATGAGGTCGTAATAAATGAACGACTGCAAAAGATGCTTTGTCTTGGATAACGAGTTTACCTTCTTTATAAGATTTACTTAATATGATGTTCTTTTTTTCTTTTAAACTAGTATTGTACAATCCTGAAAAATGGATATCCTGTTTAACACTAATATTATCTTCTTCTAAGTCCTTCAAAATAATATCTATTGAATTTTGATTCGATTTCCCATTCCATAAATCGTTAGTTCTAAACGTTAATGTTTCGCTTCCCTCTACATTCTTCGAAGGTTCGAAATTTTCTTTTATAGATTTAATGCCTATTATTGGTAATAACTTGTTGATTAAAAAAGACGGAATTGCGAGCTCTAAGCTTAATCTTTCGATCTCGTTTTTTCCTTTTAAAGCTTGCTTCCACGAAAAGAATTCAAGGTTAGTAAGAAGATTCGATTGTTGTTTGGTTAGATTAAGTTCTTTTACAATTTTTGAAGTGTTCGCCTTTTCCCATACAATTCGATAGATAGCAATTAAATATTTAGCACGATCAGAACTACCTGAAACGAGATGTTTATTCGTAGAATTAAGCCTTCGCTTTAAAATATAATTTATTTTATTCCAATATCGAATAATTTCGTAATAATAATGAACAATCTGAGGGTTGCTACGATATTTCCCGGAAAGAGTACCAGGTTTTCTCTCAACAAATTTGGATAATAATTTCACTAAATCATTTAATGTCTGCTGATTAATGTTTAGCACGCTCTAATATTAGAAAAAATATTAGTCAATTAATTCTTTAATTAATTCTTCTAACTCTTTTTCAGTTATGTATTTCTTTTTGGTTATTACAGTATGGGTTGTATCCAATATCTCTTTAATGTATTTTTCATAATTTTTAAATCCTAATTGTTCACATTTCATTCTTATAGCTGGAGAAATTTAATTTAATAACTAACTTTTTTTTCTCTTATTAGTCATCCCTCCTCATGAATTAGAGAGTTTTTAAAGACATGAAAACTTAAAGAGATCATATAAAAATTCAAATAGATAATAAGTGGTTTAAATGTGGTTAGTCTTTCTGATATGGATTGTTATTATTTTCGTTTCGACAATGTTAATTAGTCAGTATATCAAAATGCAAAATCGAGAGGATGTTGCCATTGCATTATTCGTTTTGTTTATTACGATGTCGCAAATACTTGCAGCAAAAATCGGGGATTTCACTGTTTTTAATTATCAAATAACTGCTCCAGTAGCCGTACTAATATTCCCCTTTACTTTTCAGATTACCGATATGGTAAATGAAAATTTTGGTCAGAAAGCAACTCATAGAATGATATTTATCGCTTTCATAACTCAAATATTCATGGCTATCTTTATATGGTTCAGCATCGAAGTTCCTGCAGCACCTTTTTGGGGTTTTGATTGGGCAAGCGACCCTATTGAAGCTCAACAATTTTGGCTAAATTTTTTAGGTTCTACTGTTAGGATTACGATTGCATCTTGGATATCTTTCATAATAACTGAAAACTTAGATGCTATTTTATTCGCTAAACTTAAAAAATGGACGAAAGGCAAAAATCTTTGGATAAGAAATGTGTTTAGCGATATACCAACCTTAGCTTTAGATAGCGTAATCTTCATTAGCATTGCTTTTGGAGGTGTATTTCCTCTTGATCTTATTTGGACGATGATTTTGGGGCAATTGCTTACTAAATGGTTCTTTGGAATTATCGATACGCCTTTCATGTACCTCTCACGGGGTATAGTAAATGGAAAAATCAATTTACTGGGAAATTTATTCTCTAAAAAAGCAGAACAATAAAATTGCGTTGTATACTTAGTCAAAAATATATTTTTCTCTAAATTTATGTAATTTCTATCTTAGCAATTTTTTTGAAGTAAATTTAATAAATAAAAAGGGAGTAATTTAGTACATGCAATATTATTCTCCAGAAAAAAATATAGAAATTTGCTATCAAATTAGCGGTAATGAAAATGGACCTAAGATGGTCCTAATTCACGGTCTCTTTTTGAATAGCGATTGCTGGAAATTCCAGCTTGAATTTTTTGAATCGAACTTTCATATATTAAGATTTGATCTTCGGGGTCACGGAAGATCTACTAAACCCGAGAAGCAGTTTGTTATTCGTAACTACGTAGATGATATGTTAGCTCTATTGAATCACATTAAATGGAAAAGAGAGCTTTATATTATTGGACATTCCTTAGGAGGTATGATCGCTTTAGTTTATGGTATTGAGAATCCTTCCCATGTCAGAAAAATGGTTATAGCTGATAGTTTTTGTTTTGTTAGTCAAGAAGCAGTAACAGATGTAGTAGGACGAATCAATAGCAGTAAATTGGAGGAATTCGCTATAGGGATTAGTGAAAGGGGGATGAATCCTTACGATGACGAGAAAGCAGAATTTGTAGCCAAGTTAGTTACAGAACATATGTCAAAAAAAAATTGTTTACAAGCAACAGAAGCATCTGCTGGTTTTAATATATGTGAGAATTTAAAGTCTCTCCATATCCCCATTACATTATTAGTGGGAAAAAAAGACATTACAACTCCAGTTTGGGCAAGTACAATGATGCATCAGTGGTTACCACAATCTGAATTGATTATACTTCCAGATGCGGGCCATTTAACAATAATAGATCATCCTGATGAATTTAACGATCAAGTGTTTTCTTTTTGGGAAAAAAAATGAGAAGTTTAAATTCACAAAATCTCCTATTGCTGAGGACCCCATCTTATTACCCCAGCATTCCACGCCCATCCAATCCCTGCTGATACTATCACGACAATATCTCCATTTTTAATCTTTCCATCTTTTAATCCATATTCTATTGAAATTATACCATCATTTTGACCGTTATGTCCAATATCTTCAAAATAAGTTGATTGAGTGTATGGATCTATTCCAACAGTTTTAGCAACATGCTCAAATGCGCTTCGTTTCATGTGTAATAAAGCTAAATAATTGATGTCTTCACGTGTATAACCTGATCGTGCTAGAGCATTATCAATTACGCGTACGAATGAATCCATAGAATAGGCATCCAATCTATATTTCAAGCCTTTAGGATCAGGAACATCCAAAAATAATAATCCTTCATCCAAAGCTTTTGATGTAACAGGTTGAAGAGTCCCTCCTGCTGGAACATAGACATCGTCGGCAAATCTACCATCTGAAAGAGCACAAATGCCTAAAACTTCATTTTTTGTATAATCTGCTCTCATAATTGCAGCTACACCACTCGCTGCTAAGCTAATCATGAATCTGGATCTCTGGTTTTTATAATTAACCAAATCACAATTCCTATAACCACTTGCAACCAGAATTCTTTTAATACTGGGATTTGTTTGAATCAAACTTTTTGCAATCAGCATTCCGACCAAAAAAGTTCCACATCGCTGGTTAACATCAAAAGCCCACGATTTCATAGGATTTCCTAATAATTTTTGTAACTTTATTCCGTTTACCACCATTGGTCGTTCAGCATGAACTTCTCCAGCCCATATAATTACATCTAAATCTTCAGGTGTAATTCCTGCTCTTTTAAGGGCTTGAAAACTTGCGTTAGCTCCCATTTGGACCGTATGATCTTCAGGTCCTGGAACAGATTTCCCAAAAAGACCAAATTTTTCTTCAATTATTTTTTTAGGAATTCCCGTCTCTTTAGATATATATTCGCTGGAATGTCTTTCTTTTGGAATATATACTCCCCATGCTTCTAATCCAACGGGACGATACTCCACCTAAGTTTCACCTATTTTAATTCTCTTTTTAAAATTTTACCCGTTGCACTCAAGGGTAATGATTCTTTTATCTCAAAATATTGTGGAATTTTGTATTTTGCGAGCTTACTCAATAGATATTCTCGAATTTCATCTGTTTTTAGAGATTTGTCTGACTTCAATGTCAGGAAAGCCTTGCCTACTTCGCCCCATTTTTCATCAGGAACGCCAATAACCGCAGCAAGATCAATCGCAGGATGTTTGAAGAGGATTTCTTCAATTTCAACGGGGTAAATATTTTCTCCTCCACTAATATACATTTCTTTCCTACGGCCTACAATATAATAAAATCCATCTTCGTCTTGCATGACCAAATCTCCAGTATGAACCCATCCATCTTGCTCAATAGTCTTTTGAGTCTCTGTTGGTTCGAGCCAATATCCTGAAAAAATATGTGGCCCTTTTAATAATAACTCCCCTATATCTCCTCTTTTAACTACTTGATCTGTATTAGTATCAATAATCTTCGTATCGCAATGGATAACGGGTAATCCTACAGAAGTCGGTCTTTTTTGAATTTCTTGTTCAGGTAAGTAAAAATTATTTGGTCCCACCTCAGTTAATCCATACCCCATTTTAAAAGGCTTATCTTTTGCCCAATATCGTTCCATGATTGCAACGGGGCAAGGAGCACCCCCCGAAATAAAAACCTTAACAGATGCAAAATTCATTTCTTTAAACAAGGGTAGATTAGCCATAGTGTGAAACATAGTAGGAACTCCTACTATAATTGTCGCTTTTTCACGCTCAATTACTTTAATTGTCTCTACAGGATCAAAATCTCCCATCAATATAGTTTTGGCTCCAAGGTGATAAAACGGGACTAGTAAAACATTCCAACCTCCTGTGTGGAACAAAGGAAAAAGCAAAGGTTGGATGTCTTCTGGTGTTAAACTCCAAGAAAGGATAGTATTCACCGAGTTCCAAAATATTAATCGATGGGGGATAACCGCTCCTTTTGGTAAACCAGTAGTTCCCCCTGTAAATAGTATTAGATGTGGATCCTCAAAATTTATAGTGGGCTTCTCAATGTTGGAACTTGATACTTTTTCTGTCTTATTCTGGGTTGTATCATCGTTTAAAATCGATTTATTGCCCATCACAATGTTGTTTTTGATCAAATCCATTTTCTTAATTTCTTGAGCTTTTTCTTCTAATCTCGGCTCATAGAAGAAGATTGAAGGAGATGTTTTCTTGACTAAATATTTGAGTTCTGGAGTAGAGAGTCGTACATTGAACGGAACTAGTATTGCTCCAATTTTTCCTGTCGCTAAAAACAAATCGATACATTCAAGTCTATTAGTAGAAAACATTGCAACTCTATCACCTTTAGAAATACCCTCGTTTAATAGAACTCGAGCGAGTTTATTTGCTCTTAAATTAAGATCGTTAAATGTGTATAGATGCTTCTCGATGTTATCGAATAATGCTTCCCTATTTGGCGTTAAAACAGCACGTCGCCCAGCCCAGTCGCCTATCCATTCAAATTCAGTTGAAATTGAGAAGTCCCCAACTTTATACATTGTGAATATCACCTAAACTGCTCGGTATATATTGAATATTTTACAATATGTTATTTAATAATATTAATTTACTGTTAAGCTATTTAAAAGTAATTTCAATTAAATTTGAATTAGCTTATATGTGGTTTTAAAAATAAAATCTTTATTTTTTAAAAAATTGAAGAATTGGTACGAACTGATTTCGGACCATTTGAGCTATAAAATGCACCTTTAGTTTATTAAGTAGTAATTGTAATTTTATCTTCAGTAAAGCCCCAAGATTTTAGAATTTCTCCTGATTTGTCCATCATTGATTCGATAAATTCCTTAATTGAAGTTACTTCTTTTTGATGCGCTATAACTGCTGATAATACATTCGTCCCTTTTAACTCTCGATGGTACAATTTTCTATGATAATCTTCAGAAAGCACATTCATCTTCAACCATTTTTCTTTCACTTCTTTGGAAGCAGGACTTTCTTGAGTAGTAAGAATAGCTGAACCTAAACACACACCTTCAGCACCCATACCTAAAGCTCCTAAAAAACCTCGAGCGTCACCAATTCCGCCTGCGGCAATAATTGGAGATTTTAAAAGTCGTTTCGCCAAAGTAAGATTGATTAAAGTCGTATGCTGAAAAGGATTTTTAAACCCGGAAGCTTCCATTCCAATTAAAGTAACAGCACTAGCTCCTGCTTTTTCTGCAGAAATCGCATGTCTGAGCAAAGCACATTTATGAAACCAAAAACAACCCGCTTCTTTTATTCTTTCTCCAAGATGCGTTGCTTGATAAGCTGAAGTAGTAAAAACTTTTATTCCTTCGTCAATAGCAATTTCCAGATACTTTAAGTAATCTTCTTTGGAGACATAGCTAAGAGGATCAAAAGTTCTCACTCCGGGAGGTAAAACTGTCAAATTAACACCAAAAGGTTTATCCGTCAATTCTTTCATCTTTATAAGCTCTGACTTGAAATTACCGATTTTATAATTTAAACCGGTTATAATCCCTAATCCTCCCGCGTTTGAGAATGAAGCAGCAAATTCGGTTCTACCTAATCCCGCAAATGCCGCCATAATTAAAGGGTACTTAGTACCCATCATTTTATTTATAGATGTGTTCCAAATCATATTGATCACGATTTGTTGATAAAGATATATCTAACGATGAGATTCAATTTTTAATAAATTAGAAATTAATGAATATTAAAAATTTATTTAAAAAGATATAATATTTTTAGTTAAGAACATTGAAAATAAAAAACTATTTTTTAATAAGACTATACTTGTTTTTTATCTTTTTAGAGATAAATTTTATTCCGAAGATCATCAATGGTAGGAATACTACCAATGGATATCCCAGTATAGCAAGATTCGGGGGTGTAGGGTTACCTATTGCAGCTAAAATGAAATTTTCAATAATGTAAAGATACTCAACATTCGCATAACTAAGAATTGCTGCCGTAAAAACTATCGTCATATTATGAGTAGGAATTAGAAATATACATTGACCAAGCAAACCTGCTGTATGATACGCATACTTATCAATCCATACTAAATAGCCGTAAAATCCATTAGATTGAGGTGTCCCCATTTCAAGCATCCAATTTTCAGAAATTACCTGAGTGGTATTCCACATTCCATTATTTAACATTAAGAGCCCAACTTTTGACATGGCTTGGGGCGTGAAATATAGGCCATATCCTCCAAAAATAATCTTTTCACTATTTTCTTGCCAGTACCAATCTTCCCGAGAAATTCCAATAGGATCAAATAAATTTTCCTCTGCAAAATCAGAAGTGTTTTGACCCGTTGATTTATTTATTATAGCGGATAAGAGGTGTGTGGAAGCTGAACTGTATCTAAAAGCAGCGCCGGGGATACTATAAAGATTGGGATTTAAAATTTCTTGAATACTTTGATTTAAATCAAATTCGGGGTCTGAGTCGCCGTAGATACCCGATGTCATTGTTAGTAGATGTTCAATGCTGATGTTTTCTTTACTGGGGGAACTATATGTTAGTGTGGGGAAAAAAGATGAGAATGTCTGACTCACATTATCAATATATCCTTTATCGATGGCGATTCCTACTAAAAGGGCTATTATGGTTTTAGTGGATGAAAATTGAACGTGCAAAGATTCGTTAATTACAACTTCTATTCCATAATAAGCTGGTTCTGGACCGTAGCTTTTTTCCCCCCTTAATCTGAATCCAGAGAGGTATTCTTCATGAATAAGAAATCCATTACGAACAATTGAAATACTATGTATATTGAGGCTGTTTGTCTCAATATATTCATACATCTCATAAATAGTTGTATTAATCATGCCTTGATCAGATGGATCTGTAACATTCCATTCATTTGTAGGCCAAAATACTGCAGTTTTTACTTGACCTTTTACTATACTTGTAATCATAAAAACATTGAGAAGGAGGAGTATAATGAAAACAATTGGAGTTTTTTTCTTCCAATTTAATCTTATTTTCATTGTATTTTATCTTTTTTTTGTTTTAATTTTTAAAAATCATAAATCAATTTGGTTGTTATACTATAAAAAGTTTATGTCAATTGCCCATTAAAGAATCAAGCAGAATTCTTAATAATTTTACAAGGCACTTCTCCGATCTGATAAGGAAAGCAGTCAGACACCGTACTTTTTCAATTCTATAATCCTTTGTTCTATATCACCATAGTACTTGGGATAAAACCATTTAAAAATCCTTACCCAATCAAAGCCTATGATACTCCCGGCGATAAGGCTGAACAAATAACCGTAATTAACTATTAGTTCCGAACTAAGCAGTTCCCGTGGGATGAATTTAGTTGCGTATATTAACATACTAAAGGACATACTCGTTATAAAAATGCCAATTGGAAAAATTGGAAGCTTAGAAACTTTAAAGAAAGATAAGTTGTCTTTAGTAATTGAGCTGAAAATATGAGAGCGTTGTTCTTCCTTTACAGAAGATTTATCTATCTTTTCTATAAAATTTAGGTGGATTACATCTTTGATGTCCCTAAAGATAAAAAATCCTCCAAAAAACAGTACAAAATAGAGGAGAATCATAATTAATGCAAGAATAATTTTTAATTCATTAAGAAAAACCTCAAATTGCCTGATTATTGTACGAGACAAGAACAAAAATAATGCTAAACCTACTAATATTATCCCAAAAAATCCCTCATGTAAGTGATATTTTCCTATAAAATTGCCCTCGAATTTAGAAGTAAATTTTTTTATGTAGTAAGCTATGAAAACAACTAATCCTGGCGCGATAACGGCAGTTGAGATAAACAATAGAATTTCAAGAAAATCTTTCGTGATATTTGGTAATAATCCTAAATCAAGATTCTCGTTTAGGTAGGAGATATTCCATGTAACTATACCAATAAAGGCAAGAGAAAAAAAAATTATTCTATAACCGCGTATATTAATAACTAACACGATGCCATAAAATAATGTATTAAGTAGGCCAATTGATATCCCTCTAGTAATGGTTAAGTCGTAAGAGTACCATTCAAGTACTTGTTTAAGCTGTAAATAATAAGTAAGAGAAGACCACACAGCCAAAGATAAAATAATAATAATTAATGATTTTATGAGTATTTTACAACTTCTTCTCATCAAATTTAATAAAATAAAATGCTATTTATATTAAATGCTATTTATATTTAAAACCACTTAGATAATCAAGAAATAACATAGAGAAATAATCTATAGTTTTTTAAGGATATAATATTTTTTTATCAATATCTATATATTTGTAATTTTGTGATTTTTATGAATGAAGATGATCTTGAAGCTCAAAAATTAGAAATTATGCGAACATTAGCTACTTTTCGAAATGGGAAGACTTACGACGTTTATATGATTCATTTTAAATGTGACAATTTGTTTAGACTTACGGGTAATAAA
>Ga0255055_10002264_pt1 | contig 13693 bp, 12 predicted proteins | sample JV7_2_27_MG_FD_188633 | JGI IMG/M metagenome (GOLD analysis project Ga0255055, IMG submission 188633) | Seawater microbial communities from Jervis Inlet, British Columbia, Canada - JV7_2_27 | ecosystem: Environmental > Aquatic > Marine > Inlet | place: Canada: British Columbia | collected...
GCCAGCCCTCGCGCAGCAGGATGGCCGGGCGCGAGCCCCGGTTGGGCACCGTCTCCACATACATGGGAACTATGTATAGATCATATCCCCTGTATTCGCAACGATTTATATCCCATTACATGGGAACATATTGCAGCTCTTACAGCCACCCTTTCTGCCGTGATTTCAAACCCTTACGCCCTGATCGCAGGCGGATGGGCGGGGGAACTTCGGTCTAGCTCTCGCTGTCGTCGGGCTCCACCACCAGCGTGAGTCCGTGGACGCCGAGCACCCGGATGCGATCGCCCCGTTCCACCGGCGGAGCCCCTGGCTGAAGCTCGGCGCGCCAGAGCTCCGAGGAGATGCGGACGTAGCCGGAGGGACGCAGCGGCTCCTGGGCGGTTCCTCGTGCTCCCACCAGGCTCGCCCCGCCGCCCCCGGAGCCCGGCTGGTAGGCGATCCGAACGAAGGGGAACATCACCGCGTCCTTGATCACCCAAAGCGCGATGATTGCGGCCGCGGCCCAATCGGGAAGCGCCACCCAGCTGCGTGCCCCGATCGCCAGAACGCAGACCACCGCCAGCTCGGGAAGCTGGAAGAGGATGTATTTCGCGACGGTGCGGTAGGAGCGGTCTACGTTGGCCTCCGTGGATCATCGCCATGGCGGCGGCGGCCCCGCGCCGGCCACTGCTGGGGCGCGTTCGCGCAGCACTGAAACACCGCAGTTTCGGAAGGCGTCGCCGATCTGTCAATCGAGCAGGAGGGCCGCACGTTCGCTTCGCCTCTTCCAGTAGCGGCGCACGAAACGCGGCCGCGTGTCGGAGCCCGCCTCGCGGGCGATCCGGCTTCCCCACTCTTTCAGGAGCTGCCCTGCCTCCGCGAAGGCGCTGGCGGGTTCCGGCGGGTCGGCCAGCCATGCCTTCTCCACGGCGTCGCGCTGCTCCCGGTAGAGGGGCAACAGGCGCGCCGGGTCCGCGACGACCCGACGGTGAAGGCGCTCGTGGCGCCACCACAGACTCGCATCGTCCGCCTGATCGCTGGGTGCGGGGCCCAGATCCACGGGCTCTTCCACGCGAACGGGCTTGAAGAGCCCCGTGCACGGGGCCGCGGTTCCCGTCACCCAGTGCTGTACGCCAAGCGCCGAGAGCTCGGCCGCCCAGGACGCGGTGGTCTGCGAGCTCGCCAGGATCCCGCCCGCGTGCACGCAAGGCAGACCCAGTCCGCCGTTGACCCAGGAATAAGTGGGGGAGTCGCCTCCGGCTCCGTGATCGCGGAGGAGCGCCATCATGTCGGCGAGGTGCTCCGCCTTCCGCGCGCGGCGCTCGGTACAGACCTGGCGCCCGTGCGCAGCCGCCACCTTGGTCTTGATCGAGGTGCCGTACCGGCTCGCGAAGGGCTCGATGCTGAGAGCGTTGGAGATGGTTCGAGCGCCGTGCACGGTCTGCGTGACCCAGCGGCGCCCGGCGGTCTCGAGCACGAAGGCGCCGCCGGGGTCCGCGACGATGAAGCTGTTGTGGTAGGTGAAGAGCCGGTTCTCGTGGCCGCAGCCTCCACCCTGGCCGTGGATCTCCAGGAGGCTCGTGATCGTCTCCACCGCCTCCGTCGCCGTGGTGGACCTCTCCAGGGCCAGGCGCAGCAGGTCCATTCCGGTGAGTCCCGTCTCCGCGTAGGGCTCCGTGGTGAAGACCGCTTCGTTACCGATCACCACGCCGTGTTGGTTGGCTCCGATCTCGGCGCCCCACATCCAGAAGGGGCGGGAGAGCAGCACAGCAAAGGTCTCTCGAGCCTGTGGGATGTCGATCCAGGTGCAGCGGAGGCGGGCTCCCGGTTCGTGGCGAGCGCGTGGCCGCCAGTCCAGGAGCTGGGACTCGTTGGGATCCCGATCGGAGTTCTTGGCGAACAGCACCCGCCCTGCCTTTACGACGACAGCGGTATCACACACACCCACTACCTCCCGTCTTCCAGCGTCCGACGCTCACACCCGGCGTACCTCACTCGCGTTCAACAACGTACCCGGTCGATGAAGCGCTGGTAGTCCCGGGGCGTATCCAGATCGGTCGCGCCCTCGGGAAAAGGGACCTGCGCCACCTCCGCCTCGCGGGCTTCGAGGATGGACTTCGCACCCCGATCGCCGATCAGGGTGGTGAGCTCGGCGAAGTGGCGTCGTGAAAACAGGGCTGGAGCTCCGACCGTTCCCGCGTAGGTGCAGGCGACGATCTCCCGCTCGCCGTCCTCGAAGACCTCGATCAGCCGGTCGAGGAGGGCGCCCTGGACGTGGGGCTGATCGACCGGAGCCAGGATCGCGGCGCCGAACTCGAGGCACCCGGCCCGGACCGCTTCGATCCCGACGCGGATGGATCCGCCCAGGCCCTTCTCCCAGCGGTGGTTCTCGACCACCTCCAGGCACAGATCCGACAACTCGCCGCGCACCGCCTCCGCTGCGGCGCCCACGACGACGTAGACGCCCTCGCACCGGGAGGCCAGTGCGGCCTCGGTGGCCCGGCGCACGAGGGTGATCCCGTCGATCCGGAGCAGCTGTTTGGGCGAGCCCATACGGCGCGACCCGCCCGCGGCGAGGACGACTGCCGCGACGCGAGTCACGGGCCCTGATCGTGGATGGGGCCCTTGCGCTCGCGCAGCCAGCCCCCCTGTCGACCGGTCAGCGCGGCCTGGATCTCCGCGACGAGCGCCAGGGCGATCTCCTCCGGGGACTCCGCCCCGATGTCGAGCCCGGCGGGGCCGTGAAGTCGTTCGAGCTGCTCTCTGGTCAGGGAGAGCCCCTCCTCCCCCAGATCTTCGAGCAGGGCCTCGGTCCGCCTTCTGGGGCCCAGGATGCCGATGAAGCGCGCCGCCGAGGGCAGCAGGAAGCGCAGCAGGCTGCGGTCGCGGAGGTAGTGGTGCGTCATGACCAGAGCCGCGGACGTCCCGTCCACGTCGACGCATTCTCCGACGCGCTCCGCCTCGCACAGCACGACGGCGCTCGCTTCCCGGAAGCTCTCCTGGCGGGCATAGGCGGGGCGCCAGTCCACCACGACGACCTCCCAGCCGAGCTCGGAGGCGATGCGCACCACCGGGACCGCGTCGGGGCCGGCTCCGAAGACCAGTAGCCGCGGCGCGGGTCGGACCACCTCGATCAGGACCTTTCCCGCCTCGCCCGCCAGGAGAGCGCCGCGGTCCTGGTCGGCGGCGCGGCGAACTGCGCGCTCGATTTCGCCCGCGCCGGCTGCCGGACCGCTGAAGCGACCGTCCGGGTGCAGGGCCCAGCGCGTGGCCAGCGGTGCCTTCCCGGCGAGGGCCGTGGCGAGGACGCCGGGTCTTCGCTCGCGAACGCACTCCGCCAGGAGGTCGAGCGGACCGGCAGCCTCGGCGTCGACCCGCTCCAGCAGCACCTCTACCACCCCGGCACAGCCGAGTCCCAGACCCCAGACGATGTCCTCCTCCGGGCGCATGTCGTAGCGGACGATCCGCGGCTTCCCCGACTCGCGCACGCTCCTGGCCTGCTCGAGGAGGTCCCCCTCCAGGCAGCCACCGCTGATCAGACCGATCACGCGATCATCGGGCTGCACCAGCATGCGGGCACCGGCGCGCCGGTAGGTGGAGCCCTCGGTGTGCACGGCGCTGGCGAGAACTCCTTCTCTTCCGGATTCCCGCAGCATCTGGAAGGCGCCGAGGATGTCGCGGAGTTCTCTCATGGCTTTTCGCTGGCGAGGACCGCCTCCCGCACGATCTTCGAGGGTGTGCCGGTGCTGGTCAGCCAGAGCTGGTGGACCGCACGGGTCGCTCCCACGTGAAGAAGCCGGCGCGCCATCGGCTCGTCGGCGAAGTGCGCCTCGCTGACCCCCACCAGGATCACGTAGTCGAACTCGAGCCCCTTGACCTGCTCGATCTCCGTCACCTCGACGCCCGGGGCGAAGCGGAAATCCTGATTGCGGACGAGATGAAGACGCGGCACCTCACCTCCCTCCAGCCCAGAGAAGTAGAGCTCGCTCAAACTCGGGGATGGGGTGAGCACGGCGACCGAAGCCAGGGGCTCCTCGCCTGCCAGCTCCGTGAGTGCATCGGCGAGGGTGGCGATGCAGGCGCCGTGGTCGGTGTACCGGAAGAACTCCACCGGTGGCCCGGAGCGCGTGGTGATGAGAGGGAGATCGTCCTCCCGCAGTTTTCCGAGCAGGGCGGCTGCGAACTCGGCGATTTCCTGGGAGGTGCGGTAGCTCACCTCGAGAGTGTTGACTTCGGTCCCGTCGATCTCTAGGTGGGCGAAGAATTCGCTCCAGGAGGTGAATCCCGCGTCCTGCATGACGTGCTGCTGGGTGTCCCCGGCCAGGGTGAGGCTGCGGCGTTCGTCGAGGCAATCGATCAGAACTCTCACCTCGGTGGGTGAGAAGTCCTGGACCTCGTCTATGGCGATGTGCCTGTAGTCGAGGCGGCGCCCGGGACCCGCGGCGATGGGGCCCACGCGCATCTGCCAGGCGCGCAGCAATAGCGCATCGTCCTCTTCGTCGAGCTCGCCCGGAACCTCCCGATCGCCGCTCAGCCAGGAGGCCAGCTCCTCGTTGCGTCGCCGGCAGTGGTCGACGACTTCCTCGAGCTCCCGCTCCCGGAAGGCGTCCGGCGCGGTGTCGCGGAAGACCTCGTCGAGGAGCGCGCGCTGGGTCAGGACGCTGGCCCAGTCGTCGATCACCTGGGTGCGGGTGGGTGGGCCCGCGACGCGCTTCACCTGTCTCTCCAGGGCCACGAGGAGGGAGGGATGCAGCTTCAAGCGCCGGACGAGCGCCGGCGTGTCCTCGCGGCAGCGGTTCGGGAGATTCGGGAAGAGCCGCCGGCGTTGCTCCCTTGCCCATTCACTGAAGGTGCGCACCTGGACGCCCTTCACACCCAGAGCGGGAAGAACGTGACCGACGTAGTTGCGAAGGGCTGGTGAGAAGACGACGAAGAGCGTCCGATCCGAGTCGATGACGGGATCTTCGTAGGCGAGGTAGGCGATGCGGTGGAGCGCCACTGTCGTCTTGCCGGAGCCTGCGGCGCCGCGGATCACCACGAAGCCGGAGTCGGGGCGAGTGATGAGATCGAACTGCTCCGGAGCGATCAGGCCCGCGATATCCGGCAGGTGCTTGTCCGCCCTTCGCCTGGATCCCGTGAGATCGGTTCCCAGGCGCCTCCCGGCACCCTCGCTGGCTCGGTGGACGCGGAGGGCTGCGCCTTCGCCTCCCGAAAGGCGAGGTGCCTGGCGGTCGGCGCGTCTCCATCCATCGGGCTGTGCAGGATCGGCGAGGAAAGTGCCCTCGGGTGCCTCCACACGCTCCAGAGTGCGGCTGCGTATCGCGAGGGTGCGGCGCGCCAAGATGGTCCCCAGCAGGGTTCGACCGTTGATGTCTTCCTCGTAGTCTTCCCCCTGCTGGTAGCGGTAGAAGAGCTGGGCGATCGGGGCATGACGCCAGTCGACGATCCGAATGCCCTGCTGCAGGTAGGTGGCCTTGCCCAGGCAGAGATCCCGCACGCGGTCTCCCTCCCGGAGGCGGAGATGGGCGAAGTAGGGAGAGCCGTGATCGACGCGGGGTGCCCTGCGGGACTCGCGGAGCTGCCGCAGTAGCGCCGTCTGGAGGATCCAGCGGGTGTTGAGCGCGGAGCGTTCGAAGTAGTCCATCTCGCCGCCGAGCAGCTGTTCCCGGATCCGTTCGAGATCATCGACCACGGAGGCCTCCGAGGGCGGCTCCATTTCCGGGGAACGCTCCAAGGTCGTGCAGACCTGCTCGAGCAGTCTCAGCTCCTCGGTCACGATCGGGTGGGTCACGCGCTGTCTCCGCCTGCCCTGATTCGGGGAATCCTTCCATGTAGAGGAAATCCCTCGAAAATCCAAGCCCTTCTTGCACCGGATGGGTGACGAAACCCATCGTTCGTGCGGGGTCCGGTTTCGTTCCCCGAACTTCTCCTCCCCCGCAGTAGAATGGGACCGTGGATGTCGCCCATTTCCTGACCGAGCTCGTCTTGCTGATCGCGTTCGCCGCCGCTGGCGTCGCGCTCTTCGAGCAATTCCGCCTTCCCTCCATCGCCGGCTTCCTGGTGGTGGGTGCGCTGGTCGGACCCGGAGGCGTTGGCCTGATCTCCGATCCAGAGAGGGTCCGCACCCTGGCAGAGTTCGGCGTGGTCTTCCTGCTCTTCGAGATCGCCCTCGAGCTTCCCGTCGAGCGGCTCTGGCGAGTCTGGCGGATTTCCCTGCTGGCAGGTGGGCTCCAGGTGAGCCTCACCGTGATCCTGGTCGCCGCCGGCGCCTCGCTTCTCGGCATCTCACCGCGCACCGCGCTGGTCCTGGGCCTGCTGGTGGCCATGTCGAGCACGGCCCTGGTGATGGGTCTTCTGTCCGAACGGGGGGAGATCGACGCACCCCACGGTCAGCTCATCGTCGGCATCCTCCTGCTCCAGGACATCTGCATCGTCTTCTTTCTGCTGGGGATTCCCCTTCTCGCCGGGGAGACGCCCACTTCGGCCCTTCCCTTCTTGACGGCGCTCATGCGCGCCGCCGCCGCCCTGGCGGTCTTCTTCGTGGCCGCGCGCTTTCTCCTGCCCCGCATGCTCGAGAGGGTGGCGCGGCTGCGTTCCCAGGAATTGTTCAGCATGATTGCGGTGCTGGTGGTCGTGGGGGCCGCCGTCTCCGCCGAGCGAATCGGGCTCACCCTTGCGGTCGGCGCTTTCCTGGCCGGGCTCGCGGTGAACTCGACGCCCTACCGTCATCAGCTCTTTGCCGAGCTGATTCCGCTTCGCGGCGTGCTGCTCGGCGTCTTCTTCACCGCCATGGGAATGCTCTTCGATCCCGAGACCGCGCTGCAGCAGGCGAGCGGTGTGCTTCTCTTCGCGTCCGCCGCAATCTTTCTGAAGGCGGGGCTCGTCGCCGTGGTGGTCGCGCTCGTGCTTCGCCAAGGGCTCCGCCTGGGCATCCTGTCGGGTTTCTCCCTCGCCCAGACCGGTGAGTTCTCGTTTGTCCTGGCGGCGGTGGCCGCGTCTGCCGGACTCCTCGACGAGGAGCTTCAGCAGGTCTTCATCGCGGGCTCCGTGCTCTCCCTGCTGGCGACCCCTTTCCTGGTGCGTGCCGCTCCGGTGGTCGCGGCGCAGTTGACCCGCAGCGCTCCCTTCATGCACCGGCCGGCGGAGGAAGTGCGGCTCTCGGACCACGCCGTGCTGATCGGCTTCGGTCTCGCAGGACGCAACGTGGCCCGGGTGCTCCGCTCCCTGGAGATCCCCTACGTCGCCATCGAGGCCAACGCGGCGGCGGTGCGGGAGGCGCGGGCTCAAGGCGAGGAAGTGATCTACGGGGACGCCACACGGCCCGTGCTCCTCCAGCGCGTCGGCATCGCCCGGGCCAAGCTGATCGCCGTGGCGATCACGGATCCCACCGCAACACGCCAGGTCGTGAATCTCGCCCGCTCCCTCAATCCCACGGCTACGATCCTGGCGCGTACCCGTTACGTCCTGGACGTGGATCGCCTCCAGGTGGCTGGCGCCAACGTGGTCGTGGCAGAGGAGCTGGAGGGCACCATCGATCTCGTCTCCGAGACGCTGCGCATCTTCGGGATCGCCGAAGGCGCGATCGAGCGCTTCACCAGCGAGCTTCGCGACGAGGGCTACGAGATGCTCCGGACCCCCACCGCGCTGGCGCTCGATCCCTGGCTCACCGAGCTGCTCGAGCGGGTCTCGACGGAGTGGCTCGAGGTTCCCGGGAGCTTCGGGGGGGAGGCGAGCCTGGCCGATCTGGAGTTTCGCGCCCGGACCGGCGCCAGCATCCTGGCGGTCGATCGGGGAGGCACGACGAGCCCGAACCCCCCGCCGTCCTTCGCGATCCGCGCCGGAGATCGGTTGCTGGTGTTCGGAGGCTCCGAGAAGCTGGCTCGCGCCCGCGATCTTCTGGGAATCGAAGCGAGCCAGTGACATCGGCCGCTCGGCAGGCGATCCCGGCGGCTGCCGAAGCCGGTGAGTCGTCTCGCGCGCCTCACGTCTCCGGCCCGGGAGGTCCTCGGGACTGCGTTGCCGGCGTCCGGTGTGCCATCATGTGCCCGATGGACCTTCTCTTTCCGCCGGCCTTTCCACTGGCCGCCTGGCAGTTCGGCCTCTGACGCCTGACGATGGGGTCCCAGCTCACACAGCTCGTCAAGCTCGCCCGCCCCTGGCACTGGATCAAGAACACCTTCGTCCTGGCGCCGGTTCCCTTCGCCCTCGCCGTCGGGGCGGAGCTGGATTTCTTCGTCTTCGCCCTCGGGCTGCTGGGATTTTGCCTGGTCAACTCCGCCGCCTATGCCTTCAACGACGTGCGCGATGCGGAAGCGGACAGCCACAATCCCAAGAAGCGGAGCCGACCGGTGGCCTCCGGAGCCGTCTCCTCCTCCCTGGCGCTGGCCTTTGCGGCGGTTCTGGCATTGGCCGGGCTGGCGCTCTGCTGGCTCACGGGGATACGAGTGGTGATGGCCCTCTCCCTCATCTACGTCGTCGTCAACCTCGTCTACTCCCTGGATGCCAAGAACGTACCGATCCTGGACGTCTTCCTGCTCGCGTCGGGGTACGTGATCCGCGTGATCCTGGGCTGCGCACTGGTCGGAGCGGCGCCCTCCAACTGGCTGCTCCTTTGTGCGTCCATGCTCGCCCTCTTTCTCGCTTTCGGAAAACGCCGTGCAGACCTGGTGGCGGGAGTCACCAGTGAGCACCGGGCTTCCCTCGCCGGATACACGCTGGTGTTTCTCGATTCCGCGCTCGCGATCACCGCGGGAATCGCGCTGTTCGCCTACGCCCTCTACAGCCAGGAATCGCCGGCCTTCGTCGAGGGCCGGGAGCTGGTGGGTCTCCCCTTCGTGGTATTCGGCATCCTGGACTATCTGCGTGTGGCGATGGGGGAAGGCGCGGGTGGATCTCCCGTGGAGATGGCCTACCGCTCCCGACCGCTTCAGGTCTGCGTTCTCGGCTGGGTGATCGCCACCGCCTGGAGCCTCGGCATCTCGTTCCCGTGAGCGCCTTTCCCGCCTTTCGTCGGCACTCGATCTGCCGCATCCTTCCGAGTCGGGGAAACGGAGTCGCGAGTGGGCTGGGTGCTTCAGGTCCTCCTGGTGATCGGGTTCGCGTGTGGATTCCTCGCCGAACCGGGTGCCGCGCAAGAAGGGCAGGCGTGGCTCGAGGTGACCGCGCCCCGGGATGCGCGATCGAGTACGACCCTGCCGCTGATCGAGGTAAAGGGGTGGGCGAGCGCGCGGCAGAGGCGTGGTCACGACCTGGCAATCGTTCTGGATCTCTCGGACAGCACCGTTCTCTCGTCCGGGGTGGATCTCGACGGCGACGGGGTGGATGGTGGCACCGATCCCGAGCTTCTCGCCTGGTTGACCGAGCAGCCCGGTGTGCGGGGGGCGCTCGTGGACAGGCTCCGAGAGGTGGACCTGGACGACAGCATCCTGATGGCGGAGCTCTCGGCCGCGGAAGCGCTGATCCAGCGGTTGGATCCGAGCGTCTTTCGCATCGGAATCGTGGTGTTCTCGGACAGTGCGCGGATCCTGGCACCGCTTGGAAGTCCCCGTGGTCGCCTCACCAGCTCGCTCCGCGACATCCGCGGAAGCTTCTTCCGAGACCTGCGCGGCACCAACTTCGGCGATGCCATTCAGACGGCCCACGCCTTGCTGACACCCGATCCGGGGGAGTCGGGTGACGGTCGACCTTCCCGCGAAATCCGCGAGCGCTCCATCCTCTTTCTCTCCGATGGTGCACCCACGCTCCCGGTGCATGCGGATCGCGCCCAGGTCCATGCCCTCCAGGCGGCCCGCGCCGCCGCCGCCGCTGGCATCCGGCTCTACTCCTTCGCTCTCGGCCGGGAAGCGGAGGAGGCGCTCGAGGTCTACCGCCGGATGGCGATCTTGAGCGGTGGGCGGTTCGAGAAGATCGCTCGACCGGCGGATGCGATTGCACGATTGCGGCGAGTCGACCTGGCGGACCTGAATGAGCTTCGTGTGGTGAACCGCTCGAGCGGAAGACCTGCGCGCGCGCTTCGGGTCTTTCCAGACGGATCCTTCGACGGCTTCGTCGAGCTCGCTCCAGGCGAGAACCACGTGGTGTTCATGGCGACGGCGAGAGATGGCGCCGAGGTGTCGGTCGCACGTGAGGTGACCTGCCTGTCCGACCCCAGCGGGAATGGCGACGGGGAGGGTCCCGATCGCGAGCGCATCCGCGCGCTTCTCCAAGAGCTGCGCCGCAGAACCCGAGAGACCGCGCTCTGGGCGGAGGTGGAGAAGGGACGGAGTGCCCAGCGACTCGAGCTACAAATCACACCCGAGGCTCCACGTCCTCCTGACCGCGTGGAATGAGAAACCTCCACTTCGCCGAGGAGAGGCTGATGCCCCGGACGCTGATGATCACGAGTGTGGCCCTCGCCCTGGCCTGGGGCGGCTTCGCCTGTGCCAGCCCTCGAGATCGGGAGCAACAGGCGCTGCTGAAAAAGGCGGAGATGGCGGCCGAGCAGCAGGCCGACGCCCGAGATCCCGAGGAAGTGGAGGACGACTAGACGATGGCCACACGCATCTGGATCGATACCGATCTCGGCACCGATGTCGACGATGCCCTCGCCCTGGCCTTTGCCCTCAGGCACCCGGAGCTGGACCTCGTGGGCGTGTCGACCGTCTTCGGCGACGTGGAGCTGCGCGCGAGGATGGTCGAGGCACTGCTTCGACTCGGGGGTGTCGAGGGTCTTCCCGTCCTGGTGGGGATGGGCAAGCCGCTGACGAAGGGTCGCATCGGGATCATGCTCGGTCACGAGGGGCGGGGACTCCTCGAGGAAGCGTCACCGCAGATGAAGACCGAATCCGATCCGGACGCGGCGCGGCGCGGCGACGCCCTCGCCCAGGCCATCGAGAGCGCCCGGGCTGATGCGCTGGTCGCGATCGGGCCGCTCACCAACGTGGCGGTCCTGCTCCGAGCCGGCGTGCAGCTGCCGCGTCTCTCGATCATGGGGGGCAAGACCGCCCCGGTCGAGGCCGAGGGGGTGACGCCCACCATCGACGAATGGAACTGGCACTGCGATCCCGACGCGGCGGCGACGCTCCTGGAGCAGGAGCCGCCGAGCGTCGGGCTGCCGCGCGTCTTTCCGGCGGAGATCACCTTTCGCACGCCCATCTCCTCTGCGGATCACGCGGCTCTCGCCGGCGGCGACTCTCTGTGTCAGGCCCTGGCCTCGATGGGCGAGATCTGGCTCGAGAAGCTGAAGGAGATCGGGAATCCCCGGCCGCAGATCCTCCTACACGATCCCCTGACGGTTGCGTCCCTGCCCGCCCCGGATCTCTGCCCCATGGAGCCCATTCGCCTCGAGCCCGGCGAGGACGCCGGCCACGTCCGGCGTCCGGGCCCCGCCAACATCGAGGTTGCGACGGACGTCGATCCCCAGCGGATCCGGGACCTGGTGATGGAAACCCTTCTCGGCGGGCGCCCCACCCCGTGCAGGGCGGCGTCCGCGTCACAGTGAAGGATTCGAGATCTTCTCACCCACCTCTGGTGGAAAGATCGGCCTCGGTCTCGTCAGCCCCGTCGTCTGCCGGGAGATTCGCGCGCCCTCGTCGCACGCGCAGCTCGATCGCGTCGGCGAGCGACTCGACCAGCGCCCGAGGGAATTCCGGCTTCTGGCCTTCTTGCCGCGGCAATACCTCGACGATGCGCAGCACCTCACCGCGTGCGAGATGCTCCGGGATCGGCGACTCGGAATCGGGAACCACTACGAAGCGGGGAATCGGCTCCCAGGAGAATCCCTCCACCAGGACCACGTCGAGGCCCTCGGGAAGTGAAGCGAGGGCGGTGTCGAGAGAGACGTCCGGGCCGGCGTCGCCGCTGCGCCGCGTGAAGGTGGCGAGCTGCTCGCGCGAGATCAGCGCGACGGAGGCGGCGCCGGACTCGTAGAGCCGGTAGGAGTCCTTGCCGGGTCGATCCGCGAGGAACCCATGGGAGGTGTGCTTGACGGTGCCGACGGCGAGACCCCGAGAGGCGAGGTGGGGGATCAGCAGCTCCAGCAGCGATGTCTTGCCGCTTCCGGAACGACCCGCCACACCCACGACTGCCGGTCTGCTCATCGGGTCACCACTCCGATCGCCGCTGCCCCAACCATCGCTTCTGCGCTCCGGCGTGGGAACTCACCGCGGGCCACCCGGGCTCGCGGAGATCCGATTCACCTATGGGGAGCGTACGCGAACTGCGTTCCAGCAGCCATGACGCGGGTCATATCCAGCCCAGGCTGTAGCCCGGTAGCCTTGGGAGAGAGAGGGGCAAGCGGTCCCGGATCGAGGGCAGAATGCGACGCCAGACGGCAAGCCCTGGTGGCAGCGGATCTAGTCTGCGGGAGCGAGTGGAGGCGCGGCTTCGCTTGGATCCGCGACCGGTACCGGCTGCGCGGCTGCTGCGCACGACGCTGCGGACGGCTCACTTGATCGCGGCGGGCGCCCTCTACGGCGGCCACGTCTACGGGGTCGAGGCGGAGCGACTGGTGCCGGCCCTGCTCGCCGTCCTCGCCACCGGAGGTGCGTTCCTGGGACTGGAGGTCTATCAGGCGTCGGTCTGGCTGGTCCAGATTCGCGGGGTGGCGACCCTGGTGAAGCTCGCCCTGGTGGCGGCCGTGGCGCCGTTCTGGGAGTTCCGCGTACCCCTGCTCACCCTCGCCGTGATCATCGGTGGGGTGAGCTCGCACATGCCGGGCCGCTGGCGCTACCACTCCGTGCTTCACGGGCGGGTGGTGGGACCGCGGGAGAGCGGTTGATCGGGCAGCCATCCGCCCCAGCACCGCGGACCGGCACAGGTGAATTTCGGCTCCTCTCCCGGGGATTCCCGCCTCCTGGATCCGGCCTTCTCCCGGGCCGGGATCGCAACAGCGCAAGGCCGGGGAATCCATATGATTCCGGTCATAACTGCGGGGCGGTAAACCCGGATATCGGTCCTGACAGTGGATGCCGGTACTGCCCGCAGGGGCGGTTCCCGTGATTGGCGGTCCAAAAGCGGCGCAGAGAAGACGAGACCAGAGACTGCAGCAGAGCGCGAGCGCGGAAGCACGACGACTGGGAGTTGACGATGACGAGGACGAACAACCGGCGAGCGGAAGGTGAGTGGGCGGATCGCTATCGAAAGAGCTGGACGTGGGACACGGTAACCTGGGGAAGCCACGCGGTGGACTGCTACCCCGGCGGCTGCTCCTTCCGCGTCTACACCAAGGGCGGGAAGATCCTCCGCGAGGAGCAGGCCGGCATCCACTCTCCCGTCGAGCCCGGGATTCCGGACATGAACCCGATGGGTTGCCAGAAGGGAGCCTGCTGGAGCCACTGCCACTACTCGCCGGACCGCGTCACCAAGCCCCTCAAGCGGGTCGGCGAGCGCGGCGAAGGCAAGTTCGAGGAGGTCTCCTGGGATGAGGCGCTCGCCGACCTCGCCGACGCCATTCTCGATGCCATCCAGGACCAGGGTCCGGAATCGATCCTCGCTCTCTTTACGCCGGAGTTCGGAGCCCAGCCGGCGCGGGCCTTCACCCAGATGTTGGGGACGCCGACCACCGATGGCAATGCGGAGTTCCAGGACTTCAGTCCCGGCTGGCACCTGACCTGGGGGCTGTTCAACCCGACCTCCTCCATGGACGACTGGTTCCTGGCCGATCTCACGCTGATCTGGCACGCCAACCCGGTCTACACCAACATCCAGTGGTACCACTACCTGGCCGAGTCCCGTT
>Ga0255055_10002265_pt1 | contig 13689 bp, 19 predicted proteins | sample JV7_2_27_MG_FD_188633 | JGI IMG/M metagenome (GOLD analysis project Ga0255055, IMG submission 188633) | Seawater microbial communities from Jervis Inlet, British Columbia, Canada - JV7_2_27 | ecosystem: Environmental > Aquatic > Marine > Inlet | place: Canada: British Columbia | collected...
TGGGTCGGGCGATCACAAACGAGGTAGGAAGCGACGGTTAGCACCCTCCCCAGCCGCCGAACAACTACCCCTACGTGCCTCTCCTCCCCGGAGGGGCACCTCTTTTTGTTTATTGTCTGGAGGTTGCCATGACACGCAGAGAACTCATAGAAGCTATCATGGCCGAGGCGGATAAGAAGTGGATGCAGAAGGCGGTGAAGCGTCCAGGCGCGTTCACAGCTAAGGCTACGGCCTCAGGGCGCACTGTTCCACAGCACAGCGCGTATGTAAAGGCCCACCCAGAGCAGTTCGACACCAGGACCAAGCTCCAGGCCAACCTAGCACGAGTGTTTGCCAGGGCACGAAAGAAAAGTTGACAGCAGGGAAGTCAGATGGTATAGTGATCCTGCTGATGTTGCTGCGGGTTTGGTCGTCTCCTTTACCGTGGCATTTCCAGCGGTACATAGGCTTGGTCGCAACGCGGGTAGCTGGTGGGTACTCGTTCCAAGCTGACATACCTCCTTTCCTGGGGATCGGGCCGGAGCAATCCGGCCCTTTCTTTTTCCCCCACATGTGGCGTTGACACTAAGGTGGGTGCAAGTTATAGTCGAAGTGTGTCAGGGGGTAGATGATTCATACTTCCTCCGAATGTCTGAGCATTACCTTGGCACCTCCTTCCTTGGGAATGGGCCACCAGTTGGTGGCTCATTTCTTTTGGCTAATAAATTCCTCCTTGACAGAATAATTAGTTGGTGATACACTCATCGCATGAGTGCTAAGTTCACACGTTCATCGACCGGCAAGATCAAACGCAGCGTGGGTACCAAGGCCCCGCAGAGCACGGGGTACAGCGACGGTACCCTCATCAAGATCCTCTTCGCACCCCAGAAGTGCAAGTTCATCACGCCCTACCCTGCGAAGCTCTACAAGGCTCTCGTAGCTCCGTATCCTAATTACTGGCACGTTCCCTCCTTCAAGGCGAGGAAGTGGGATGGGATGCACCATTTTGTCACCCATGCTGGGTACTTCCCCACAGGGCTACTCCCAGTGGTATTCCACATGTTAACCACCGGAACTAATCCGCTAATCCCTTCCCATAAGAAGGGGTATCATGTCGGTATAACCCCCTCTAAAAACATCAAAATTATCCCCCAAAAAGGATGCGAAAAGTTCTTCCAAGAAGGCTACCCGAGGTTCTTTTCGTTCCCACCAGATACCATGGAGGGCTTTGACAAGGACACTGGAACCTTCGGATATCCTGTGGAACTCCTCAAATGTTGGGGTGCAGCTAGAGGTTCTAACCCCCTCGCTAAACGCATTCTTGCCTTCGCTAAAGAGTTGAAAAAGTAATGCCTCCGAGGGACCGATGAGGGGTGTAAAGGCGGCGTACACGCCGCCGCGAACCCCGAAATCGGTAGGGGAGATAAACTCCGAAGGAGTTTACTTCGTACCCAGGATAAAGGAGGGGGAGGGGAACATAGTAATACTATATATAGGACCGGGGAGGGGGAACCATCAAGGAGTTTCCCAGTTCCAACTTTTGGCCAGAGCGTACGTTTTCCAGACTTTAGAAAACCCACTTGACAACCCCCAAAAACCTTGCTACCTTGGATAGCCCAGAAAGGAAGGTCGTTAGTGGCGCGTAACCTCACCCTCCAGATCAACTCGTGGCAGCAGATCGCTGACCACTTCCCTGGAGTACAAACCATTGCAGACCTTGAGGATAGCGGCGACATCGAGTTCCGCAGCTATCAGGCACTCGCCACCAGCACCGCGATATTATCCGGCTTCCGCTGCGTCATCCGCGCAGCGACGGGCAGTGGGAAGACACTGATGGTAGCCGGTATTTGTGGGGCTATGCTCCCTCATACCTCTCTCGTGTTGATCCACGGCAGAGAACTCGTAGCTCAAACGTACAAAAATCTGTGTGATTTTCTTGGTAAAGATGTTGTAGGTGTAATCGATTCAAGTGCTTATGATCCAAAGAAAGTAACCGTAGCTTCTATTGACGCGTTCAGTTATTACTTCGGAGAGGTGCCTGTAAATTCCAAAACGAAGATCCCCATGATGGATCCCAAGCTATTCGAAGAACGTAAAAAGACAGTTAAAAAGTACCTGAGAGATGACGTAGACATGCTCGTATTTGATGAGGTACATCACGGGTCAGCAGACACTTGGCAGCAGGTGGGCAAGCTGTGTCGGGCCTTCTATCGAGTGGGCCTGAGCGGTACGCCCCTGAAGCACGACCAGATGTCCGACATGCTGATGATGAGCCTTGTAGGGCCGGTGGTGTTCGACCTTTCAGCCCCGTGGCTGCAAGAGGAGGGCTACCTCGCTCAGGCCAAGCTCCAAATCCGACAGATGGATTTCACCTCAGTAAAAAGTAGGCGTTACAACTGGAACGAAGCTCGTAAAAATCTTATCGTGGAAAACGTAGACAGAACCGTACAAATAGCCGCAGACATAGCAGAGGCCATCGAAGATCCCGGCACACGGTTACTCGTGTTGACGGGAAACTCTGTGCCATTAGCTGAAGCTCTCGAAGAAGAAGTAAAAGCACTCTCACGTAAACTCAAACATAAACTTGGTTTTTCTCCTTTCGTAATGGTGAACGGAAAAAGTGCAACAAAAAAAGTAACCAAAGCATTCAACGATTTGCGTAGAGGTAACGTCCGGTGCGTGATAACCACCAAAATAGCAGACGAAGGTATTGATGTCCCAGATATCAATCTGCTGTATCTGGTCGGTGGGGGTAAGGCTTATGTCTCTACCGTCCAACGCATCGGGCGGGGCCTCCGCGTTAAGAAGGACGGGAACCAGTTGCTCGTGGTGGACTACTTTGTGATCGGCAACAAGTACACCGAGAAGCACGACCGGAAGAGGCTCAAGACCTACGAGGACGAGAACTTCTTCAGCGAAGTGGAGACCGTTGATGTACGACTATGACGCTGGGTGGCCTGATTATTGTTACGAGGACAACGAGTACACCTTTTGCGAAGACATCACGGAAGCCAAGGTGCTGCGGTTGCTAAAGACCTACGCGGATTTTGCCCTACGGTACACCCAGCAGCCTGTTTGCCGCACGTTTAGGCCCGAGGTCATAGTTAACCGGAAGAAGAAGCGTAAAACCCTCAAGACGTTTCGTAACAGTAGGTTCTATAAACCGTTTCGTAAGTTGGTGGACGCGTTGGGGGACAGAGACCCAGCCCACTATGTGTCTTTCGTTTTTGAAACGTGGGGTAACCGTGATTTTTACGCTAAGTACTTGTTCCATGAGGTAGATGAGAGACGGGGCATTGCTTTCCCCTCGTTATCGTGTGTGGTAGATAATTACGACGCTGATAAGGATTCTGATGCAGAATCCGAGTTGGTCCCCCAGTTTTTGGAATCAGACTTCACCTACAAAAGCTTTGTCCCTATAGATGACCTTGTAAAGCGGGACAAGAAGATGTTGGAGAACAAGGTGCGCCAGTGGTGTATCACTCAGGATAAGCCCCCTGAGGACTATTGGCGGGTGATGGAGCACCTGTTCCCACCCCACCTGAGCGCGAGGTACATCCCGTACTTCGATAGCCTCAAGGAGCACGAGTGGGTCATCAAGGAGGAGTTCGACCTCACGATCAAGGATCTCCTCAGGGATCTCCCAGATATCGAGGGGCTTAGCCGGGTGTTACCCAAGGTGGAGAGTATCCCCGATGAGGTCATGTTCTGGGACGATCCGTGGACATTGGAGCGTATAAACTTGACGAAGGAAGCTCTAAGCAAAGGGGTAGATGTGGGGCAACCGCACTTTCAAGAATGGCTCGACGACGAAGTAAGGAGAATATGAGTGCCTAAAAATCTAGAGACGTTCACGCCCGAGTTCAAACGCGATTGCCTTGCGTTCCTGTTGCAGGACCAGATCGCTGCGAAGTCAGTCGTGCCTCACCTACCCATGGATCTGTTCGAGTATGACCCGGAGTACAACCTGATCTTCGTGGCTTTCAAGGAGTTCGTTGACAAGTACAACGCTCGGCCTAACCGCCACGAGCTACGGTTCATCCTCCAAGACGCTTGTGCTGACAACAAGTTCGATGAGGACAAACAGAAGGTGCTGTTCCGTGCCTTCGACAACATCTGGGAGTGGGATCAGTTCACTGCGGCCTACGTGAAGGAGAAGCTCTACGACCACGTTGCGGCACACCACATCTACGGAGTTCTACGGGACGCAGACGATCTCATAGACGAAGGAGACTACGACGAGCTAATTCAGCGGCTGGCTGCTGCTCGGAACACTGGCTCTGAAGATCCAGAGATCATCGAGTACTGGTCGGACATGCACCACCGCGTAGATAGGCGTGCCAACGAGAAGATCCGACGTGTTCCTACAGGCATGGTACCTCTGGACAACTTCATCAGCGGTGGCCTCCCCCGAGGTACGCTAGGTATGCTGATGGGTGGTTCGGGCTACGGTAAATCCGCATTGCTCGGTCAGTTCGCCCTCCAAGCGTCGTTGGCTGGCTATAACATCGCATATCTCACACTGGAGCTAGACGCGGACGAGGTCATGAAGCGGAACGACTCTTCCAACACCGGCATCCCGGTGACTGAGCTACCTATCGCCAACGTGAAGAGGGTGAAGCGGAAGCTGTTCGACATGTACAAGGGGTTGGTGGATCAGGGGAAGAGGCCGGGGAAATACTTTGTGCAGTACTATCCCACCAAGACGATCAACATCGCTCAGGTGGAGAATTACGTCAAGCGGCTGCGAGATGAGAAGGGTATCACCTTGGACCTCCTTGTGGTGGACTACTTTGATCTCCTCAAGATGATGGGCACCTACACCAAGAAGTACGAGGCACTGGAGGAGAACTGTGAGATCCTCCGAGGGCTGGCCGGTACCTACGACATGGGTATCTGGACCGCCTCTCAGGTTAACCGGCCCGGTATCGGCAAAGAGACTGTGGATATGGACGACATTGCCAGTGGGTTCGGGAAGGTGTTCCCTCTCGATCTCTTGCTCACGATCTCTCAGACCAAGTCTGAGAAGGAAGCAAAGGCGTTCCGTCTCCACATCGCGAAGTCTCGTCTCGGCCCAGCCAATGAGGTGGTCTTCGTTGAGCCTGACTTCACTCGGATGAGGTTCAAAGCTCTTACAGCAGATGAAGCCAAGCGTAAGAAGTTGTACGCACAGCCCAAACAAGGTAAGGGCACAGCGCAGCCACAGCTAGGCACGTTCGGGAAGCAGGCACCGTAAGGTGGCGAGGGCTACCCTTCCGAAGCAGCTAGAGAAGCTCCTGGGGCGTGTGTGGCCCAACCACCCCGTCGAGAAGATGGGGCAGGAGCACATGGTGCTCTGTCCTTTCTGTGACTCTGACAAACACAAGTGCGCCATCAACCCCGAGAAGGCCGTCTTCCAGTGCTGGGTGTGCGGAGAGCGTGGGAACACCCACAAGATCCTAGAGCATCTCGTGAAGCTCCGGGTGATCCGTCAGTCGGACATGGATTCGGTACTCCTCAAGAAGGGGACTGACACCAGCCTCAGCAACGAGTTCATAGCCTACCCAGAGCCTACTAAAGTGGAAGTAGAGCAATTGTGGACATTAGGGATTCCGTGTGTATTCCCAAAAGATACTCACATGATTCAAGGCTTTCAGCCTAAAGACGTTATGGAGGAGATGGTCCATAAAAGGGTGGTCAGCTACCTACGGAGAAGGGGGGTGAAAATGGTGGATATAACCCGTTATAAGCTCCATTTCTGCTCGAAATTGAAATCCGTCTACCATGCCCATATCTTCTTTCCCGCTCTAGGCGAGCATGGCCGGGAACTGACATTCTGGACCACCCGCTCGACTTTGCCAGATGCCAAACCAAAGAGCCTTCACTCCGGAAGGAAGTACTCCCGGTTTTCCGCGAAACAGACCCTCTTTAATGAGCATTTAGTTGTAGATACAACCGTTGCCCTCTGCGAAGGGCCATTTGACGCCCATTCGATTATGGCCGTAACGGGCATTGCAGCGTGCCCTCTGCTCGGGAAGGTATTCCATGAGTATCAGCTAGAGCGGCTCCGAGAACGGAATGTGAAGCGCGTCTACGTGTGCCTGGATGCGGATGCCGGGAATGCCAGGGACAAGATAGCTCGGCAACTGAACCAAGGGGCTTTTGGTATGGAGGTGTTGTTCGTGGATCTGAAGGATGGGGATCCGAACGATGTAGCGGCAGACGAACTAAAAGCCGCCTTCCTCTATGCAAAGAAGGCGGCTATAGATACTCGACCCAACAGAGCCTAAGGAAGAGAGCTAGGGTGAACCACTCCCGACACAACTCTTTGAACGATAGGATTGGCTTTCCGGGCTTTGCGCTTCTTCAACCAATTGCTTGCTGCTGCCAGCCCCTGTCCTGCGCCATAACCGGCCCCGACAGCTAAAGCGCCTTTTCCCACTACTCTGAGTTTTGCTTCAGCGGCGGCACGGCGTTCTTTGGGGTTACGTGCAGGTTGGCCGCTTCTACGGGCAGCAATAGCTTTTCTTTCTTTGTACGTGCCCAGATCTGCTTCAGACTCGTAGCGAGCCTGTTTCCGCTGAACCTTGCGGAGCTTCTTCTCAAGCCCACGCTGCTCACGACCAGCGAAGTCAGCAGAGGTGGCACGGTACTTCGCAGCCTTCACACGGAGTTTACCAGCCTTCTTCTGCCGGTGCTTTGTGAGCCACCTGAGATAGCCCTCGTTCACCGCTTCTTTTTTCGCCTTCGCGTGTTTGGCGCTAGGCAAAAGGATCTTGCCCCACTTACCGAGTTTCTCTTGCTGACGCTGACGCCTGTGCCAACCCGGTTCCGGATCGACGATTTCACTGAGACGGCCTTCGTTTTTGGCAGCAAGCTGTTTGTAGTTCTCAGCCTTGTCGATCTTCCTCTGGAGCCGCTTGGCCTTACCAGCGAGCCTACGAGACTTGCCTTTGCTAATTTGTTTAGAAATACCACCAGTCAGTTTGGCCTTGAACTCTAGGTTCTTGGCTCTAAGCTCGGTACGAGCGGCCTTACGAGCATAGATGCCCTTGTTGATCTTGTTGCGCTTGGCAAGACGACGAGCGGCCCAACCACCAGTAAGCGCAAGACCACCAGCGGTGGTTGCCATCATTTCCATGATCTCTTGAATGAGTTCTTCTCTGTCCATGTTCATATCTTCTCCCTGATGTTCTACTTTTACGCGAGGCGGGCGTACATCCATCATATTTTTGGCTTTGCCCCGTTGTTTGGTAATGGTGTTTGTGGTCGAGGCGACACTGCCTGCGGCCTTGGCGACCCGACCCACGGCTGTCACACCGGCCATGAAACTCTCGACTTGCGTTTGCTTCTCCGCTTGGTGTTGCTTTTTGATTTTTCGTACAGCGAGTGCGGCCTTCGCTTTCTTGTAACCTTTTTTGCCTGCGTGCAGAGCAGCTTCTCCAGCTACCGTACCGAGAAGTGTTCCACCAGCAATAGCAAGGAGGGGACCAAGTTCGTTTATGTTCTCGAACTTCTTACCCGAGACTTTCGACAGGATCTTCTTGGAGGCCCTACTTGCGGCGGGGGCCGGTCCTCTAGCACTCATTTTGACCGCAGGGTTCATCGCTCCAAGAGCAAAAGCAACCTGTGGAATCTCGGTGAGGTTCTGGATAACATCGTCAATATCGGAGTTTTGACGCGACCGAGTGTTGGTTTGAGAGGGGCGAGAAGGGTTATTCGTAGGCATAGCCATAGACTTTCCGCCCCCACTGTTTTGACGGTGGAGGGCAATTATCGCGTTGTGCGTATCGTGGTGAGGGCCGTGCTTTTTGTTGTCGATGTACGGCTTCTTCTTTTCAGTCAGGTTGGCTACGACCTCGCGGTAGTTCTCACGTTGCCGGTCGGCAGCCTGTTGGCGAGCGGTGTACTTTTTGGGGGTTTTCATTGCTTTGTCTACATGCTGTTTTGCAACGGAACCACCAACGTGGCCCCCAACATCAACGACGGTACGCATGGCTGTGTCGGCCACAGCGGTCTTAGCAGCACCCTTGGCCATAGCCGTCAGGGGGCGAAGACGGGCTTCTTTGGAGACGATTCTACGGTGGAGACGGGCACGAGCGTGAGTACGGTGAGCTAATCTACGCATGGCCTTGATCGGACCCTTGCCTACACGCCTGCTGACATGCTGGAGACCCGGTTTGGTAACCTTGGGGGCTACTCGTTGGGCAATAGAGGTTGCGGCCTTCTGTGCGGTGGCCTGGGCAACCTTCTGGGAGCCTTTTCTAGCTGCCAGTTTAGCCGCTTGGCTAGCTGCTCTTCGAGTCGCCATTCGTGCCATCATGCCAGCGACGAACTCTTGAAGTTCCTGCTTTTCCATATACGAGTCACCAATCTGTTGATGTTGTGGCTTCTTCGGCTTGTTGAGCTTGAAGTAATGCCTATCAAACGCCCTAGTTACGTGGTCTATTCCCTTGCCTCTGATCTCGTCAGCAGCCATCTGGGTAGCCATCAGCCCCCCGGACAGACTATGTGCTTTTACACGCTGTCCAAAAGACCCCTTTACCTCAGGAGTCTTCTTTACGATCTTGACTTTGCGCTTCGCACGCCAAAAGATGTTCGGCATAGGCCCTCAAACCACGTATCCATAGTAATAAAGCACTTTTCCCATAACGCCTAAAAAGAACCATAAATTACGTCATCCCAGGAGACCTCGTGGGAGTCCCAGAACCGCGTATGGGAGTCTTTTTAGCTTTTTTTACGTCGTTTCTGGGAAACTAGGAGTCGAGTTCTGGGGACGCCCCTAAAGGGGGGGTTAGGGGGGTCGGAAGGGGGGTCTAAATGAGAACGGTTACTGATAAGAATGGCGGGGGATAGGCTGAAAACGCAATGGTGGAAGGGGTTTTTTGGGGGTTGACGTTGGGGGTTACAAGGTCCATAGTGGTTCACATGGGAGGAGGTGCGTTCGCGTTGCGCGGGCGCACGCTCGCACCCACACCCACCATCGTACCAAAGATTCTAGATTTTCCTATCTTGAAAATAAAACTAAACCGCGTCGTGAAATCCCACCCGTACCGCAGTCAGAGAATTCACTCTGTCTGGAGGGGGGTGGTGCGTTTCGACGCATAACCTGAAAGGAGGCCATAGATGGCCAAGAAAGCGACGAAGAAGACCGCCCCGAAGAAGAACGTGACTGAGTACGGGTTCCTCGCCCTGCTCGTCCTGATCGTGGAGACCGCCCGAGGCGCGGTTGACAAGATCAGCACGTTCGTCCCCACCGACAGCGACATCCTCACCGATGCCTGCAATGCCGTTGAGTTCGGCAGCCGGATGCACTGGAACTGCTCCGACGCGAAGGCCACGGTGCTGTACGAGACGCTCTGCTCCGAGCAGAGCAACGTCGAGTACGGTGGCGCTGCATGGCTTGCTCTGCAAGCCGCTCGGTCAGACATGAACTCGATGCACGCGTACAAGGCCAAAGCTGGCGACAACGCCCGCTACGAGCTTCGCGTGATCTCGAAGCCCCTGGCTTCGTGACCGAGGGAGCCGCACCCGGTGCGGCTCTTTGGAGCGCCCCCGAGCGGGACGTTCCAGAGAGCCTCAGTGCTCAGAAGGGAGGTCGCCATGCTGAGAGGCGAAGGCGATGCCGGATAGCGTCAAATCCGTGGTAAGCGCGAAGCTGCCGACCAGAAGCGCAAGGCAGCATGGCGGGCTATCACTGTTCTTAGGTACGAGTCGCGGGCAGTAATGCGCCCAGAACGGTATAACGTTCGAACCCTCGAAAGGAGTCCTGTATGAAACTCGCCCTCATTATCATCGGTATCGTGTTCGGTGCGATCACCTCGGTGTTGACCGCCATCGGCGTCTACACCCACAAGGTGATCAACTGGAGCGGTGGGACCGTGACCCACACGTTCAAGCTCTTCGCCTGGACCATCGTCTTCGGTTGGTACGGTAACTGCAACCAGCGTGTGTTGCAGTTCCACCGTGGCTACCAGACCCGCTCGAAGATGCTCCAGGTCACCTACCGTTCCAAGAAGCGTCGGGAGACCAACCTCTACTTCCACGGCTTGAAGCCGTGGAACTGGCGTTGGAACAGTGAGTGGATCGCCTTCCGGTTCGGTGAGTTCGACGAAGCTGCCGATGGCAGCTACCCGGATCTCTACCAGTACCACGGCATCTTCGGCTGCCACACGCTGATATAGCGCCACCGTCCCTGCCCCTTCGGGGGCAGCATCGGTGTCACTAACACCGGGAAAAGGAGTACCAACATGACAGGTACTATCCATCGTCTGAGCCGCGTGGAGGCCGAGAAGCTTTGGGTCAACGACCACAAAGCCCGAGGACTCCGAATCATCCCGAGCCTTCTTCAGAAGGTGACGGACAGTGGTGGTGAGGTTCTCCTCACCACAGGCGCGAAGCTTTACCGCCTCATCAATGGCGGTCCCAAGCCCTTCGCCGTCATCGGCTACCACTACGCCGATGAGGACGCCAAGGCGTCCGTCGCGATGGCGAAGTAGCGCCACCCTCGAACGCTCCCTCTTTTTCCCCTTGGGGGAGCGTTCCATGGGTGTCACTAGCACCCGGAAAGGAGTCGCAATGCCAGAACTGAAATTCGGCAAGAAGCGTGGATGCTTCGCGTGCGAGGCCACGGGACAGGTGGACCGTGGTCTGTGGACCGAAGCGGAATGCCCGCAGTGCGAAGGCACGGGCGAAGTGGAACTCAGCCCTCTCTGGGAGGTGTTCTTCAACAAGGACTCGTTCCCCTGCGACCTCGCGGAGATCTCCGCATCGGTCGGACGGATGCAGTATCTCCGGAGACGGTACGCGGTCTCCGGCCTCAAGAGCCGTCACTGCGTCTCGAAGTACGAGTACGAGGCCGGAGCGGACCCGGAGTGGCTCGGCAGGTTTCTGCAAGAACTCCGCGAGTTCGTCAACATGCTGCCTGATCTCAGGTGACACCATCCCTGCGCCCGCTGAGGGCGCAGCATCGGTGTCACTAGCACCGAGAAATGGAGGCAGCATGGGTATCTACAGCAGCAGGGACATCACCTGCACTGGACTGGGGGATCTCACGATCACCCAACTGTGGGAGATGCTCGCCACGAGGGTTATCCGAGAGGATAACATCGGTACGATCAGCACTTTCCCGAGTGGGGGCGAAATCCGCTCCTATCACTGTAACGTAGGGACCACGGCCCTTTCTGCGATCACAAACGCGGATCGCACGCAGCTTACCGTGGAGAACGACGAGTGGAGACTCGAACTGACCAAGATCGGGGACAGAATCTCGGTCTACATCCCTCTCGGCGTAGATCTGTTCACCGAGGTCGCTCGTCAGTGATACGTTCCCTGCCCTCTCCGGAGGGCAGCATAGGTATCACCAGCATCGTGCTCGATTGTGAGCACGCGGCTTTAGCGTCATGATCGGACAACGCGAACCGTTGCGCGTATCTCGTCAACATACGTACCTAACCCTTGGGACATGAAAGGAGACAATAGCATGTCCAAAAATACTTTCACCGCAGCCCAGACCGCCACGTTCGACAACTTCCGCAGCGAGGTCGAGGACTACCTCCTCGACAACTCGGAGGGCAACAAGTCCTTCAGGCTCATGAACGTACCGACGTTCCTGTCCATCTTCAAGGTGGCCTCGCAGCCCACGAAGTTGCGCCCCGTGGCGAACCACGTGACCCACTTCAACGCGAACGGTCGCACGAAGCTCAACAGCGTCAAGCGCACCCCGAACGGGGACATCCGCTACGCCGCGAACGGTGACGCCCTCCGGACCTTCAACCGGGTCGTCATGTACACCAAAGAGGTGTACCGCAACCGTCGCACCGAAATCACCGGCCTGAAGAAGACCGAGACCGTCTTCGCCATCCGATGGGAAGACGTTCCGGTCTACATCAAGCAGGCCGTCGCTCGGGTCTTCCCGCTTCCGAACGAGAAGTACCCCGCGTTCACCCCGAAGAACCTGTGCATGGTTCTTCGCCACGGTCTGAAGCAGGACGGCTCCAAGCGCCACGCTTGGGGCGGCTTCGACTTCTGCGTTTCCGGCTTCTACGGTGACGACGCCGTCGTCGTCCCGCAGGTTGCCGTCAAGCGGAAGATCAAGGAGGAGGGCAGCACCACGGCGAACATCGCCAAGGCGTGCAACGCCACCTGCCCCGACTGGGGACAGAACGAAGAGGCGGCTCCCGCCGCCAGCCCGCAGGAGGAAGCTCCTATCACCGTGTCGTCGGCTCTCTCTGAGATAGCCGAAGACTGCGGCTTCTAGTCACATCGGGTGGGGCTTCGGCCCCACCCTTTTTCAGGTATCCCCTGTAGGAGGTACCTGGAAAGGGGCCGTTATGAAGAAGCAGGAACTGGGTGAGAGAGTGCGGGCCGAAAGCACACCGAGTGTGCAGAGGCAGCGGAGGATCGACAGTGCTTTGGAGCGCAAAGCACTGAGTGATGCTCGATCCCCGCAACAGCAACTGGCGCGTCTGGACCGCGCCTTCGGTCAGGGCCAGGGAGCCAAGAAGGAGAGAGCCAAGCTCCTGAAACGGATCGAGGCGCAGAATCCTCCGAAAGAGGAGAAAGGAGACTGACATGGAGCCGAACAAGAAGATCGTTATCGCCAAGAAGCTCCAGGTGGTTCGCGCCAAGCGCGACAAGCTGGAGACCGAGAAACAGGGCTATCTGTCCAAGGGCATGTTGGATGACGCCCAGGTCAACCAGATGCTCATCATGCGCTGCGAGAGGGAGATGCTCAATCTCCATGTCGAGTACAACTTGGTGGAGGCGTGATGTTCCGCCGCGTGTACATCAACGACAAGAACTGGCCGTATGGGTACTTCAAGGTTCTAGGCACCTACGAGACGCTGGAGGAAGCGAAAGCGGCCCGAGACGTATCGGGTGATGTGGTCGTGGACGACGAAGGATCGATAGTCACGGATCGCGGCTGGCTTTTCGACTGGGAACTCGAACCGCATCTAGAGCCAACAAAGACCCACTACGCCGTCAAGTGCATCGAGAAGCAGAAGCAGATCGAACTGCCCTATCTGTTCAAGATGAAGCAGTTACGGGAGTAGTCATGTCCAAACCCAGAGGCGTCGTGAGTAGACTGCGTCACGGTGAGGTGACGCACCACAATATCAAAGAGATCACTGACGAAGTGATGGACCTTCGTCGGCAAAAACACGAGGACGAAGCGAAGATCGAGGAGCTTGCGAATGCGCTTTCAGACGCACTCGACGAAGTGAAGTTTCTCGACGGGTGTCGTAAGGCACTGGAGTCTCTGACCCCTGGTGGATCGGAGTACTTCAGAGATCCAGCACGGTGTGTCTCGACCGTGCGGGATCGATTCAACTCATGTCATGAGGCGAAAAAGGAGCTTATAAAGCTCAGAAAGGCAAGGCGATGAAGAAAGTATGGTACGGAGTGTTGATCGTGGTGCTATTCCTCGGAATAGGCATCGCGGACACCGCCGAGGCGCAGACCGTGGTGAGATCCACCACAGTGCGCCCGGTGCAACAGCACACCACCGTGATCGTGGTCGGCACAGGCGGCTACGGCTATCGTGGTGCATACACAGGGGTTAACCCCTACTACCACTCCCGAGTTCCGATGAGATACGGAACCGGACCCGGACAATGTGGTCACGGCCATTACCCTGTTCACTATGGTGGAGGGTATGTGCAGGGAGGCGTGTCCCCGTACGGAGGTCACGTACAGGGTGCCTACTACGGCAACGGTTACTACATACAG
>Ga0255055_10002266_pt1 | contig 13686 bp, 12 predicted proteins | sample JV7_2_27_MG_FD_188633 | JGI IMG/M metagenome (GOLD analysis project Ga0255055, IMG submission 188633) | Seawater microbial communities from Jervis Inlet, British Columbia, Canada - JV7_2_27 | ecosystem: Environmental > Aquatic > Marine > Inlet | place: Canada: British Columbia | collected...
AGCCTTTAAGGCGTACAATGTCCATTCTCGAAAACCGATCTGCTTTTAAAGGCAGGGACGGTTGATCAGCCTTGTCCTGGACTGGAACAGGTGCGGTATTCCACACCGGGAGTGCGCAGCGTATCTGCTCTGGGGACCCCCTCTCCGTGATGCCGAAGAGATAGGCATAACGGCTCATTACGTCAATATCCCCCATGCTGTCGCTTAGGGCAATGAAACTCACATCCTGTGCCTGGTCTTGGGCGCGCTTGAGATAATAGAATCCCAGCTCCTCCCTGTCCAGCAGTGTGGGCAGGCCGAGCAGGTCCCGGATGTCTGCCGGAAGCAGTATGTCATTTTCCCGCTTCCTCGGGAAGAAGCCCTCATTAAAAGACGGGACAATGACAGTTTTGAAGCCGATTGCCCTGGACTCCAAAAGCCCCACTATCTGCACCCCCCGCAAATATATACCTTGAAGGGCATAACGGTCAGATTTGACAGTCTGAAGCAGCATGTCGATGGGCCGCTCGGCAAGGGGAAGTGACAGGTCTTGAAGTTCGAGAGCGCGGTCGAGCAGCGTATCCCTGAGCACATAAAAGTCATAGGTCTTTCTGCCGCTCAAATGCGAAAAAATCTCTTCGAGCCTGGTGAAGAGTTCACCAAAATCCCTGGATTCATAGAGGCGCTGCAGCATGGTAAAGGTTTCCCGCATTCCTGCATGGCTCTCAAAAAGAGGGTTTTTCAGAGAGGAGAGCCTGAAAATGCGCCTGCGCAGAACGCAGTTTCGCATATCCTCGTACATGGAATGCCATTCCTCATGGTGGTCATCTCCTAGGAGTTCTATGAAGAATTCGCTTCCCAGGAGTTCCAAAAATGTTTCCGAATCGAGCCCTGAGTTGAAAAAATGCGTTACAAGCAGGAGAAACTGGCAGAGCGGGCTTGATTCTACGGGGAGACCCTCAGAGTAGTTTGCTTCGATCCCCAGCTGTGCCAATGTATCGTGGAGCATCATGGCAGACTGGCTGTCGCTGTTTATGACTGCAATGTCCTTTGGTTCAGCCCCTCCATTGAGCTGCTCACCAATGAGTGAAACCATGAGCATCACCTGCTCCATCCTCGACGAGGCCTGGAAAAAACGAACCGTTCGAGGGGTTCCCTGTTCTCTCCCTGAGCCTGATTTCATCGCCTTCCCGCTTCGGAATGTAAGAATACGGGAAAAATCATAGTCTTCAGTATCCTGATAGATAACCGTGAGCCGATCCTTCACATAGCTGAATAGGCGCTGCTCAATTCGCGTAAGTGAAACGGGTGAGATCAGGAGTACGTGCCTGACCTGTTCGAAATAATCCAAAACCTCAACAGAACCAATTTTTCCCAGCAGGAAGCTTGTGTCAAAACGACCGGCCTTCTCCTGCTGGTTGCTGTAGCTGCACCAGAGTCTGTACAGGGCTCCCATCTGCTTCTGTAAAAAGGGTGTTTCTGAAGACACATTCTCAAGATGGTGCTTTAAATCGATCTCCTCTCGCGCGAGCTCTTCGAAGGTCCGTAAAAGCCTCCCCGCCACTTTCAGAAAGGAGCTGCAGCTTTTCAGAAACTCCCTTGGATACAGCTCTGAAACTTCTTCAGTCTCCTCGCATGCCTTGTAGAGAAGCGTGAGCTTCTCCATGGAATTGGCCTGAGGCTTCCCTGTTCCTGCAATCATTTCCCCAATAAGATCAGAGCTTGTAACAATCCGGGGGGAGAGTGCACTCTTCAATGCTCCCGTTTCGAGGAGTCGTGAGGCAAGGTATGTCTTGAATCGCTGCGTGGGGGCCACCACCAGGGTTGTGAGCGGATCGAGCCCCTCTTCAATGAGCAGCTGAGCAGTATGGGCTGCGGGGTCTTCCTGAAAGTTGATCCTTTCCAGTCTCACGGTGCATCCTCTTGAATGTGGGGTAGTACACGTATTATGATGTAGCCTTTGATAAAGGTGGAGAGGAGACGCAGCCATCGATAGATTTGGAGGTTCAGCTGCTCGGGTGGGGCGTGCTTCTCGATCCATTCCCCCTGAAGCTGCATGGTGGTTTTCGACTCCCCTTCCCCCCAGAATGAACGGCATTCCCTGAACACTTTATAGAAGAGCCTGCGCACACCTCGTGATGCCTTCATCAGATCACGGCGGAGGTCTGAAAGGGCCTGGGGCCTGCAGTTTTCTATACACTGTATGTATCTCTCCGATCCATGCCAGAGATGATACCCCGTATATCCCTCGAAATGCATGTGCTGGGAACAGATGGTGTTGTACACCTCTCTGAGTCTGAACAGGCGGGGTACCCAATACCACTCGGGAATCGGTTTCAGATGATGGGGAGTGAGCAGGTCCTGCATGTAGTGAAGTGTGCGTGCCGAAAACCTCAAACCCCAGTAACTGTCTCCCCTTGAAAAGGCATGCTCCGCGAGCTCACTGAAATGAAGAGCCCTGCGATGGGCCACACCGGCCCTGAGGAAAAACCACCCGTAGCGAAGGTGGCGGTAGCCCTGGCTTCCAGCAGTAGCAACCTGTAAAGGGGAGAGTCGCAACCCTTCGTCCATTCCCCAGTCAGGCTCTGCCGAGTAGAGCGCCAGCACCTGGAGGGCGGAAGCCTTCCCCTCCGCCGGCTGATCGTACACCACATAGGGGCTATAGTACTCCCGTTCATCTTTGAGGGGATGCTCCGACACAGTCACGGGACAGGTGCCCTCGCGCATCTCCCACTCATAAGAGGGATTGTAGACATCGCGGTCGACATCATGATAGGTATAGGGAGTTATGCGCACCGGAACATCCCTCATATCCACAGACCTGGCACAAATGTAGGTGTGTACATCATGTGCAATCATGAACCGTACAGTACCTCTCGAAGCGTGATGACATCAAGGGGCGGTACGGTGAGCATTTTCAGAAGCTCATCACGACGTTCCACAACAAACCGTGCATTCTGCCGTATCACGGCATTCACCCCTCCATAGATGTTCGTAAAGTACAACGCCCCTTCAATGACGGCAAACAACACACCAAGAACGGGCATGCCCATGACGAAACAGAACACGGTGAGCCCGATACAGGCGGTATTTATAAAAAAGCTCCGAAGAGCCTCAGCACCCAGTCCCGCATACAGTTGACCGAGGCCGGGAATTATAGAGAGTATGCCGCCGAGCACAGGGCTTTTTGACCTGTACTGATTCATTTCAGTGATTTCTCGCTCAAGCATTTCAACTGTTCCCCGGTCAAGGAGGTTCGCCCTGCTGAGGGTTTTCAGAGCTTCGTCCCAGTTGCGGGTATAGATATGAACAGCCACGGCCATGCTTTGCGCACCCGTTCTGAGCCTGGGGTCCGGATCAATGCATGCTGCGGCAAACCGTTCCTGCTCAATGTGGAAATCCCTGAAGCGTCTCTCTCGAAAGTGAAGGTTGAGAAGCTGCAGATGGCTCTCGCAGAAAAGCTCCCCATAGGGGCTGTCTTCCTCCTGCCCCGACACGGAATCAATCAGTTCAGTGAGGGTCGTGACAGCCTCTGCATAACGGCCCAGACGGCCCTGGGACAGGGCCAGGAGATACTGTGCATAGGGCACAAAAGGGTCATCCCGGTTGAAGTAAAGCCAGCGCCTAAGCTCCACTGAGGATGATTCATATTCACCGGCCCGATAAAGGGAGAGTGCAAAACCACGTTCGCTCTGGGCAAAGGACAGGTTTGTTGACAGAAGAAAAGACTGTATAAGCAGGGAAACGAGAAGCCTTTTCAGAATCATCGATAATACCCTTCACGGTTCAGGACGTAATTCCTGTACACAGGGTCCACATGCAGCCCCAGGTCTTCCCTCAACGGGTACCTTTCAAGAGACCATGCATGCTCCCTGTAGAGCATACGGTCGAGCACCATAAGAACTGCCCAGATTGCACCGTATTGATCAAGGGCTTCGCGATAGAAGGCTGAACAGGTTGGATAGAATCGGCACCGTGCCTCCCCATGCACCGAGAGCTTCTGTTGATAGAAAGAGAGCAGAACATGGCTTCTCGCATGCTTTTTAGTTTCTGAAACAAGCACATCATAGCTGTTTTCGGCATTGCTGTCCTCAGAATTTGCAGCGGTGAAACTGAACAGAATCGCAGTGCCCAGAAAGATGAGAATGACACGACTGCACATAGCACACACTTTACAGTTCGGGGTTTGAAAAATCAACAAACTTATTGTGTGTCCCGGTAAAGATGTAGTATAATTGGTATGCAGTTAGGGAATCCAGTAAGGGACAGGAAAAATGGAGAAAGTCACTCTATACGAAAAATATGGAACCGAGATCAAAGCAGGACGGGCGCTCTTCAACGAGGGTGAACCCGGAGACACCATGTACATCATTCAGGTAGGCAGGGTAAAGATAACCAAACGCATCGGCAATAGTGAAAAGATACTCATGGTTCTCCAGAAGGGGGATTTTTTCGGTGAGATGGCACTTGTCAACCAGGCTCCGCGCACTGCGACTGCAACAGCGGTCGACAACTGCCAGCTGCTCTGCTTCAACCGACAGGGCTTCCTCAGCATGATCAGCAAGAATTCAAACATCGCCATGAATATAATCGAGAAGCTCTGCTTCAGGCTGCAGAAGGCCGACAATGCCATCCGCGATTTGACAAAGCGTGATATGAAATCCCTTGTTATCAGTGTGCTCAATGATCTGACCCATGCCCATCAGGGAACTGGCAGGGCACAGACTCTCGTGTACAAGGACACTTTGAAGAGCATTGCCGAACAGTCCGGTGCAACGGTGAAGGAGGTGGAGGTTGAGATACAGCAGCTCATCGTTGCCGGTTTGCTGAATACGGACGGCTACAATCTTGAAATAGCGCACCCCGAGGAACTCGGACACTTCGCCGGTTTCTTCAACAAATAAAGTTGAGCACGGCTGCCACCCGGAAAAAAGCCATGATCTCGTCATGCCACTGCACCATCATGACAGAGAAGGATATCGACACAGTTCTCTCCATTGAAAAGCGTGTGTTCAAACACCCCTGGTCACGTGAATACTTTCACCTCATCGTATCGGATATGCACAACTACATGCTGACGCTCAGAACGGGCGCTGACATCATAGGATACGGGGGGTATCACCTGCTCAGAAACAGGACCTCATTTCTCTCGACCAGGCATCAGTATGACAGCATGATACATCTCATCAATATCGCCATCGTACCTCAAAAACAGCACAGCGGTTTTGGAACCTTTCTCATGAACACGCTCATTAACAAGGCAAGGGCGAACACTGCGGAGTACTGTTATTTGGAGGTTCGTCCTTCAAACGATAGAGCCTTTTCCTTCTACCGGAAACGGGGTTTTTCGATTATTGGGGTTATCGAAAACTACTACCCCCAGGAATGTGAAAACGCACTGGTTATGGGAATGGAACTGGGCCCCTCCTAGCCATAAAGAGGGAAGCCTTGAGGCTCCCCTGTAAATTGACCACACATATTCCTACTCAGTGTGCCCGGGCGGGATGGATGCACAACAAACACTCATGCAACCGTTATCGTTTTGTCCAGGTACACATCCTGTATGGTATGCAGGAGTTCCGCACCCTCCTTCATGGGCCGCTGGAAGGCCTTTCTGCCGGAGATAAGACCTGTGCCGCCTGCACGTTTGTTGATGACCGCAGTTTTTACTGCCTGTGCAAAATCGTTGTCTCCCGATGCACCGCCTGAGTTGATCATAGGCGCCCTTCCCATGTAGCAGCCCATTACCTGATAACGCGTCAGATCGATGGGGTGGTCTGTGGTGAGATCTGAGTAGACTTTCTTGTCAGTCTTTCCATAATTGAGTGCTGTGTAGCCGCCATTGCACTCAGCCTGTTTCTGCTTGATGATGTCTGCCTCAATGGTCACACCAAAGTGGTTCGCGGTGTTCGAAAGGTCAGCTGCAAGAGCGTAGTCCGCCTCCTTGGTTTTGAAAGCGTTGTTCCGCAGATAGGCCCAGAGAACGGTAAACATGCCAAGGCTGTGCGCATATTCAAAGGCCTCTGATATCTCAACGATCTGTCGGCTCGAATCCTCTGCACCGTAATAAATCGTGGCACCAACTGCTGCTGCTCCCAGATTGAAGGCCTGATCCACACTGGCCCAGAGCACCTGGTCGAAATTGTTCGGATAGGTCAGTAGTTCATTGTGGTTGATTTTCACGATAAAGGGAATCCTGTGCGCATACTTGCGGGAAATCGAACCAAGCACGCCAAGGGTTGAGGCAACCGCGTTGCAGTTCCCTTCGATGGCCAGCTTGATGATGTTCTCAGGGTCGAAATAGATGGGGTTGGGCGCAAATGCGCTCGACGCTGAATGTTCGATGCCCTGATCCACCGGCAGTATGGAAACATACCCTGTTCCACCAAGCCGTCCGTTGTTGAAAACGCTGCCGATACTTCGCAGGACCTGTGACGATCGGTCCGTGTGCGTGAGAACCCGGTCAATAAAATCCGGACCAGGAAGGTGGAGTGTATCTTTTGGCACCTTGGCCTTGTACTCCAGCAAGTCCTTTGCTTCATCACCGAGCAGTGATAATACGTCGCTCATTTCTTCCTCCTCGATTGGATAATTTCCCCTCCAATATAATAAAAAACACAAGAATGAAAAACGAAAAGATACCTGCACTGCATGTCTTCAACCACCAAATCTCATTAGAATACTCGCAATTTCCCTTTCCGCATTCTTCCTGCACAGTGTTGACGCTTTTCGCCCCATCTCTGCGAGAAGATGTTCGTCTGCAAGCATTTTACAGATCGTTTCTGAGAGGAGATGGCTGCTCAACTGCCTGTCCTCGATGACAGCTGCGGCACCATTATCCTGAAAAAATCTGGCATTGTCGATCTGCTCCCCTCTGCTCTTTGATTTCGGCAGGGGAATAAGTATGGATGGAAGGCCTAGACAACCTATTTCATGGAGTGCCCCGGCCCCGGCCCTGCTGATAATGAGGTTGGATGCTGCCAGCACATCTCCCATTTCATCGGCAATGAACTCGTACTGCCTGTAGCGGGTATTTCCACCCGAAAGCTGCCGTACATGTCCCCGCCCGCACTGGTGCACAAGATTAAAGGGAAGCTCATGTTCCTCGAACATCCCGAAAACCGTTTCATTCATAGAGGAGGCTCCCAGGCTCCCGCCCAGTACGGTTACAATGGGAAGCTCTTCGGAAAAATCGAGAAACCGCCTCCCTTTCTCCCGATTGGCCAACCTGATTGCTGCGCGCATGGGATTTCCCGTGTAGTGCACCTCTTTTCCTTCAAAGAAAGACGCCGCCTTTTCGAAGGACACACAGACGGCCTTTGCCCTTTTTGCTATGATTTTTGTGGCCATACCGGGATGTATGTCGCTTTCATGGGTAATGACCGGAATATGCAGCATACGTGCGGCAATCGCAGGCGGCACTGACACGAATCCACCCTTTGAGAAGAGCACCGAAGGCCCGTTTTTCTTCAATATACGGTAGGATTGCGCAATTCCAATGAGAACATTGAATATATCGGCTATATTTTTAAACGAGAAGTAACGTCTTAGTTTTCCCGTCCTGATCCCGTAAAAGGCCACGCCAAGACCCCGGGCCCACTCTATCTCCTTCCCCTTCCGGTCACCGATCCAGCATATCCGGGTGACGCCCCGTCTCCCCAGTTCTTCTATGACCGCAACGTTTGGAAATATATGCCCCCCTGTACCGCCTCCTGTTACTGCAATCATGCAATCCACCCCTTCACTAAAACTACTATGATGGAATTAAAACAGGAAATGAAAAAGCTCGTATATTATAACCGGACTGATGAAGTGTTCATGAAGCATTTGAAAATCGCTCTCGAAGCGACTTTTTTTGTTGCCTTTCCTTTGTGTCGCATATGGCCTATAATGAATTCATACCAGGGGGAGCACTGGAGGCAGACATGGATATTACAGCCATGGGAGTAGCCATTCCCGAGGGGGCAAATGTTATTATTGGGCAATCGCACTTCATAAAGACCGTTGAAGACCTCTATGAGGCCATCGTCAACACCGCACCGCAGATGCAATTCGGCATCGCCTTCAACGAGGCTTCAGGTGTGTGTCTCACGCGTAAGGACGGCAACGACGCGGCCCTCATCGAACAGGCTGTAAAAACCGCTCAGCAGATCGGTGCGGGCCATTTGTTTGTCATCTATATGAAGGGCGGATTCCCAATTCAGATTCTGCCTGCAATCAGGGAAACCAGAGAGGTTGTACACATATTCTGTGCAACAGCCAATCCCCTCGAGGTGATTGTGGGGCAGACAGAACAGGGAAGAGGAGTGCTCGGTGTAATCGACGGATACTCTCCCAAGGGGGTCGAAGGGGAGCTCGAAACAAAGGAACGCATCGAATTGCTTAGGCGGTTTGGATACAAAAGATAGAGCGTTCTCACACGTATGCTGTATGGGAGAACGCCAGTTTCAGCGGAGGTGCCATGTGGCAAAGCTATTAGGCCAGGTGTTAATGGAATCGGGAATGGTCACCATCGACGAGATCAACGAGGCACTGGATGTCCAGAAATCCTCAGGCCAGAAGCTTGGTGATGTGCTGATCAGCCTCGGTATCATTACCCAGGAAGAGCTCCAGATGGCTTTGGACTTCCAGAGTGAGGGTGATGATGAGGATTAGGAGCTTTAGATGTAAAGTTCCGGTTCACTCTCCAGATTGAGCATCTTGATGATCTTGTTCTTTGCTTCCAGATAACTGATAAATGCAATAATCTCGTCAGGTGTTTTGCAGCGAAGAAGCCACTCGAAGTGCTCCATGCGGGAAAAAATCTTTGTAAGCGAATCCACGATCTTCGTGTAGATCTCACCCAGATACTCGGGCGCCAGTATGGTGAAGGCTATGTGGAAACGCCCCTCTCCTTCCGATTTAAATTCAATGCCCTCCGGTGAAAGTCCGATTATAGGCATTATATCGTCGACAAATTCACCGAACGCGTGAAAGAACATGATGTTCTTGCCTATGGGGGTCTTGACGAGATCACCTGTTTGCATGAGCGCCTCTTCAGCTCCGCTCTTGTCCAGGATACGCCCCGACCCAACCGTAATGATCTCTCTGATAATCTGTCTTTTAGTCGAACCTCTAAGCCGTGGAATGATAAGATTCTTGTGGAACATGAGTGAGGCGGTATAGGGCAGAGGGCCGAGCTGGTCGCTGCTAATCGCTTCTGGTTCGGATTTCAGCTCAGCCATCCGTTCCCGGTATTCGTGAATGGTTATTATCGGAGGCCTCTCGATACCCCAGACCTTCTTCTTATCAATTGAGTACTCGTTTTTAACGCCCGTGATCACCTGCAGAGAATCGGATATGTCCTGAAATATCTCGATCCGTCCCATATCATCGGCCCGCTGCAGAAGTATTTTCAGAATGCGATAGGACATGGAGCGCAGCGATTCAATGGGCTGATTCCTGTGTATTCGCACATCCAGATCGCATTGTCCAATTACATCCAGACTGAAAAGCCTGTTCACATCTATGAGATGACCCGACTCAACACCATAACCCGTAAAGAAGGGGATCCGCTCGAGCAGCTCCCTCCTTCCTGCATACTCCCCGGAAAGGGGCTGGGCAAGACCTGTCAGTTCAGGAAAGAGCAGGTTGAAGAAGGGCCTTACCACCAGCTCTGTAACCCTGCCTCCACCCGTATAGTGGAGCTCGCCCTGAATATTAATCGGTCGCTTATAGAAGGCCTTTACGTATGAGAGATGGGGAAACTCGAGCAGGGGGCCTATGAGACCAAGGACGAAGCGGGGATGTATATTTGTGATGTCTGCGTCGATCCAGCAGATAATATCTCCCTTGAGCACATAGAGACTCTTCCAGAGATTCTCCCCCTTGCCGCGGTAGAATCGGTACTGGGGCAGAATGTCGCCCGAGTAGTAAAACTCTGCACCGGCTTTTTTTGCGACCTGCTCAGTATTATCGGTGGATCCTGAATCCACCACAACGATTTCGTCAAGAAGGGGATGACGCTCCATGAGTTCCCTGCTCATGAGCGTAATCTCTTTGCCCACTGTTTTTTCCTCGTCAAGCGTGGGAAAACAGAGGCTGATGGAAACCCCCTGTTGTTTCTTCTTTCTTACCAGCCTCTTGACATCCTTGAAGCGGGAATGGTGGAAGGTGTTCTTATCGAGCCATTTCTTTATATAGGATGGCTGTTCGAGTTCGCGCTCGAACTCCTCCTGGACCTCCTGTGTGCTTTTCTTTTGTTTAAAGTCGCTCATGGACCGCCCTGTTTCCTTAAATTACTTTTATACCATATACTTGCATTTTTTTCAACCAATTGCTGGATCCCACCGATATCGAACCACTCCATAACCGACGCTCTTCTTTACACCCGTCAGTTTATACCCTACACTAATAGGGCGAACGTCGAGTTTCATACATTGGTATAAAAATGTAACGTTATTATATACACAACACGGTAATTGGTCGCTGGCAAACAACTCTTACGAGTTGTCCACCAGCTCAATGATTAAGAGAACTTCGTAGAAAAAGCATGGTCGGATCCACTTTTTCAATTCAAATAATTGCTTTTTCCGCATGACTATGAAAACTCGACTAGCGAAGCGGTAGCGAGCGATATTTTCAAAGTTCGACCTAATAGTGAAGGAGGAAAAATGAAGAAAAAACCCATAGAAACTATATTGCTCGAGAGACTGAACGTGCTGTACGGAGAAGAGGCTGAGGGAGTGTTGGAAAGGCTTCTGGCTCTTCTACATGACTATGAGAAGAGACTCCCAAAGAATACCTTTGAGTTCTCTGAGAAGGACGCGGTGCTTATCACCTATGGCGATTCCTTTCAACAGAAGAACAAGAAACCTCTCACGGTTCTCAATGATTTTGCATCAGAGTATCTGCGCGATGCCATATCCATTGTACACGTACTGCCCTTCTTCCCCTATTCCTCTGATGACGGATTCTCAGTAATTGACTACAGAGAGGTAGACCCAAAGCTCGGTTCATGGGAAGATATCCATACGTTATGCGCAGGCCGAACCGTGATGTTCGATGCGGTCATCAACCATATATCGGCTGAAAGCAGTGAGTTTCGGGGTTTTTTGACGGGTGATGAAAAGTATAAAAATTTCTTCATTATTGTAGGCCCAGATTTTGACACAGCCCGGGTCTTTCGCCCCCGGGCCCTGCCCCTCCTCACCCGCTTTGATACAAAACTTGGAAGTCTTGATTTGTGGACCACCTTCAGCACCGATCAGATCGACCTCAACTACGAAAGCCCGGAAGTACTGCTCTACATCATCGATGTACTTCTCCACTATGTCGGACAGGGTGCATCTATTATCAGGCTGGATGCCATTGCATTCATGTGGAAGGAGAGCGGGACAGAGTGCCTGCATCTCCCCCAGACCCATGCTGCCATTAAGCTCTTCAGGAATGTTTTTGACATGGTTGCACCTCATGTGAAGATCATCACTGAAACAAACGTTCCCCACGAGGACAACATCTCCTATTTCGGTACAGGCGGAGATGAGGCGCATATGGTGTACAATTTCGCACTGCCACCGCTTACCGTACACGCTCTGCTCACAGGTGACGGGTCATATCTCACCCGGTGGGCATCAACCCTGCAGATGGAAAACCCGAAGAATTACTTCTACAACTTCACTGCATCCCATGACGGGATCGGGCTTGTGCCTGTTCGAGGCATACTTCCTGCCAGCGAGGTTGACAGGCTGGTAGAGGCAACTGAGAAGCACGGCGGCAAACTGGGTTTGAAGGACAATCCCAACGGCACGCAGAGTGTCTATGAGCTCAACGTATCTCTCTTCGACCTGCTGTCAGACCCGAATGGGGATGAATCTATTGAGCTGCAGGTGCATCGCTTTGTCGCCTCGCAGGCCGTTGCCATGAGCCTTGCTGGCGTACCCGCATTCTACTATCACTCCCTGGTGGGGTCCCGCAACTACTACGAAGGTGTGGAAAAAACAGGCGTGGGCAGGGCGATAAACAGAGAGAAGCTGCAGCTGGACGAGGTGAAGGCGGAGCTACAGGAACCCGGATCTCGGCGTGAACTGGTGTACAGTGCTCTGACGCATTTGCTCAATGAACGGAGAAGACACAGTGCATTCCATCCTGAGGGACTGCAAACCGTACTCAGCCTTCATCGGCAGGTCTTTATCGTGGAACGTCAGTCTCCTGACGGCAGAGAGAAAATTCTCTCCATCATCAATCTCTCGGATAAACCGGTATCTCTGGAACCTGCCTTCAACGGGAGAGTGGATCTGCTTACAGGAACAACCCTGGAGAAAAAGATAGCGTTGGAACCATATGGCATACGATGGCTTCTGGGGGATGAAGATTAGTGGTTTGCTTCTATGGTCTCCCGAATCCCCTCGAAGTTGGTGAGTATGTTGCGAAGCTTCCTTCTGAGTACCTCGTATGAGAAGAAACGAGAAGCCAGACTGAAGTTGATCTCACCATTTCCCCCGAAGGAATCCCTGTTTGCAATGAGATGGTTGACCTCATCGATCACATTGGGTGTAACATACCCTTCCATTTCGATTACCTTGAAACCCAGAGGTTTGATGTCCAGCACATAGGCAGAGTAGCGATTCACCAGAATCGGTTTCTTGAAATAGACCGCCTCTATGAAAGCGTTGCCGAATCCCTCGTACGTCGATGGATAGGTGATGAGGTCGGCATGGGGGTAAATATCCCAGAGTGTGTATATCTTCTTTCCGTCAGGCGTCCTCCCCCGACGGTCGTCGATTATCTCAGGCTTTATAATGAGATCCACACCCATATGTTCAGCATAGCTCATAATCCTGTTCGCATAAGCGTCTCCCTCATCACTGATCGAATGGGTGATGACCACCTTGGCCTTGGGATTCTTCAAAAGGCTCACCACCTCGATGGTATGCTCGATACCCTTTCGGGCAACCACCCGGGTTGGTTGCAGAATGAAGAAATCATCAGGTTCTATGCCAAAGTCTTCACGCACATGCACGTTGTAATGGTTCACTCCGGTGGGTTTCCTCTTGAAGTCGAGCACATTGGGAATAACAACAGGGGATAGTCCTGTTCTATAGCTCAATTCCCTGTCCGCCTGCGTCTGAATCACCACATGCTGAATTGAAGGAAGAATGGGAGGAAAGGCCATGTTAATTAGATCCGCCACTGCATTCACGTAAAATCGTGGACGTTCCCACCAGAAATCGTGATGATGTGCAATGGTCGGTATTCCCGTTTCTGCGATAAGCTCGGTGAGCGCAAGTCCGAGCGGCAGATTCATGGGTATTGCCAGGCAGTTCTCTGCAATGATGAGATCGATTTCAAACCTGTGTATGAAGCGATAGAGTGCAGCCTTGAGCTTCCGGCGCATCTTGTGAATCAATCCAGTAAGCTCAGAGGTTCTCCGGTATACCTTGAAGGTCTTTAATTGAATCTCCTTGTTCACAGGGTGATCGAAGAAGGCCTCCGGCACAATCATGGTACGTTCGGAATCCCAGTCAGAAAGACCGGCAAAGTAGTAGGGCTGGTAGCCCATGCGCTTCAGCACGGTTGCCCATTTTTCAGTCTCGAGGGACACACCATCCGTACCCTGGAACCGCGTGGAAATGAAGCCGATGTTTCGGATTTTGCGATGTTCGCCGTTGCTGCCCTTGATGTCCAACCCTATAGCCATTTCTCAATCCTTGCACCAGAATTCACTTA
>Ga0255055_10002267_pt1 | contig 13681 bp, 9 predicted proteins | sample JV7_2_27_MG_FD_188633 | JGI IMG/M metagenome (GOLD analysis project Ga0255055, IMG submission 188633) | Seawater microbial communities from Jervis Inlet, British Columbia, Canada - JV7_2_27 | ecosystem: Environmental > Aquatic > Marine > Inlet | place: Canada: British Columbia | collected...
TGACTGCGGGGGCCGGTGCCTGCTAAAGGTCCATGTGGCCGACGGCCGGATAACACGGATTGGGACGGACAGTCAGCTGGGGCCCGGATTAAAGGCCTGCATCCGGGGGTTGTCCCAGAAGGAAGTAGTGTATTCACCGGAGCGATTAACCCGGCCCTTGAAAAGAATCGGTGAGCGGGGCAGGGGCCGGTTTGAACCCATTTCATGGGAGGAGGCCCTGGAAACGGTGGCCGGTGAAATTAAAAGAATTAAAGATACATACGGAGGCAATTCCATTTTTCTGATGGATTATTTCGCCAACGAAAGCGCCCTGCATGCAACTCGAAAGGCCGCCAAGCGATTTTTTAACTTGTTTGGCGGGTGCACGGCTGTAACGGGCAACACTTCCCTGGAAGCTGCCATTTTTGCGTCGATCAATACTCTGGGTTCCCAATTTACCGGCAGCAGCCGCGACAACCTGCTTCACTCTAAATTAATCATTTTGTGGGGGTGGGATCCGCTGATCTCGCGCTTCGGGCCGGATACGGCCTCCTACCTGTCTCTGGCTAAAAAAGGGGGAGCAAAAATCATCTGTGTCGACCCGCGCCGCAGCGCTTCGGCAAAAACGCTGGCTGAAAAGTGGATTGCCATAAAACCGGGTACCGACACAGCCATGCTGATTGCCATGGCCTATGTCATGATCTCCGAAGACCTCTATGATCGTCCTTTTATTAATAATTATACCAGCGGCTTTGAAAAATTTATGGCCTATGTGATGGGAAAAGCAGACGGCGTGCCCAAAACACCTGGCTGGGCAGAAAATATTACCGGCGTGTCTGAAGATGACATCAAAATGCTGGCAAGGGAATATGCAGCCAGTAAACCGGCAGCATTGTGGGCTTCGTGGGCGCCGGGCCGCAGTGCTTTCGGTGAACAGTACCATCGCGCCGCCATTACCCTGGCCGCCATGACCGCCAACATCGGCATAAAAGGAGGGCATGTAGCCGGCGGAACCGGATTTATGAAGCTGGGAAGACTGGTCGATTCGTTTCGGACAACGCGGCAACGCAACCCGGAAATCCATGTGGTCAATATTTACGATGCGCTGTTAAAAGGAAAAAACGGCGGTTACCCGGCCGACATCAAGCTGGTCTATATTGTGGGATGCAATCTTTTAAATCAGTTTTTAAACATCAACAAGGGGGTAAGGGCCTTAAAGGCCCCCGAATTCATCGTCGTCCACGAACTGTTTATGACGCCCACGGCCCGCCATGCGGATGTGATATTGCCGGTAACCCATTTTCTGGAAGAAGAGGATATCGCCAAACCATGGACCGGAGGTCCTTATAACATTTTCATGAACCGAGTCATCGAGCCGCCGCCCGAAACCCGGTCGGATCTGGCGATATTTTCACAGCTGGCCATGCGACTTGGCCTCCAAGGTTACAACCCCAAACCAGACGAAGACTATCTCAAAGAAATGGTGGCGCAGACACCGGGACTTCCGGATTATGAAAAATTAAAGCAGCTGGAAGCCCACCGTATGGCGCTTAATGAACCCTGGGTTGCTTTTCGCAAGCAAATAGAAGACCCCAAAAAGAATCCCTTTGCTACGCCATCGGGAAAGATTGAAATCTACAGTCACCAAATCGCCAAGTTGAACAATGACCTGCTTCCTCCCATTCCCAAATATATCGAACCATGGGAGGGCCCGAATGATTCGCTGGCCGATAAATACCCCATTCAGCTGGTCAGCCCCCACGCCAAAACCCGGGTCAACTCCCAGTTTGATAACATTGCCCGCTTAAAGCAGAAGGCTGATGACAGGATCTGGCTAAATACGGATGACGCCCGTTGCCGTAATATCTCAGATGGCGACACGGTGTTGGTCTATAATGCCCGCGGCAAGCTGCGAACGAAGGCCAAGGTCACCGACCGAATGATGACCGGTGTGGCCAGTCTGGATGCCGGCGCCTGGTACAATCCTGATTCCGAGGGCGTTGATGACGGCGGCTGTGTGAACGTGCTGACCAGAGATGAGCGCTCACCCTGCGGTGCCTTTACCTGCAACACCTGCCTGGTGCAGATCGAACGGGATATTTGATTTCGGATTTTGAGAAAAGGAAGAATCCCGATTTTTTATACTTAAATTCCTCCGGCCAAATAGCATGAGGACTATAATTGCCAATTCTTGAACTTTATCTGTGGAAATCTGTGTCCAAATTTAAGCTGTAATTTTTGGTTGAGATTCAGCGTCTAATGCTTACAATTCGCATAGTACAGATATAGTTGATTGGTTAAGTGGTTGTAAATATGGATTTATCCCATATTTGCAAAATAATTGGACACTTCATGTTTCAATAATCGTAACATTATGAAATTATGACTATAATTTACCTAATCAACCAGTCAACTATTCAACGAAGTCTGTAGTAACAGTTTCATACTAATTTAAGCTTCATGCATAGAAAGGACAGGATAATCTCTGTACATAGGCCATGAAAAAATCAAGTGTTGTTATCATTGTCTTCGCAGGCCTCCTTGTCGTGGGATTGATAATCGTAGGGCTGTTGCCCGGAATTATGTCCAGCGACATGATGAAACCGTTTGTCCTGCAGAAGGTAAATGCACAACTGCCCGGGCAGCTGCAGGTTGAAAAATGGTCTGTGGGCTGGTTTGGCGGCATCGAGGGTGGGGGTATCGCTTACGATAACCGGCAGGATGACCTTTTCGTCCAGGTAACTGAATTGAAAATCGAAAGAGGGCTACTGGGGTTGATCCTGGCTGGCGGCAAACCGGGTGCAGTTGAAATAATTGATCCGACGGTGATTTTTTATCTTGCCGAGAAAACCGCAGGACAGGATTCAAAAACAGCACCCCCCGCTACACCATCGCCGGAAACCACACCCGCAGAAAAACAAAAAGCGATCATCCCGGCTTTTTATGGGAGATTAAAACTAACCGGTGGCACCCTTATGACCGCCACGGCCGAGGGCAATGAAAAAACAGGGGCCAAAAATATCGACCTGATGCTGGATGCACCCGGACCACAACACCCGATAACCTACCGGTTTTCCGCCGAATCCGGCGATGGCAGCGGCCGTGCCTCCGCAGAGGGCACCCTGGTGCTGGATGCTGATAATCCGCTTAATATGCAAAAAATCCAATCGGATTCAAAACTGAGCATCAATAACTGGCAGGTGGAAGATGTATTTGACATTATCGCCGCCCGGGCCGGATTCCCGTCGGCCAAAGGACGCTTGAATGCCGATGTGTCATTGACCGGCAGCAGTGCTGAAAGCCTTCATCTAATTGGTCAGATGGCCATGGCGCAGCTTCAACTGCGAGGCGGCCCGCTGGGATCCGACGCCCCCACCGTTAAAGACATTTTAATCAACCTTGATGCCGTCGGTAACAACAACTCGTTATCATTGAAAAACCTTACGTTTCGCTCTTCACTTGCAAACGGCTCGGCCACGGGAGGATTTGATGATCAGAATCAAAGGCGTCTGGCCGGCCAGACCGATGTTAACCTGGCGGAAGTGTTTAGCCAGTTTCCGGCAACCCTTAAACTGCGCGAAGGTACGAAAATAACAAAAGGCAAGATGGCGCTTTCCGCCACTATAGAAACCGCCCGGGCAGGAACCTCCTTTGACGGTGATGCCCGCATCGATCGACTGCAGGGAATCAGCGCTGGTAAGAAAATATCCTGGAATAAGCCGGTGACGGTAAACGCCCGGGGGCAGATGCGCCCGGAAGGATTGCGGCTGGAAAATTTATCCCTGCGCTCTTCTTTTTTAAAGGCCGACGGCCAGGGTGACATGCGCAATATGCGGATTAACCTGTCGGCCGATCTGAAAGCAGCTCTTGCTGAATTAAGAAAATTTATCCAGATTAAACAATGGGATGGAAGCGGAAACCTAAAGCTTAACCTTAATATAAATGAAAAAACAGAGAACCTGGTTCACGCCATCTTGAAAGCTAACATGGACGATTTTGTGCTGAAGCGCAATCGCCGTCCTATTTTGGCCAGGCAAAACATCCGCACGGATCTGACCACCGATATTAAAGTGGCTGAAATTGCGGCCAACAGCAAATTGCTGCAACCCGTTTTGAATATTCAGTCATCGGTAATCCGGGGGACGGTTAAGGCAGAACGTGTTGAGGGCACCGCTTCGAACAGGTTTCCGAATGCAGCAGGTTTGAATCTTGACGGTAACATCAACCTGCAGCAGCTGTCATCAATGCTCCAAAACCTGAATATACTATCTGCCGATACCCGCTTGGGAGGTCAATCTGCCATTAAAACCAGCGGGGATTTAAAAGAAGGCCGGCTGGCGCTTGAGAATACCCGGATCGACACCCAAAAATTTCTTTACCGGCAGGGCAATAAAAGCATCCGGGAAAACCGTGTCATCCTCACCACCAGAGGGCACATCGATCTAAATAACCAATCCCTGCGACTGGCACCCGTTGATATCGACGGCCAGACCGGCAAGGTCCACATCCCGGAGCTGGCTATTGCCGACTGGACCAATGCTGAAAAAAATTTGAAAGTTAACGGTCACGCCGATCTGGACCTGAATCAATTGGCCCGTGGCTACGGTGATTTTATTCAACTACCTGAAAAGACTCAGCTTTCCGGCAATGGACGCTTTGATTTTGATGTGGACTTTTCTAATCCCAAAAAACAGGATTTAAAATTGCGGGGAAATGTGGCGCCCTTCAAACTGGTATCCAAAACCCTGCCGACGGTCTCCGAGAAAAAAGTCACCTTAAATATGGATCTGACCCGCAGCCCGGACGGCAGGAATGTGACCATCAACAAAGTCGACCTTAATTCAAATGCCCTGTCGCTGAAGGCCACCGGAACCCTGAATCAGGTCGGCAAAAATAAGGTCCTCAATGCCAAGGGAACCATGACGCCGGATTTAAAGCTGGTATCCGATTACCTGAAAAAATCAGGACAATCCCAGGTGGCTTTTTCGGGTAAAAAAGCCACCCCCTTTACCATCAAACTGGTTTCTAAAGGAGACCGCTGGGAGGACCCGCTCAAACACCTGGATTTTTCCGGTGGGGTTCATGTAACGGCCATCGAAGCATATGGTATGAAATTAACTCCGAATGACGTGCCCATCCGGATTGCCGGAGCGGCGGCCGGCGTCAAACTTGAATCTCCGGCCAACGGCGGTCAACTGAACTTTCAGCCGACTATCGACATGCGAAAGGAACCGTATATTCTATCGTTTAATGAGAATATAGATCTTCTAAAAGACGTCCAGGTTACTCAGGGTTTGATCGATGGGTTGCTGGCGGCCATTCATCCGTTGTTTAAAGATGCCGTCATTCCGGACGGATTGCTGGGCCTGAATATGAAACACTTTAACTGGCCTTTATCGGAAAAGGAAAGGAACAAGGCGACCTTTGCCGGGACTTTGCAATTAAACGGGATTCGGCTCAATTCCACACCCTTTATGGCCGGACTTCTGAACATGATGGGCATCAGCGAACGGCAGTTAAGTTTGGCTGATCAGGAAATAGATTTTGAGGCTAATAATGGCCGGATTGCACTGTCCCCCATGACACTGGATGCCGAAGGCTATCAACTGAAGATGCACGGATCCATCGGTTTTGACAAAACCCTTGATTTTATCGCCCGGCTTCCGGTCACAAAAAAGATGGTCGGCAAAGATGCCTACCGATTCCTGCAGGGAACGACCATTAAAGTTCCCATCCGCGGTACGGCCTCCAAACCTCGGATCGATGAAGCCGTGTTCCAGCAAGCCACCGGTGACCTGATGCAGCAGGCCCTGAGAAAAAACCTGGAAAAAGGCGCCCAGGACCTGTTAAAAAATCTTTTTAAAAAAAGTGAATAACCAATAACTTTTATTAAAGTACTACCGCGCCCTCACTCCGCCACCATTACCATCCGGTTCCCCGAGAAAAGGGGTGTCGGGGATAACGCTAATCTGGTTGTCGCCGTGAAATTTTATGGTGGTTCCATTAATCGCGGTATAAAGAACCCCGACTTTATTCCCATTGGGATCCAGGATGTCGGCGCCGAATTTATAGTACCCGTAGTCCTCCCAAACCCAGCGGGTCATTTCTTGAAACTCAGACGTATCCGGAGTCGCTTCCTTCCAAATTCTGGAGTTCACTTCATATTTTGTTTCAACGCCAAAAATCGCAATGGTCTCGTTGCCCAGTCCGTAATAATAATATTTGTAATCAGTCGGCACCTGATTGGATTCAAAGGATTGCTGCACCCCGGGATCGCGCCTGTAACTTCCATATTTAGCTGAACAACCGGCAACCAGGGTCAGTATAATAATTCCCAGCGCGCCTACCCATAAGATTTTGTTATTATTTATTTTTAAAATATCCATATCGCCTCGCATTTCAAAAAATGGCCTGGAAAAGTGCCAGTCTGACCTCTTTCGTGGAAGTGGTTTCATAACCCCGTTTTATGCGCCAGAGGCGCACAAGTCCGCCTAAGTTACCGCCATCGGTGGGGCCTTTAAACCGGACTGGGGGTTCTGAAACTAATCATAGTGTAAAACCCGTGTGACTAAAGTCAAGGGCCGGCAAAACCATTAGACGAGTTATGAAATAAACAGCTGTTACGGTTTCAAGGACTCGAAACAAGGAATGCAAAACGTTCTTTCCTGATATTTTCGGGTACGGGTTTCCATGGTGGCCTCGCCGCAGGAGTCGCATATCAGACTGTTAAGAATCCGGGCTTTTTCCGGTGCCGCTGCGGTCGGTTTTTGGGTCTCAAACAAATCACTTAAATCAGCTGCCATGATATGGGAAGACATTTTCTCACGGACGTCGTTCCATTCCTTTTCCTCCTCGGGCGGCAGGCCCTGGGCCTGTCTTTTTAAATGCAACCGGCTCAAGGTTTCCCTGCTTGCAGTATAAATGTCAGGTCGCGACACAAGACGTGCGGCTTTGCCGTCGCGGCGGCGGTAGAAGGTAAAGGCGTTTTTACCGTAATCCTTATGGATCAGGTTGCCTTTGCCGAAAGTGCAGCCGGTTAAAAACTGGACGGCATCCACGCCACACATGTCGGTTTCCACTACAGAAACGATGTCCCCATCCTGGGCTCTGCCCAAATTGATGAGCACCCATTCTGCCGCACGTATACCGATGGCAAGACCGGGACACCAATGACCATGAAAAGAAATCGTCTGATTGATCTGTTCCTTTGACAGCGTACAAGACATTTCCGGCTCCTTCTAATTACTCCGCCCTGAAAAATAGCGATATCAGGTGCAGGTAAAATATTTTTGTACTTTGAAATCTGATGAGGCTATGTTGACGCTGATCCGGGCGGAGTAATTAATTATTTTTGAAAGAAATATTTTTCACCCTGAATATGCTATTTTTCAGGGCGGATTAATTAGGAATGACAATCGGATACCCATTGTAATAATGAATGTCCGCGGTGATGCCATAAACCTGGTTGATAATTTCAGCACTAACCTTTTGCGGTGATACGGCCGCATGTATGCTGCCGTCTTTTAAAAATAGACATTTATCGGCAAAACGCAGGGCCGTGGAAAGATCATGAAGCGTCATCACGGCGCAAACTGCATGCTCTTTAACTATCCGGCAAATTAGCTTAAGGATTTCCAGCTGGTTTTTTAAATCCAGACTGCTGGTTGGTTCATCAAATAGCAGCAAATTCGGTTCCTGGACCAGTGCCCGTCCCAACGCTACTTTTTGCAGTTCACCGCCGCTCATTTGATCGATGGTGCGCATGGCCAGTTTTTCCAGGTTAAGACTTTTGATAGCGCCGTCCACGATGCGCAAATCCTGGTCTGAGACACGATAACGGATATGTGGCCGGCGGCCCATGAGAATAGCATCAAAGGCGGTTATTCGTCCAGCTGTTTGATGCTGGGCGACATACCCGATGCGCCTGGCGATAGCCATGGCATTCAACTTGAGAACATTTCGATTATCGACCATCACCGCACCGGCAGATGGCCTCAATATGGCATTCATACAACGTAACAGGGTGGTCTTGCCCGCACCATTGGGACCGAGAATCGCCAGAATCTCTCCTTTATCAACACTAAAGGAAAGATGATTCAAAATCGGGTGTCCATTATAGCTGAATTGAACTCCATTGACATCAAGAATCATCGTCTGTGCCCCTTTATGATCAGGAATATAAAAACCGGTGCCCCCATGAAGGCCGTAATGATTGACACCGGCAGCAGGTGAGGCGACAACACCAACCTGGCTGCTGTGTCCGAGACCAGCAGCAAAACGGCGCCCACAAGGGCTGTGGCCGGAAGCAGAAACCGATTGTCGCCACCGATCAGGCGGCGCACCATATGCGGACACACCAATCCCACAAATCCGATAATACCCAGGAAAGACACGATCACCGCGGTCACCAGAGACGCCGCTAGCATACCCAGAAGACGCACCCGTTCCACCCTTACGCCCAGTCCTTTGGCGGTTTCATCACCGGCATCCATGGCGTTGTAGTTCCATGCGTTTAATAGAAAATAAAGGGTCGCCGCGAGGGTCACCGTTGCCAATACGGCCAACTCCTTCCAACTCGCCCGGGCGATATCACCAAAGGTCCAAAAAACCATGGCCGCCAACTGATTGTCATCGGCAAAAAATTGCAGGAACATGGTTCCGGCTGTAAACAGGGCCCCCAAAGCCACACCCGCCAAAATCATGGATTCCGGTGAAGCCCCGCGCATCCTGGCCACGGCAACAATGAAGAATGATGCCAGCAGGCAACATAAAAATGCCATACCGGTGGTAATATACGGGTGGGAAATGGTAACCGCGCCCACATTAGAGCTGGCCATGGTCCCCGTATCCAAAATCATCACGGCAAAGGCGGCGCCGAAGGCCGCCGCGTGGGAAATGCCCAGGGTAAAAGGAGAACCCAGCGGATTGCGCAGGATGGACTGCATGACTGCCCCGGCAATCGCAAGTCCGCCGCCCGCTATGATGGCAGCCAACACTTGAGGCAAACGTATATGCCGGACAATAATGCTGAACCGATTGGATTCGGCGGTTCCGGCAAGCGCCCGGACAACTTCGATGATCGGAATATTTGCGGCCCCTTTAGAGATGCTGTAAAGAATCAGAAAACCCAGCATCAGCAAAGCAAGAATTATAAAACCGGTTTTGCGACCGATATAACGCGAATATTCCGAATTTAAAGAACCTTCGGCAAAGTGCATGGCAATATCCTCTATTTTAATGGAATCGGCTGAAAAACAAAATTCCCGAAAGCGGCATTCATCGCGGCAAACACCGGCTTGCCGACAAGAAATACATATATTTCATCTGCCCTGGCAGCCGGCTCGATGTCGACAAACTGCCCGGGATATAAAAGTGTACCGATAAAATAGGCATTTGCCAGGATGGAGCCATAATTTTGAGTGTACCAGTTGTATGGCAGGACACCATATACATTTCCGTTTTGAACAGCTGTCAAGCTTTGGTAGGCCAAATCATTTTTAAGTTCAAACAGCCCACCAGCCCTATCACCCATCTGAAGGGTAGCAAGATCCAGAAAAAGAAAATCAGGATCCCAGGTCACAATCTTTTCTTTAGCGATATTGCTGTGCCGTAAGGCTTTACCGGCCGATGATGCCTCGTAGGCCAGATTGCGGGCCTTTATAAATGTGAACGGCGGATAGGCCGGTTCCGTGGATTGAAAGCCATGAGGACCGCGAAAAGCAACTCCACCCACAAAACAGCCCGGACGTTTGTCAGTCGAAACCCCGGCCACGCGATTTTCCAGGTCGGCGATCATGCGATCGAAAAAGAAAATCACATCCTCGGCCCGCTTCTCTTTTTCGATCACCTTTCCCATGATTCGCAGTGATTGGTAAAAAGCAGCTCGATTTTTTCCAAGATCACCGTAATTCAATACAATAACCGGTATGCCGGTTTTCCGGGAAAGCTCCACCGGATCGTGGCCCATGGAGGGATAGGTTTTAAAAATCACCTGGGGCAGCGGATCAAGCGTTAGAATGCGTTCCGGATGATCATGTCCGCGAAACTCGCCGAAAATGGGGTAATCCCGGAACTGGGGATTGGCCAACGCATAAGGTCGGGCGTCAAATTGGGGGCGCTGTTTTTCCATATCATCTACTGCTACGATTTTATCCTGGGCCGCAAGATAGGTTAAAAGACGCAGCGCGCCGGGACCCGAACAAATCACATGCTCAATGGTTTGCGGTATTTCCACCTGTCTGCCGGCAGCATCAGCTATGATGTGATTTGAAGCCACCGCTGATGACAGTATAAAAAAATACTGCAATATACCAATCATCGCCATACATATTATAAAACGGCATCTGTCCATTGGCACCCTCCTCCTTTTAACAAAAAAAGCCACGAAATCTTTACTCCTTTACCCGGAGCAATTGACCTTCGTGGCTTAATTAATATGCAAATTGGTTGTAGCGCTAACCTGCCTTCAGGCAGGAATTACATTTTTATTTATAGCGATTAACAGCGTAATCTGTCAAGTCGAAATTGGCGCTTGTGAAATTTTATCTTTGGGTGCATTTTGCCGGCTGGTTTTGGATCCCGGATGTAATTACCAATGTTTAACTGAATTTCGTATCACTGCCTGATTTCGATGGGCGTGCCGGCTTTGACAGCCTTCCACACAACATCCATATCACGATTATTCAAAGCAATGCATCCGTTAGTCCAGTTGAAAAGCTGGGCGAAGGTTGATAACCCTTCATATGCAATCATTTTCGTTCAGGGACCCCTTCCGAATTATCCGCTTGACCATGCCTTTTTAAAATTTCCACAATAATCCCTTGCGAAAATCCTCTTGCATGAAGAAACCGATAAATTTTATCCCGTCTTTTTAATGCATCCTTTTCTCTTTCAAAGCGCTTGATGTTCTTTTTTACAAGGCGATCGGCACCCTCCCTTTCATCATTCTCGGAAACGCTTTGATCCAGAACACCCTGTATGCGGGTACCTTTCAGGCCTTTCTTATTTAGTTCAAGCTGAATGCGCTTTTTGCCGTATCCTTTGCGTTTAAGCTGCCGGATGTAAATCTGCGCCGTTCGTTCGTCATTGATATAATCGAATCGTTCGCAGGATGAGATGGCAGCGTCGATATCTTCTCTGCTGAAACCGCGCTGTTTCAATTTCTGAACAAGCTCATATCTGGAGTGATCCCTCGGGGTAAGAATGCGAAGCGCCGTATTGAGCGCTTTCTTCCGGGAGGGTTCTAATAGGGTATCAGGTTTGTCGCCGGTCACTGGGTTCTCGTTTTTTGGGTGCTGAATATAAACGGTACACGGTTATGGGTATAAGGTTTAAGGTAAGATTTGGATTTATAAATATCATTTGAATTTTCCGCATATCCAGAAAATCTTATTTGCAACGGGCCACAACCGCCGGGCGGCGGATATTCTGATGTATCAGATCAGGGTTACAGCACCCTGCCCGCTAATTCCGATTCCTTTACGATCCCATTGGCCAGGACTTGTCGGCCGTTGACAAACACAGCATCTATGCCCGTTGGGGCCCGGTCGGCAGCCTCCGGTGTGTTGTTATTTTTGATTGTTTGCCAGTCAAATACCGTGATGTCGGCGGCGTAACCTTTTTTAAGTATTCCCCGCTCTTTGATTTGAAATCTTGCTGCGGAAGCACCGGTCATTTTGTAAACGATCTCTTCCAGGGTCTGCAAACGATTATCCCGCGCAAATTCGAAGAATTTGGGGAAGTTACCGTAGGCCGCAGGATTCTGCGCACCTTTGGCAAAGATAGTTGCATCGGTCATATACAGGGATGCCGGATGCTTCATTAATTCCATCACAATTTCAGGATTGCTGTAACGATGATTGAGAACCCTTGCCCGGCCCTGGCTTTTTTGGGCAATGTCAACAAAGTTTGCAAATTGACTCACGTCTCGTTTGGCCGCAATGTCTTTTAGAAACATTCCGTTGTATTGATCCAATTCCGGATGGTTGGCATTGACAATTTGAATGTCCTCGTAACCGAATCCAAGCAGTGCTTTGATCAATTGAAGCTCCCAGTATAATCGTGAACGATCTTCTTTGCTGTCGTAAGCCCGGGGAACTTTGGCCAGAAACCATTCCGGGAAAAATACGTTGATGATGGATGTACCGCAGTGATAGGCATAGGTGTCGAATTTCACATCGAGACCTTCGGCAGTCGCCTGATCAACCAATGTCAATGCTTCTTCATATGTTTTCCAGGTGCGCGAACCCACAAAAATAAGGTGCGACAATTGAAGCCGTACACCGGTCTCTCGAGCCAGATTCAGCATGTCGTCAATGGCCAGCAAGTTGTGCGGCCGACCGAAAAACTTGAGCGGATAGGTGCCGGAAAGCGAAGAATAGGCCTTCATGTGGACGGTAAGGATTTTATCCTTTTTCTTTACCAGTACTGCCACCTGCTTCAGTTCGTCCATGGTGGCAAATATGCCGGGTTCATACTGCAAACCCAACGATACGCCGTAAGCGCCCTGGTCCATGGCCTCTTCGAGCAGCAAGAGCAACTCGCGCATTTCATCAGGGCTGAGAGGTGTCGGCTTAAATCCCCGAATCGAGGTCCGGGTTGTGCCGTGGCCAGCCAGATTCACCAGATTGTGAGTGATTCCCTGACGGCTGATGCGGGTGAAATACTGGTCCATAGTATCCCACTCAAGGCTGTACATGCCGTCTACTCTCATTTCAAGCATATCATGGAAATTACTTTGAGGTCGGAAACCCGCTACACCGAAGCCGCAGTTGCCCCCAACAAAGGTGGTGATCCCCTGGGCTGTGTAGGGTGCTTTCATCCGGCTGTGACCTTTAACCGGCAGTACCCAATCCATATGGGAATGCATATCGATAAATCCGGGTGCAATCACTTTGCCGGTGCAATCTAGGGTTTTGCCTTCAAAGGCCACCGCCCGGGGTGTGACCAGTTCGATCTTGTCACCTTCAACCAGGACATCACCGTAAAAAGCACGCTTCCCGCTGCCGTCAACGATCAAACCGTTTTTTAAAAGCAGGCGTGAACCGGTCCTTCCCCCAACGGCCACTGCCGGTATCCGCTCTGACGGCTGCCAGTTCTGGGGCGCGACCGGTGTCCAATCTTTTTGACTTTTGGTTTTTGTGGAACTGCTGCAGCCCGCCACCGGATATAACGCCGATACGGCCGCCGCTTTGGCCAGCCAATTTAAAAAATTGCGTCTGGTTATTTTCTCCCCGACAAGCTCTTCAATAATCCTCATCACATTATCCCCCGGTTGACTTTGAATAAACTGCTTTCATCCAAAATCAAGCTTTCTCCCCATAATAAGTTAAATGGTTGATTAGTTGATTGGTTGATTAAGTTTCTGGAAGTCAAAGATTTTTTATAATGACTTTATCCTTTTCCTACCTTAAACCTTATACCTTAGACCCTATACCATTTATATCCAGCAACCAACGGCTATCAGCTTATTCCATCAAGCATCCAGTATCGAGTATCCAGCTACCAGCGGCTATGAAAGAAAACGAAGCTTCCGCATTTCATCAAAGTAATCGATCGCACCCTGAGGCAGGGTGTCAATGTCCCGGCCGGTTGCCAGCGCATGATAATATATCCGGGCCACATTTTCCAGCAGTTCGGCATTTTTCAGGGCCCGCTCCATGTCGGCCCCCAGGCTCAACGCGCCATGGTTTTGAATCAGATA
>Ga0255055_10002268_pt1 | contig 13680 bp, 11 predicted proteins | sample JV7_2_27_MG_FD_188633 | JGI IMG/M metagenome (GOLD analysis project Ga0255055, IMG submission 188633) | Seawater microbial communities from Jervis Inlet, British Columbia, Canada - JV7_2_27 | ecosystem: Environmental > Aquatic > Marine > Inlet | place: Canada: British Columbia | collected...
ACTTGTTATCATATTTAAATTCCCATTTCTTATATAGCGCTTATGGTTTATTAAAGTCCAAGGTATATTCAATTCATTTATTTCAGAACTAGTTAATATGTTAGCATTAGGATTATGGAATATCTTATTACCCTTCTTAAATGAGAGATTTTTAATTTGACTTATATCTTTACCACTTACGAGTTCGTAATAAACTTTTTCTCCTTCCCCTCGAATAACAAAATCAATGAATTTATTTTGAAGTGTTTGCGTTGGAAGAATAGTTGCGTGAACTCCGCCCCAAACGATTTTTATATTATTAAACTCTTTCTTGATAGAGTTACAGATCTTCAGAGCATATTGAATTTGTGGTCCCGTCATCACTGAAATGCCAATAAATTCAGGTTCGTTGTTGGAAATGGCATCAAATACTTGAGACAGGTTATCAAATCGTAAATCGAAGATTTTAACTTCTACATTTCTTTTAAGTAGGTAATCAGCAATAAATAAAATAGAATAAGGTGGAGTAGGGATTTGAATCTTTGCAAATTCAAGTTGTGGATAAATTAAAATCGAGTTCATTGTTTCCCCTTTAAATTTATTTTTTTTTTTCACTCAATTGAATAATATTCTGCTATAATATCTCATCCAATTCATCTTTTTTTGCTAATTCATAATAAATATCTTTATCTAAGAAATATTGGCTAATTCGTTTATAACTACGCTTAAAAGTTAAATGCCTTCCACTAGTTAAAACAGATACAAAATTTAGGGTTCTAACTTTACCCTTTTTCATTTTTCTTATTAGATATATCAAAGAATCTGTGAAAACCTTGTCGATTCCTAATGAGTTTGGTGGCATCTTAAATCCTCCTGATTTTAAAAATATCTCTCTTCTAACGATCATATTACAACCTGCAAGTTCAGGATATCCTAATAGTGATTTTAAAAGATAATATAAATGCATCTCGATATTAAGAAAGAAATATTGTGTTAAAATAAATTTCTGCGAGCCTAGCTTAAATGAAATAGTGTTTCCATTATGATAGTTAACTCTCGTACTACAAGCATATAAGTTTTTACGAGTTTTAAAGATTTTATAAATTTTTTGAAAGAAGTATGGCTCTATTATTGTATCTGCATCTAATAATACAAGTAATTCGCCAGATGTTTTTGAGATACCATAGTTCAATTGATATGCTTTACCTTTTTTTGGTGACACATACACTTCTGCATAATTTTTAGCTATAGAAACAGTATCATCGGTGCTTTGTCCATCAACTACAATAATTTCATAATTAAGATCACATTTTTGCCGTTTAATTGCTTCTAATGTGTTTTTTATGCTATTTTCCTCATTGTAAGTTGGGACAATAACTGTGATATTAGGTTTATAATTCATTTCTTTGCTAAGGATAAACGAAAATTTATATATTATTAGAGGATGATGTGTTATTATTCTATATAAATAATAGATTGATTAAATAATTAATTGATACAAAATTAAGACAATGCCAAAAGTTTCGAGTAAAATGAAGTTTTGGACGAAAGGATTCATAATTTCATTTCTTTTCCTAATTTTAAGCGCATTCCTAATTACACTCTTAATAATAAGTCATATTTTCGTGCCAATTCCTTGGATCGATTTAATATATAACTATATAAGACCTTGGCTTTTAGCTATCTTTTATAATTACAATTTATATATCTATGGTGGAATTTTCATTGGTTATTCACTTTTACTTGTGCTATATGTCTTAGGATATAATTTAGCAAAAGTTAAACATATGGCCGGATCAATTATATATGTTTTTAGTTTATTAGGTTTTGTCTTAGTTACGTTTATTGCAGTTCATTACGCTTATGCTAGTGTTTTGTTTAATCAAGATCTCTCTCTTAACGTAAGACTAATGTTACTTTTGGTTATGTTACCTATGATTTTCGCTCTGAGTTTATTTCTGATCTTAATAAATACGGACTTCCTAATTTTTTTTAAGGATTTGTTGAAAGCTAGAAAGATTTGGAAACATAAAAAACCCGAATTCAAAATTGAAGTTAAGGGTAAAATAACTCATATTATTATAAAAACAGACGAATTTGTATTCACTCCTGTACCAATGTTGATAATCGCGCAATATCTTCAGACAAAAGGATTTTCTGTTTCATGGTTTGTAAGAGGTGCTTTTAATCATTTAATCTCATTAATAATTACTTACTTAATCGGATGGCCAAGAGCTAAAAATAAATTGTTTCGATTTACAGGAATGAAAATTGGTAAAAATTGCTCTATTTCTCAAAAAGCATCACCTGATCCTTTATTGCCTGAATTAATTGAATTTGAAGACGGTAGTGGATGTGGTATTGGAGTTAAATTCATCACTCATAATGCAATGAATATAAAACATGGAAGTTTTAGTTTTGGACCAATTAAAGTATGTAAAAATGCAAGAATAGGAGCGTATTCCGTTATACTACCCGGAGTTACAATTGGTGAAGGATCGATCATTGGAGCAAACTCGTTAGTATCGGACGATATTCCTCCATTTTCTATTGCCTTTGGCTCACCTGCTAAGGTTATACGACAATTAACTGAATCAGAAAAAGAAGAAGTGGATAAAGAATATAGAATTACTCCTTAAAAAAATCATCATGTATTTTATTGACTCGATTAATTTCGTGAACTCATTAATATCCAAATCGAGAAGCTGTAGCATTAGTAATTTCAGAGATATGCAGTAATTCCTGATTAGAAAAATTTGGGGTATAATACGTTGGTTTATGTAGATGCCTAATGTAATATTTTTTTATTTTCTCAAAATTGTTTAAAGGTAGCTCGGAATGCTCAAGAATTTTATCTATTGTTTCAGCTGGATTTTCACATAAATCTTCATACCTAACAATAAGAGTTGATTCTTTAATTTTTTTATTTGTCTCAAGAAGATTCATTACATAATCGTATAATGAAGACCAGTAATAAGCCCAACCTTTTACATATGTTTTTTCATTTTTCCATAATCGACGAATTTTATGAATGAGTTCATTATCGCCGGCATTTATACATAATTGATAATGACCAAACTCACTATGTCCAGTTATTTTATGCCAATCAATTAATAGAGGAATTTTTTCTTCCATTTTTTTAAAAAGTCTTGTTTGCTTAATTAATGATGCGATGTGATTTACTGGATTGCGTATAATTAGCAAAAACTTACTATTTGGAAAAATTCGAAGTAAATATTCTAATCTGGTAATATGATAATTATTTTTTGCTAAATACCTTGAACCTTTTTGATTTATTAAGAGCTTTCGAATATGATTTCGATAAAATTGCTCAAATTTGGGATTAGATATAGCCCCACTCATAACATTTGAAATTTCTTCGTTATGATTGTTATTGAAGAAGTGTTGCCAAAACTTTTCTTCTATAGCTTCAGGGCTTTCACGAGTGACAAATATTCCGTCCTTATGGACACGCTCAATAGGTTTAGTGTAAAATCTTGAAAGTTCAGAAAATTGACCAAACGCGTGAGGGAGAAATGGCATGGGGATGTGTTTATACTTATGTGAAGCTAAAAATGGATGCTTATTTAACATTTCTAAAATAATGGTTGTTCCCGCACGTGCAAGACCAGTGATGTAAATTGGTCTGTCAACTGTAAGCTCGTTAACCGAATCACGTAGCAATAGTGTTTCTATTCTATCAAGTAAATATGAAAGTTTTGTAAATGAGGTAAAAAATTTAGTTACCCCATAACCAACATATCCCATAAGAGGAAAATTAATTAAATCCTTATTTTTTGATTTCATTTTTTATTATCCTTTTAGTTTATCACAGAATTAATTAATTTACCCTTTGCTCAGAACATGTAATCTCAAATATTTTTCGTCTTAAATATAAGATTTTAACTTAATTATGAAAATTATTCTTTAATCTTTAACCTTTATTTAAATTGCTATATAATATTTAAACATCAAAAGGTTACCTTAATCATTTAAACAAAACTAATAAAATAAATATAAAAATTAGGTGATGAGTCATTATGTCTGAAAATAAATCTAATTCTTGGATAAAAAAGTTAATTGTTCTTGCTATATTCATAGTTGTAATAATTGTAACAGCTGAAGTAGATTGGGCTGCTGAGAATTCAAGCGTAGGAATTGGTTTTAGACTTTTCTGGCTTATATTTTTATTGAGCTTAGGTATCATTTTACCTCTTGGATTCATGTATCTTGCTGGTAATAAAGAAAGTGACAGAGGAGAATCTGACAAAAAATGGTTAATAATTGCTTTAATTTTATTCTTGATTGCCAATGGAATACCAATTATATTTTATGTAGTTCTTGGAAATCCTCCTGGCTTTTTGTTATACGTACAATTATCATTGTTTGGATTAATCCCGGCTTTTCTTATACAACCAATGAAAGTTAATCATCGAATTCTAATATTAGCAATTCTTTTTGTAGTAATTATTATCCCTATAGGCATTCTTGTGAATTTTGCAATTGATGATCAATGGGCAGGTGCACTCGATAATACAATGTATTATTTGTCTTTTTGGGGGCTATTGGTTACATTCTTTTATCTTATTCTTGCTATTGGATGGAAATTGGGTGGAGGCACTAAAAGGCAAAGCTGGAATATTTTTATTGCTGGAACCCTTTTACAATTCAGTACACTTGAAGATTTTTTATTTTTCCTCCTAAATGGACAACCACTCCCGGGAACTTGGCCTTGGTTGAGTAATTTTGTTATCAATCTAACTGCACTGTTCGGTCATCCTCCAACTGATGGGGACCTTCTCATATTTTGCCTAGTAGTAAGTACAATAGCGATTTTAATACTTTTTGATGTCCATGGCTACATATGGACAAAAATCAAGAACAGAAATTAATTTTTTTTTTTTAAAATTACAGACATGATTATTTTCAATGGAAATTTTGTTGGAATAAACAAATTATATTAGCTTCTCTATATTAACTATAATTTATTCTGTATTATCTTAAATCTTAATTTAATTAACAAAATTTTTAGATCCAACTTTCGGGTATTCATTATGAAAAGCTACGATGTAATTTTCATTCATCCGCCTAGAGTGTTAAAACCAGATAATGGTAAAAAACCAAAATCTGTGCGAAGTATGTTTCTTTTTATTCCAATGGGGGTTTTTGCTATTGCTGATTTCCTTGAGAGAGAAGGGTTTGGAGTAAAAATGATAAATTATCCTTTAGAACAATATTTAAATCCTAATTGGTCGTTAAAAGACTACCTTAGAACCATCGATTTCAAAATATGTGGAATAGATTTACATTGGATACATAATGCACATGGAGCTATTGAGATTGCTCGGATCGTAAAGGAAGTAAAACCTAATGCCAAAGTAGTACTAGGAGGGTTTAGCGCGTCATATTTCCATTCTCAAATCTTGAAATATTATAGATCAATTGATGGAGTAATAAGAGGAGAAGGTGAGATTCCCCTTCTAAAGTATGTTCAAAATATTAACCATAACCAGTCTTTAGATACTATTCCCAATTTTTCTTATCGGAACTCATCCAACCATATAAAAACCAATCCTCTTTCCTACACCGCAAAAACAATAGATAATTTAAATTTTACCAACACCTCTCTACTAAAAAATGCAAAACAATATTTTGAATGTAGCAAAAAAATAATGGGAATCTCTTTCAATGTTCCAATAGGAAGGGGTTGTCCATTTAACTGTCCCTTTTGTGGGGGTGGTCAAAGAGCCTTGCAACGCTTAGCGGGTCGAAACGAAGTCATTCTTAGGAGTCCTGAAAAAGTAATTGAAGATATTACATATATTATAGACAATTATAAAATTCCAAGTTTATTCTTTGGACATGGCACTTATCCGGCTAATCTCAAATATTGGAAAACATTATTTGGTTTGATTCAAAAAGAAAAAATAGATATTAGTGGAGATCTAGAGATTTGGCGTTTACCTTTCCCTAAAGAAATGTGGAAAATATTTTATAAGACTTTTTCTCGTAGATTCTCATCAGTGAGTATTTCTCCTAGAACATTATCCCCTCAAGTTCAACAAAAAATAGCTAAAATTTGCGATCCAACTTTTAAATTTCCAGAAAATCAAATTAAAGACCTAATAAAAAACGCAAATTTATTCCAAAGAACATTAAGAATTTGGATGACGGTGGGCTTTCCCTTCCAAACTAGATTAGATGTTCAAAAAGATTTTAATTTCGCATTTAAATCTACGTTAAAATATGGAAGTACCAAATTAAAACCTATTACTATTATGAACGAGCTATATCATATTTTCCCAGGTTCCCCTGTTTATGAATCCCCCGAAGCTTTTGAAATTAATTTAAAATATAATTCATTTCCACAACTTTTAGAATTATTTAAACGAGCTAAAATGTCATTTTTTTATAATGCTATAAATTATGATACAAAAACTTATTCAGGAACATCTATTCGTACATTGAATGCGCTACTGTTTTTGAGTACAGTACTCACCTTATTTAACACAGGTTCGAAATCTTCCGAAATAAAAAAAATAGAAAAAGCTGAGAACCATTAATGTTGTGAGTGATTCTAAGTATTAGCACGAAAAATTTATTTGAATATATATTAATAATCTTTGATTTGTTAAAGTCAATTCGTAATTTTTAAATATAATTTTAGTTTATTATTAAAAATATATCAAATGAACTTTTGACCGAGAGATCTAATATCCATTTAAAAAAAAACACTAAGAGTTATGCATTCTACTCGAAAGATTATCATATTGGAAAGAACATCAATCCTCCTCGTTTTTCTTGCGTGTATTCCAATTACGTTCATTTATATGTTTTTGAGAGATATTTCAATGCTAAATTCTTTATTCATTGATTATGTCAATTCTGGTTCTTCACTTTTCCTCCCTTTTCTTCCCTCTAGTAATATCGTCTTCCAATTCTCTACGGGTCATTTGATTGACATTATTATTATTATTAATATCATTACTTTCATTCAAAGAAGCGCTTACCAATATTATGTGAAAATATGCTTAAAAAGGAATTATTTCGAAATATATTCAAATCCATATTTGCCTGAGTCTGAAGAAACTCAAGAAGTATCATTTCTAAATTCAAATTTAATAATGGGCTTGAAAGATGATTCAGGCACTACAATCAATGAGAACTATGTTGAATTTAATATTTATCAGGAGAATAGAATCAGTAGTATACATAAGATGAAACGTGATAACACTACATATTTACATAAGTCGAGCAATAAAAATAATCGACATAAAATTTTTTTATTTATTTTTCAAAAATTTTCGACTAATACTTTAATTAATTATCACCTTCCTTCTAAAAATAATAATTTATTCTCTAATTCTAACGAAAACATCCAACAAGAGGAGGGAAGATAATAATGAAATATCGACTTTTTACTGATTTCATTATAATTTTACATTTTAAAAATAAAATTTTTAAGAACTTAAATTTAATAAAAGGTGAAAAAAATGGAATGGAATAAAGAAATTGAAGATTTATATACTGAAATTACCGATTTAACACCTGAAGGATTTCGTGCTTCAGTAAAGCCAATGTTACGTGAAGCTGCTGAAAAAACCGCAACACTAAGGAATTCTGGATTTGTAAGTAAGGATGATTTGTTATCAGCTCTATTTGAAATCACACCCGATGCCTTTCAACCTACGGTTGTGGCAGATTTAAAAAGCATTGGAATCGACACAGACCGTTATATCAAACTATCAGCAATTCGACAAGAATTCGCACGTACTTGGGATGAGGTCGGTGGTGCTTGGGCTCCTGGAGTCTATCATTTTACTATGTATCTGACTGATAGATGTAATCAAAAGTGTATTCACTGTGCAGCAGAACTAATGGGTAAACGTCCAGAATTCTCAACAGAAGAATGGATTCAAATTATTGAAAATGTTGAACAAACATTGCGAAAACGTGGTCGACGAGGTTGTTATATTTGGTTTGGAGGAGAGCCTACTATTCGTAAAGATCTTAAGGAATTAATTAAATATTGCGGAGAAAAGGGATATTATCAAGCAGTTTCAACAAATGGTATGCTATTTGACGAGGAACTCGCAAGAGTATGCGCAGATGCAAAAATGCATCATGTCTTTATTAGCTACGATAGCGTTAATCCTGAGAGGGCTGCGAAGATTAGGGGTGTTCCAAAAGCATTTGAAGCCGCTGAGAAGGCTATAAAATTAGCAGTAAAATATGGTCACCTCGTCATTTGTACAGCTACGGTTCAAGATGAGAATTTTGATGAATTAGAAGAGATTAAGAAAAAACTAGATTCATATGGTGCTATCCCATATTTCAGAGCTGTTATCAAGCAACGAACTGCTGAGAAAAATTGGGACGATGTAGGGTTGTCTTATGATCAATTCAGACAATTCTACGATTTTAAATATGAACATGTAGTAAATGCAATTAGAAAAGGTGAAGGATCATTCCTAAATAAGGTGTACACTTATGATATGGTTCCTTTCATGGAAAGTCCCCGCAATGATGAGGAAAGAACATCGTTAGAATGGGGTGTAGGATGTCAAGCATGCCGTTCAGTCTCAGGCATTGATGTTAATGGAGATTTTTTCCCCTGTGATTATCCTTCTAAATTAACATTGGGTAATGTATTTAAGCAAGACTTTGACGAGATAATGGAATCTGAAATGTTTAAGGCAATAAGGGATAGAAAAGTTAAAGGTAAATGTTCAACATGTCATCACCTTGATATGTGTGGTGGTGGTTGTAGAGTCCATGCAGAAAATGAAACTGGAGATTTCTTAGCAGCCCTTCCTTTCTGCTGGCATGAAGATGATCATACACATGAAGAAAACAAACAATCGTGAAAATTATGGAATGGGAAAAAGAAACTGAAGATTTATTTGGTAGAATTGTAGAACAAATGCCCGATGGATTTCGCCCTTCAGTAACACCAATGATAATAAAAGCTGCTGAAAAAAGATGTCTCGATCGAAATGGTGCTTATATCAATGATGCTGACATGATTACGGGTATATTTGACATTATCCCTGAAGCTTTTAAACCTGTAATGGTTGAAGATTTAAAATCATTGGATATTGATGTTGAGCGATATATTGAACTCAAAGAAATTAAAGATCGACTCAAAGTCTCATGGCAAAAGCTCGAAAGGGGTTTTCATCCCGGAAACATACATTTTGCTATGTATGTTACTGATAAATGCAATCAAAAATGTATTCATTGTGCAGCGGATGATCAGGTATTACGACCTGAATTATCAACAGAACAATGGTGCCGCATAATAGAGAATGTCGAAACTGGTTTGCGTAAACAAGGTAGACATGCTTGTTTCGTTTGGTTCGGTGGTGAGCCTACTTTACGTAAAGATATCGGTGAGATCATGAAATTTTGCAAGGAGAAGGATTATATCCATGCTTTAATTACTAATGGTGTCAGTTTTACAGAGGAATTCGCTAAAATGTGCAAGGAGAACAATATCAGTCATGTATTTGTAAGTTTTGATAGTGCAGATCCCAAAAAGAATGATAAGATTCGTGGGTTTCCCAATTCCTTAGATTATGCTAAGAAAGCAATAGATTTGTGTTTAAAATATGGAATCTTTGTATGTTCTTCAATTACTGTTATGAAACATAATGTAAATGAGATAGAAGAACTCAAAGCATTATCGGAAAAATGGGGTTCTCAACCATATTTTAGATGTGTCGTTAAACAAAATCGAGCTGCTGAATTCTGGGGCGAAATTGGCCTCAACACGGAAGAATATAGAAAAATGTACGATTTTAAATACAAGCATGCCATTGAAACGATAAGGAAGGGCAAGGCTGGTACATTACCTGCTTACGAAATATATGACATGGTACCATTTATGGAACAACCTAAAGACGATAAGGAAATGGCAGCAATTGAATGGGGCGTGGGATGCTTAGCTTGTCGAACGATGATGGGTGTTGGTATAGATGGAACAATATACCCAGCTGGATATCCTACAACATTAACACTAGGAAACGCATTAGTGGATAATTTTGAAGATGTATTAAATTCACAGCTCTACAAAGATATTCGTGACAGGAAGAAGATTAAAGGAAAGTGTGCTTCATGTCATCATTTAGAGTATTGTGGCGGTGGGTGTCGTGTAACTGCAGAATACATCACAGGTGATTTCTTCGGATCTTTCCCATTTTGTTGGCATGAAAATGATCATGAGCACGACATTTATGATATTCAAAAAAAACAAATAGAATTATTAGAAGGATAAAGGAAATCTAATTTTATTAAAAAATATAAAAGACATTATAGAGGGAAATAAGTGCGCGTATTAATATTTTCAGGGAGTCGGGAGATTGTTCATGTAATGGTTCCACCTATCGGTGAAGCATACTTAGCTTCTTATCTCCTAAGTGAAGGACATGAAGTAAAATTAATCGATTTGACTCTAAGTAATGACAGCAAAGGAGATATAGAGAAGGTGATAAATGGATTCAACCCTCAAGTAATTGGTATATCAATTCGTAATGTAGATTCTACAACTTATCCTGGAAATCTATTCTTTTATCTACCAGTTAAAAATATTATTCAATACATTAAAAAAATTGCTGATCCAAATATACAAATAATTTTAGGTGGACCTGGTTTTTCCATCTTCTCAGAGGAAATCTTAAAGGATTTAAATCACAATATTGGAGTGTTTGGAGAGGGGGAATATGTTTTTGCTGAAATTCTCAAATATATTGAGAATGGAGACGATCCAAGAAAAATTGAGAAGGGGATTTGTTTTCTAGATTCCAAAGGTGTATATCATCAAAGGCCACCTTGGCGTGTTGAAAATCTTGATGAGCTCCCATTTCCAACTCGAGAACTGTTGGAGAATGATGCTTATCTTATAGACCCTATGAAAGCGAATGGAGAAACATGGGGGAATATTCAAACCAAACGGGGATGTCCCATGAATTGCATTTACTGCAGTTATAGATATATTGAAGGCCCTCAACCGCGATATAGGTCTCCAGAGAGTATTGCTGAAGAGCTTGATTTGATGGTAAACAATTATGGAATAAAAAATATATTCATTGTTGATAGTCTTTTCAATTTAGATTACAATAATGTGAAAAATATTTGTGAAGAAATTTTAAAACAAAAAATAGATGTTAAAATAGGGGCTAATTATGCCCCAAATAAAGACTTTATTGAGCTCATGCCACTTATGAGAGAAAGCGGGGTTGTACACTTAGCAACTGGTGTAGAATCTTTATCAGAAGTGATGTTGAGCAATATGAATAAAAAGAGAACCCCTGATGAGACTCTCCTAACTTCAAAAAAATGTGTCGAGCTTGAGATTGAACAATTGATTCATATAATTGTTGGAGGTCCTGGAGAAACTCTCGAAACTGTTCAAGCTTCTCTTGATCGGTTAGAAACTATAGAGAGCTTTAAAGGGAATTTATGGCAAGGAGATGGAGATATTATTATATTTATTGGTATGAGAATATACCCCCATACACCTTTGCAGCTTATTGCAGAACAAGAGGGCGTAATACAGAAGGGCGAAAATTTATTGAAACCAAAATTCTATATCTCTCCAAAAATGAAGGATGTAGATCTATATCAAATTGTTAGGAAATATGGTGAAACTAATCCAAGATGGATGATGCCAGGTCTTGGCTTCAATAATCCAGAAGGATTTGCTGAAATGAGTGATGTTCAATTTGCATTATACCAAAAATAAAAATAAAAAAAAAAGATAGTAGACAACTAAGAGGAAATAATTATGAAAGAGGAACAAATAGGATGTGGGGTATCTCTACGCGAAGCAATGCCCCTCGGAAAGGAAACACCATTGGATGTAATTCAACAAATAGGAGTAGATGGTCTTTCTGGAGGTCTTGGTGATGTTTGTTTTTATGCAAGCTATAACTGCAACTTAAATTGCTACATGTGCCTTGTAAAACATATGAAAGGTCGCAAAATTCCATCCATGTCATTAGAGCAAATAAAAGAAGGATTTAAAGACGCTGAAGTTTTGTTTCACCTAGGGGGAGAACCTTTTGTAACGAGTGATATGATGGAAATGATTGAGTATTTTGATGCTCAAGGAATAAATCAGATAATGTCAACGAACGGTACATTGATTACAGAATCAATAGCTAAGCGTCTGGCAGCATTACATAATTTTGTCAATATTCAAGTATCATTGAATGCACCTGATGAATTAGATGGAAAAATCCGGGGTGCTCCAAAAGCTTATGAAAAGTCTATTGAGAGTATTAAAATGCTTGTTAATGCTGGTTTGTCAACCTGGATTCATTGCACTATAGTTAACGAAAATATTAACGTATTAGCCGATATGGTTAAGCTTGGTTCAGAATTAGGCGTGGGTGCTGTCAATTTCATTTTTGGGCATCTTGTAACTGAAGAAGACATTAATGCTTCCAAAGTCCTCATGAAGAAATGGCTCGGTGAAGATGTAGAAATAAAAGGTCCTGTAGTAGAATTATCATACTCTGAGGAACAATTAATCAACAATATCAATGCTGCAAAAGAAGAAGGGAAGAAAACTGGGATTCAAGTTATGTTTTTCTCAAAACTTTTTGGTGATCATCCAGAAATTTATTGGCGAGGAACCTTACTTGAGCAAGAACAACCAATCTGTCAATTGACTTTAATGCCACCATTGACACCGAATGTAGGACCGGATGGATCTGTATACAACTGCCCGTATATAGTAAAAAGCTTTGGTAATATAAATGAAATGTCTCTTAAAGAAATATGGGATTCAGAGCTTATTCGTAAATTCCGTCAAGGGATGATAAATGATAAACTATTACCAATATGCAGACGTTGTCCATGTAGTGACATTATTGATGTTTCTCCATCTAAAGAACATGAATTACTGGATATTACCAAATGGACTAAATATATAGAAATGTTAACTAAGGAATTTAACGATTTACCTGAAGTTCCCCCGATTTTAGCTAGCATTGAGCCGACGGTATTCCAATATAGCCTTAACGATCATCCAGAGCTGAACTTTTGGCATGCTTTTGATAAGAATGGTATTCGAGGAGGTATGGGGGAAAATACTGAAGATAAAGATTTTATTAAGCTGATCCACAAGGCTAATTTTGAGGTCGTGAGAAAGGTATTTTCAGGGGAACAGAACCCGGTTCAAGCAACCATGGCAGGACTTTACATAGTTGATGGAGACATGGCTAAATTAATGGCTTGCGCCCCATTATTACCGTTACAAGTAAAGGCACATGAAAAAATAATACAAAAATGAAATGAATAAAATAATAATAAAAATTAATAAAAAACACACAAATAAAAAGGTTAAAAAATATGGTACATGAATTATTAGATTTAACTAAGTGGACTGAGTATATAGAACGGTTAACTAAGGAATTCCATGATTTACCTGAAGTTCCACCGATTTTGGCTAGCATTGAACCAACCCTATTCCAGTATAGCCTTAATGATCATCCAGAGCTGAACTTTTGGCATGCTTTCGATAAAAATGGCGTTCGAGGAGGGATGGGGGAAAATACAGAAGATAATGGTTATATTAAACTCATCCACAAAGCAGATTTTGAGGTAGTAAGAAAAGTTTTTTCTGGGGAACAAAACCCCATCGAAGCGACCATGACGGGAATTTACTTAGTTGAAGGAGATATGACTAAGCTTATG
>Ga0255055_10002269_pt1 | contig 13674 bp, 16 predicted proteins | sample JV7_2_27_MG_FD_188633 | JGI IMG/M metagenome (GOLD analysis project Ga0255055, IMG submission 188633) | Seawater microbial communities from Jervis Inlet, British Columbia, Canada - JV7_2_27 | ecosystem: Environmental > Aquatic > Marine > Inlet | place: Canada: British Columbia | collected...
CTCCATCGGACACATTCGCCTATAACAAAAACAGGCTTGGACTGTTTAGGTGGGGCAAGCCTACCTACTTCTGGAAAGATAGAATCAGCAATTCTACCCTTATCGCTCCCAGAAAACTCGCAATAGAGGCATTAGAGGAAAGATTCGCAAAGTATCCCGACGGTACACCTTCATACTATACCGGTGAACTTGGAAGACCAAATATCGAAGATAAGCTTAAAGTAAGTCATCGTAAATCCACCTGGTTCACAACTGAATTATCAGTTGTACGCGTTGATCACGAGCTCGGCATAGATCGCTTGTCACGAACGCACCGCAAAGCCATGGGAATACTTCGTTCTTATGATATTCCCCACTGGGGAAAAGCGGAAGATATAGTAAAGAAATTTGTATAACCAGATTTTATAAATACTAGTATCACAATAAATCATATGTATGATAAAACTATAATTTACTACACGTCAAACAGGGAAAACCCGAAGTTCGAGGCGAAGATACTCAACAACATCCTAAAACAAAAAGGCAATCTCCCAATCATCAACGTTTCCCAAAAGCCAATTAATTTTGGTAATAATATCTGTGTCGGTGACGTTGGTCACTCTTATCTAAATGAGTTCAGACAAATATTAATTGGTGCAAAAAAGGCTGAAACTGAGTATCTTGTTTTTACCGAATCTGATTTTTTATACCCACAAAACTACTTCTCATTTGAACCCAAAGGGGCTAATATATATCGTTACAACAATGTTTGGATATTATTTAAAAACCCAAGATTATATTCCTATCGCAGAAAAAACCATTCAGTAGGGGCACAAATTGGCAAGAGGGATTATATTATCAAGCTTTTAGAAGAGCACCTTGAAGGGGCACCAGAGTGGTTCGATGGAGAAATACAGCCTAAAGATAAAAATGGTGTTTATAAAAAAGATGTTTTTACGGTTCCGTTTGAACTATTTGGCAGCAATATCCCCTGCGTCAGTTTTAAAACTGGGCAGGGAATGAGAAAATTCACAAATGTCTTACATGGTAGGAGTAATTTGTCAATGAAGCTACCCTATTGGGGACACGCTGGCAATTTAAGAAAAGAGTATTTTTGAAATGAAAATGAAAAAAGGACATACGACTCACATACCAATGCTTATAAAGACAGTCCAGCATACCATGGGTCCAGTGATGGAGCTGGGTGCCGGAACGTCCAGTACTCCCCTTCTCCATTGGCTGTGCGCGGAGACAAGAAGACCGTTAGTGACCTACGAAAGAAATCCCGAGTTTTATGAGTACGCCAGAAAGTTTAGAAGTAGAACACATAAAATTGTTTTAATTGACAACTGGAATAATATAGATGTAAAAACACATTGGAGTGTTGTGTTAATCGACCAAGATATTGATCGCGACAAGAGTGCTGTGCTGCTCAAAAACAGCGCTGATTTTATCATTCTGCATGATTCTGAAGCGGAAAAGGTATATGGTTACGATAATATGTGGAAATATTTCAAGCATAGATATGACTGGAAAGCATGTCGGCCATGGACAACTGTTGTGAGTAATTTTAAAGATTTATCCTGGCTTGGAACCTAATATAAAAACACAAAAAAATGAGTCCCGTTAGAAGCCACGATCGCTCAGAGTAAAACTGGTATATTATGAACCTAATACAATTATTATTAATATAAAGCATTTTAGCGATTTTCATGATCGCGATCTGCTTCTAACGGGATGAGTAAGCTATCAATAATAATCCCTTCTCATAACGAGCCATACCTAAATAGGACCGTACGTGACATCTTAAATAAAGCTAAAGATAATATTGAAATCTTGGTAAATATAGATGGCGATATGCCAAAAAGGATAGTAAAAGATAAAAGAGTAAACTACACCCACCACCAAAAACCAATAGGTATGAGGGGTGGAATAAATCTAGGACTTGAGAAAGCTAAATCTAAATATATCATGAAAACCGATGCACATTGTTCGTTTGCGAAGGGTTTTGATACAGTTTTAAAAAAAGATTGTAAGGAAAATTGGTTAATGATACCAAGGAGGTATTCCTTAAATATTGATGAGTGGACAAAATCTTTAAAAGGTCTTGTGTGGGATTATCATTATTTGTGCTACCCGCCAAAACATCGAAACCGTATGGTACCGGTGGATTGGAGACAAAAAACACGCGAGCGAAACAAACCTGAACACAACATAGACGATACCATGACATTTCAGGGCAGCTTCTGGTTTGCTCACAGAGATTACTTTATGAAAAAAGTCGGTTATCTTGACAAAGAAAGCTACGGATCTTTTGGCGGAGAGCAGGTTGAAATAGGCTTAAAATACTGGCTGAGTGGCGGAAAAGTTAAGGTTAACAAAAAAACTTGGTACGCGCATTTTTTCAAAAACAGGGAATTTTACAATAGCAACAGAAAACTTCTAAAAAACAAAAAAAACTTAATAAGAGCAGCTAACTATGAATGGATAGCAAAACACTGGACCAATGACGAGGAACCGAAAATGATGCACAAATTCTCCTGGCTAGTGGAAAAGTTTTGGCCGGTACCCGAATGGCCTAAAGATAAAAAACTATGGAAAATGGACACAAAAAAAGATATTAAAGGAACACCACTTTGCAAAATAGCTGAAAAATACGGAACAGATAAATGTCCTAAATACAAACACGGCTACACCCCAATTTACTACCGATTGCTTAAAGACAAAAGAAACTCGATTAAAAAAGTAATTGGGATAGGCATCGGTTATTATAAAGACATGGAGGTGGTGGACATTCAATACAGCGACCAAACCGGCGCTTTTTACCATAAAGGCGCAAGTTTGAAAATGTGGAGAGATTTTTTTCCTCACGCACAAATTTACGGTGCCGATATTAAACCTGAGACAATGTTTAAAGATAAAAGAATTAAAACATTTGTCTGTGATGAAACTAAAAAAGAGGATATTAATAAATTAATTAAAAAAACAGGATCCAACATTGACCTTTTTATCGATGACGGTTCACACGCAAAAGATCACCAAACCTTCCTGGCCAAAACCACCCTTCCGCTTCTTGCTGACAAAGTGATTTACATTATTGAAGATGTCACCTATCCAAATTACATAGTAAAAGAACTTAAAAACTACAATTGCAAAGTTCTAAACGGTGGTAAAAGATGGCGTGATGACAATTTAGTTATTATTAAAAAATGAAACCATTCTGAAGCATTATGTTATCAATTATAATACCAGCTAGAACAGAAAAGTTTCTTAATCAGACAATTAAGGATGTTTTAGCTAAAGCAACTGGTGAAATTGAGATTTTTCCTGTCCTGGATGGATATGGAGATTGTCCATATGAATATATTAAAGACAAAAGGGTAAAGTATATTTCTTTTCCTTTACCCCGCAATGATGAAAGAAGAAAACGACAAGCTGTCAACGCTGCTGTATCAATTTCTAGCGGAGAATATATTTGCTGGATTGATGCTCATTGTGTTGTGGCTCCTGGTTTTGATGAAGTTTTAATTAAAGACTGCCAAGACGATTGGGTTATAGTTCCAAGTAGGTATTATATGGATTTGGAAAAATGGGACAGAGTAGTTTCACCTGATTTGCCACCCGAGGATTACAGGTATTGGAAATGGTCTTCTTTAAAAGGTGGAAAGCGTTTTGCCCAATGGAGATGGGGTAAAAAGTGTGAAGATAGAAAGGATGTTTTAATTGATGATATTTTTTGCACACAAGGTTCGCTCTTTTTTATGACACGTAAATGGTTTGATAGATGTGGATTTATGCAAACCAAAGGATATATGGGCTGGGGAGAGGAAGGCGAGGAAATTTGTATGACTACTTTACTTAATGGCGGTAGGGTTGTGGTTGATAAGAATACTTGGTATGCCCACCTAAGAAAAGAACAGATGGGAAAACGAATGTATAAATTTGTAAGTGCTGAACCGTGCTATGAATATTCATATAACTATTGGGTTCATGAACAAAAAGATTTTTTTATTAAAATGATAAATAGGTTTATGCCTATACCTAATTACCCATCAAATTGGGAAGATATAATTTATGCAAATAATTGATTTTATAAAAGATAAATACAAAGTTGATATAAAACAACCCGTTGTAAAACTGCGGATGGATAGATTTAGACTATTCCCTTCACTGTTAAACGAATTAAAACTAAGGAAAGGTGCTGAAATTGGGGTACTAAAAGGCACGTATTCCAAGTGGCTTTTTTCAAGGATACGAGGATTAAAACTATTTTTAATTGATCCATACCTTTCTTATGATGACTACTTAAGAGAAAGGGGTCAGAAGGAAATGGACAGACACGAAGCTACGGCTAAGGTAAGGTTGGCGAAATACAACTGTGAGTTTATCAAGAAAACTAGCATGGAAGCACTTGATGATATACCAGATGAATCATTAGACTTTGTTTACATAGATGCAAACCATGCCTTTGATTGGGTTATGGAAGATATTATTCATTGGTCTAAAAAGGTTAAAAAAGGGGGCGTTGTTTCGGGACACGATTATTCTCCATACCACTTTGAAGTTAAGGACGCTGTTGATGTGTGGGTCAAGGTTAAAAAAATCAAACCACTATTCTTAATAGGAGATAAAACGTGGTTTTACATAAACAATAAATGAAAGGATTTGGCAATTGTTACGGTACATTAGCCAAAATCCAAATAGATAACAACTTCGGGCTGAGTTGGAAAAAGAAGGATATCTTACTGGCAACCAATTCTATATATCGCTATGACGGTACCAATTACATAGATTAAGATGTTTAAAAGCACAGGATCGTTCAATTATGAACAACAAAAGAATAAGAACATATCTTTGTGATGAAAGGGGTCCAAATCAGGTCAGGGACATGCTAAAAAATATCAGAATGAAAATTGACATCTTTATTGATGATGCATCACACAACGGAGCTCACCAAGTTCTGCTTGCCAAAACCGCACTTCCACTTCTTAGAAAAGATGTTGTCTATATCATAGAAGATGTTAAACATCCGGAACATGTTAGTGAACATTTGGATAAATATGATTGTGAAGTGATAGAATGCAGTAAAAGATGGAGAGACGATAAGCTGGTTGTGGTTAAGAAATGTTGAAATGAAAAACTTGCTAATATACATAAACTTATTAAAGAAATTTGACGAAGAGCACAGTTTACTTGCCAAGATTCAAATAGACAATAGCCTGGAACTGGGATGGAAAAAGGAAGATATTTTACTGGTTACCAATTTTAAATATAGTTACCGAGGCATCAAGGCCATTGTTAGCAACGAAAATCTTTGTTCCTTTGCTCCTACTGCATCAAAGATATTTGTAATTTGCGACCTTTTTAAGCGAAAAGTTATAAAGGGTGAAAATTCATATTGGTTTCATGACTTGGATGCTTTTCAGACAAGGAAAATGACCGAAAGAAGGATTAAGAATGAGCTTGGAGACAAGGAAATGGCGCTGACTGACTATGGCAGAAATCTAAGGTGGAGTACCGGCAGCATCTTTTTCTATCCATCTGCAAGAGACATCTTTTTTCAGATCAAAAAGGGTATCATTCAAAACCCAAAGTTGGCGGCAAGATATACCGAGGAAGGCGTCCTGGGAATGTTAACGGCCAATAATCTTGATGACATTAATGATCGTATTAAAAAAATAAATATTACTTACAATTTTGCCACCAGAAACAGGCACGTTAATTTATGTTATCAGATCACTGATAAACCTGTAATGGTTCTCCATTTCCACCCCTTTGACAAGAGACCCGTTGAAGATAATTTTGACAGCCTTGACATTTTAATGTACGGCCGCGGCAAAATCAACAAAGTATTAATGACCAGAAGGCTGATTAAACTTTTCCACAAATATGGAATCAAATAGAACAATCATCTACTACACGGCAAATATGGAAAAGCCGGAGTTTGAAGAAAAGGTAAGGACTAATATTAAAAAACAGGCAGGAGACATTCCAATTATCAGTGTATCAAGAAAGCCAGTAAGTTTAGGGAAAAATATATGTGTTGGCGAAAAACCTGTGTGTTATTCTAATTCCTTTCGACAAATATTGATTGGGTTAAGGGAAGCAAAGACCAAGTTTTGTATTGCGGCTGAATCCGACACCCTCTATCCCCCGGAGTATTTTCAATTCACTCCACCGACTGCTGATAAGGTTTATCGATACACAAACCTTTATGTCTGCTTTGACGGCTATAACAAGTTTTGGAGGAAGCGCTATGTCGAAGCAGCCCAGATGTGTAGCAGAGATTATTGGATTAAAAGCATTGAGAAAGTAATTGGCAAAAAAACCACCTGGGAACCTGTAAAAAACAATCCCCCATTCATCTTTACGACAAAAGATAAATATTCCTGGAAATCAGATATTCCAGTTCTAACATTTAAAACCAGACGTGGAATAGGATTTAAAACCGGCTTTTTGCCGGGACCAGTAACTTCAGTACCCTATTGGGGAAGCTACAAGCAGGTATACAATAATTATCTAAAATGAATATCGGTTTCGGATCGCACTTACCAATACTTTTGAAAATATTTGACATGACGAATGGGCCAGTTTTAGAGTTGGGTGGAGGCGCCTTTTCAACTCCATATCTGCACTGGGCATGTTTTAACAATAAGCGAAAACTAGTAACCTACGATAATGAAACTAAATACTTTGACACGATCAAAGCATACGAAAATGATTATCACAAGGTTCATTTTGTAGAGGATTGGGATAAGCTAGATTTGTCCGGTCAGTGGAGCATGGCCCTGATAGACCATCATCCCAACCTAAAAAGAAAAGACTCAATCAAACGCCTGACACATAATTGTGATTATGTTATAGTCCATGACACCGAGAGAATGTGGAAGCACAAGTTTAAATATCATGAGATTTACCATCTTTATAAATACAGGTATGACTACAAAAAAGCCTTACCCCATACCAGCGTACTATCTAATTTAAAAGACCTATCCGACCTATGAGTAAAATATCAGAAAACTTACATCTGAAAGGATTACCTGCGCATATTCCCGATTGCAGCAGGAACGAATTGCCGATTTTTTTAAAAGAGCTAGGGTTTAAAGCGGGAGCTGAAATAGGCGTATATAAGGCAGAATATACTAAACTTTTTTGCGAAGCGGGATTAAAAATTTACGCCATTGACCCCTGGAAGGCATTTCCCGGACAAGGTAGAACCCAAAACCTCCAAGAAAGACAAAATTTTCTATATGAACATGCCAAAAGATATCTAAAGTCCTATAAAAATGTTACTTTTGTCAGAAAGACCTCAATGGATGCTTTAGAAGATTTTAAAGACGGTAGTTTGGATTTTGTCTATATTGATGGGAATCATAACTTCAGACACATCGCTGAAGATATTTTTGAATGGTCCAAAAAAGTTCGTACTGGTGGGATTGTCTCAGGGCATGATTACCTTTGCACTATTCCCCAAGCCAGAAATATTATCATTCAGGTCAAACACGTTGTGAATGCTTATGTCAAGACTTACAGTATTGAAAACTTCTACACCTTTGGGAGCACTAACCCAAGAGAAAGGCGTGGAGACAGCACAAAAAGCTGGTTCTGGATTAAAAATCATGACTAAACAAGCCATCTATTACACAAACAATGGGTTACATCCCGACATACTTAACCCATGTCAAACACAGCTTAAAAAAGCTTTTGACGAAGATAAGATAATATCCTGTTCATTAAAGCCGATGGATTTCGGAAAGAACATTGTTTTGGAAAATCGCGTAAGTAGCTACCCAACAATGATCACCCAAATACTTATGGCGCTTGAAACTGCAACTGCTGATTATGTGTTTTTCTGTGAGCACGATGTTTTGTACCACTTGTCACACTTCGATTTTGTTCCCGAAAGAGACGATATTTATTACTATAACGTCAATAACTATCGATGGAGATACATGACTGATGTGGCCGTTACTTACAATGGATTGACCTCCCTTTCTATGCTCTGCTGTTCCCGAAACCTGGCAATTAATCATTACAAATACAGAATCAAGATCATGAGAGACCAACAATTAGATATAAACAGAGGCAGAGAGCCACGTTGGGCAAGAAGGTTCGGATATGAGCCGGGCACCAAGTCAATTAGAAGAGGGGGGCTAACAGACGAAGAACACCTCAAGGTTAGATCAAAATTTCCAAACGTAGATATCCGACACAAAGGAACCTTTAGTAGTCCGAAAACATTCAAGAATGAATTCACACACTTGCCGGCAGACTTCACGGAAGTGAACATAAATACCATTCCGGGATGGAGTCTTATGAGTTTGTTTAATTTATGAAATTAGAAATAAAGGATAAACAAAATAAAACTTATGTTATACTTGGCGCTCCCCATTCAGGAACGTCGTTTCTTGCCAAGGCGCTAAGAGACGCAGGTGTTGATATTGGCACCGACCTCTATAAATATCAAGATAGGGATATTGTAAAACTTAACTATACAATACTAAAAAAGGCCGGTGGCGGGCCATATAACCCTCCAAGCGAAAGGTCTATTTTAGCCACGAATTACAATCACCATATCAAAAACGCGATCAAAAGAAGACAGAAAAAGTTTTGGGGTTGGAAAGAACCAACAACCTCGCTAACGATCAAAAAATACCTACCTCACTTAGAAGAAGACGTTTATTTAATCTGTATATTTAGAAAGCCTGAATCATTAGTCAAAAGTTACGAAGGAAGGGAGGGGGGAAGAATAACCAAAAAACTGATCGACCGTTATAACAAATCAATTCTAAGCGCATTGAAAAAGTTTTGTGGATTATAAAAAAGAAACACCGACTACACTTCAAGGTGGATCCCAGTGAAGCCTCCCCCAACGCGAAGGCTGGGGAGAACTCGGCTTGATGCAGTTGTATTAGAACATTTATAATCATTTTTGTGATATCATAGTGGCCACTAATAAATGCCGAACTATGTTGAATAAAAAACTAAAGATTTTCTAACAGGATTATTATGTCAGCGAAAGACCTTTCTATCTTAATACCAGCCAGAAACGAGATGTTTTTGGCAAAAACCATTGAAGATATATTAAAAAATATCGAAGCAGATACAGAAGTTATTGCTGTTTTTGACGGAGAACTTGCAGACCCTCCCATCCCCCAACACGACAGAGTGAACATAATTAATCTTCATAAAAGTATAGGTCAACGTGCCGCAACCAATCTTTCCTGCAGGCTTTCAAAGGCTAAATATGTAATGAAAGTTGATGCCCACTGTTCTTTTGACAAGGGTTTTGATCGCAAAATGATTGAGGCATTTAAGATTACCGGAGATAACGTAACAATGGCCCCTATAATGCGAAACCTGTGGGCATACGATTGGAAGTGCTACCATTGCGGCTGGAAAAAGTACCAGGGTCCGACTCCAAAAAAATGCGAGAATTGCGGAAAAGGAGATAAAATCAGGAGAAAAATGCTTTGGATCGGAAAGCATAATCCCCAGAGCACTTCTTATTGTTTTGACCCGACTCCCCACTTTCAATACTTTGAAGATTGGAAGCACAGACCTACCTACATCAAAAATAAAAAAGAAAAGAAGTTAACCGAAACAATGTCTCTTCAGGGTTCATGCTGGATGCTCGCCCGTAAAAAATATTGGGAACTTGGTATCTGCGATGAGAAATTCGGCGGCTGGGGATCCCAAGGAATCGAAGTGGCATGCAAAACCTGGCTCTCCGGAGGTCGAGTTGTTGTCAATCATAAAACCTGGTATGCACATATGTTTAGGACTCAAGGCGGAGATTTCAGCTTTCCTTACCCCATGCACGGCAAGGATCAAAAAAAGGCACAAACCTACGCCAAAGATTTATTTTTTAAGAACAAGTGGCCAAAACAAGTTCATCCACTTTCCTGGCTTTTGGAGAAATTCTGGCCAGTTAAAGGCTGGTCTGAGAAGGATCTTGAAAACTTAAAGAAAAATGATTCCAAATTCAGGGACAAAAAACTTGATATTAAAAAGGTTAAGAGCACCCCTCCCAGCATTCAAGAAGTACCGGATACGTACCGAGTTCATTCTCAAACGGAAAAGTCCGGCAATTTTATACAAATTTCGGAGGGGAAACGGCTCATTCTCCTTGATGTGGTAGACCGATCTAAAGAAAAAGAAATTGATGGTCTACCCCCCGGGCCAGAGGCCCTCGAGGGCCGGAGGCGAAATCATGGTACCGTCTACTCCATCGAGCCTTCCAAAGGCATCATCTACTATGCCGACGACGAAGTGAGTCTAAAAATTCTCATTAAGAAGCTGGAGTGACCTCGCTCCGCTGAAGCTTCGAGGGGCAGCAAGCAGATTCTCGGTCCCCGAATTAAAAAGACATGATGTAGACCAGTTGACTTATTCGTATCACAAATGATACGATTATAACGACATGAATGATACGATTCTTTTGAACGAAAGACAAAAAAAGATCCTGAATCTGCTTAAAGAAAGGGGTAAACTATCCCGTTTGGAATTAACCGAATCTGTCTCACAGAGAAAAACTTACTCAAAAATTACCTTAATTAGAGATCTTAACCATCTTCTCAAAGAGAAACTAATATCTTCAGTTGGAAAAGGACGAGCTATCAGATATTTTTTGCCAACTATAAATCCCCTTCTCAGTTATTTTGATATCGAAGCCTACTTTGAAAAAAATCCTGAAGAAAGATCTGGCAAAAAAGATTTTGAAAAAGATATTTTTGCTAAGCTTGGAAACCTCTTTACCGACGAGGAAGAAGATAGATGGAAAAAGGCATCAGAGGAATACAAAAAAAGAATCAAGAATCTTGACAAAAGTATTTACAAGCGTGAGCTGGAAAGATTTATTGTCGAGTTTGCATGGAAATCTGCCCAGATTGAAGGCAATACCTATGATCTTTTAGAAACAGAAACTCTTCTCACCCAAAACATTGAAGCAAGAGGCCATTCAAGGGATGAAGCTGTCATGCTTATTAACCATAAAAAAGCTTTTGACACGATCCTTGTAAATAAGAAAGGTTTTTTAAAATTAAACTTTTCAGATGTCACACAGCTCCATGGCACACTAGTAGAAAAATTGGCCACTTCAGGTGTCCGCAACCAGAAAGTACGAATTACAGGTACGTCATATATTCCTCCGTCAAATAGTGCAGATCTTGAGAATTATCTAAGGAAAACAATAAGACTAATTAATAACACTGATCTTCCAGCACAAAAAGCATTCATCGCTTCATTTATGATTGCCTATCTCCAACCATTCGTTGATGGCAATAAAAGAACAGCAAGAATGCTTTCCAACGCTATTCTTTTAGCCCATGATTACTTGCCACTTTCATACAGAAACGTTGACGTAAATGAATACAAAAAGTCAGTAATAGCATTTTATGAACAGAATAATCTATACCATCTGAAACAAATATTTAACGTGCAACTGGATTTTGCCTTAGAGAATTATTTCAAGTAACTTCATCATATAAATCCACATTGAGAAGGTTTAAATTAGACTTCGGTCGTCGGACATCGGTCATCAGTCTTTCTTATGAAGCCGTGTTCGACGTGGCGAAAGCGAGAATCTGACACAGTCATTCTTGCCGTCCTCTATGTCATTCTTGCGAAAGCGAGAATCTGACACAGTCATTCTTGCGAAAGCGAGAATCTATATAATATTAATTATTAGTATAAGCAGAGCTTGGTCTTTCGACTAAAGCAGAGCTTGGTCTTTCGACTAAAGCAGAGCTTGGTCTTTCGACTAAAGCAGAGCTTGGTCTTTCGACTAAAGCAGAGCTTGTGAGCTTTGCTCATAGATTCCCGATCCCCGATTCTAAAGACACGGGGCAGGCAAGTCGGGAATGACAATAACATGACCTCTTACTACGTCTATATATTAGCAAGCAAAAAGAACGGTACTTTATACATTGGTGTAACCCGCAATCTTTCAAAAAGAGTTTATCAGCATAAATCAAAACAAATAAAAGGGTTTACCAGTAAGTACCGTGTAGACAAGCTCGTGTATTATGAAACACTTCTAGACATAAAAAGTGCAATCAAACGGGAAAAACAACTCAAACACTGGAAAAGGCAGTGGAAAATTGAATTAATTGAAAAGGATAATCTTCATTGGAATGATTTGTATGATGATGTTAATTGATATAGATTCCCGGTCCCCGGTTCTAAAGACACGGGGCAAGCAAGCCAGGAATGACAACATCATCCTTGCCGTCCTCTATGTCATTCTGAACCTGATTCAGAATCTATATAGATTCCCGATCAAGTCGGGAATGACCTCACTCCGCTAAAGCTTCGAGGGGCAAGCAAGCAGATTCCCGATCGGGTCGGGAATGACAAAATGACTTCGTCACTTATAATCCACCCCCAATGTTTAGTGCCTATATTATTAGTAGCGACTTCGATTACTTTTGTGTCTATAATGTAAAACAGTTTTGCCGTCTTTGTGTACGGTAGTTTTGTGTTGCAATACAATGCTTAAGATAAAGAACAACTATATACCTTTGTTGCCTTATCGCCGGAGTGCTCCAAGTGATGCAAATACAGACTCTGTTTTCACCGAGAATATTCCAGACCTAACTAATTTCAAAACAGCAGGAAACACAGTTTCATGTCGGGTTTATCAAGATAATACATAAATATGGCAACAAGATTTTATTTACCAAGTTCAGGATCACCATCAATAACTCCCACAGACGATGCAAAGTGGGATTTTGTAGCTGATGATTTCGGCACATGGCCCACACCTACTACAAGAGCTGGATCAACAATGACCACCCTCTCACTTGATGGGAATGGTAGCTCTACTGATGTAGACGTTATCTATGGGCAGTGGATTTCTGCTCCAATAGATGAACAAGATATTACTTCTCAAACTGTAAAAGTGCAGATGAGGCAGTTTGAAGAAAACTCCCGTGCTAATCAGCGTATTTCTGTTTCTATTCGTGTGCTTTCAAGTGATGGCGGTACGGTAAGAGGAACAATAACTTCCGGTAGGGGCGCTACAGAACTCCAAACATCTCCTCTTGAAAATAGAAGCTATAGTGATGCAACGACGACTTTAGTAGGAGCACAGGCTAATGACGTAATAGTAATTGAAATAGGAACAGGTGGAGATCCACAACAGGGTGCTGGTGGTAACTCTGCTGACGCTGATGTAAGCGTAGGAGACGATAGCGGAACTGATTTACCAGAAAATGAAACAGAACAAACTGCTTACAATCCTTGGGTAGAATTTACGCAAGATATTCTCTTTGCTGGAAGTTTTAGTCCATCAATATCACCCTCCCTATCTCCGTCCCTAAGTCCATCCATTTCACCAAGTATTAGTCCATCTGTGAGCCCAAGTGTATCTCTTAGTCCAAGCTTATCCCCTAGTATTAGTCCATCCATTTCACCATCTCTAAGTCCATCTATTTCACCAAGTATCTCACCCAGCTTATCGCCGTCTATTAGTCCATCTGTATCACCATCGGTATCATTGAGCCCATCTCTTTCTCCTAGCATCAGTCCAAGCTTGTCTCCTTCCTTATCACCATCTGTTAGTCCTAGTGTCAGTTTAAGTCCTTCATTGTCACCTTCAATTAGTCCGTCAGTGAGTCCAAGTGTTTCACTTTCACCATCCATATCACCATCTATTTCTCCTTCCGTATCTCCTAGTGTTAGTTTGTCACCAAG
>Ga0255055_10002270_pt1 | contig 13668 bp, 10 predicted proteins | sample JV7_2_27_MG_FD_188633 | JGI IMG/M metagenome (GOLD analysis project Ga0255055, IMG submission 188633) | Seawater microbial communities from Jervis Inlet, British Columbia, Canada - JV7_2_27 | ecosystem: Environmental > Aquatic > Marine > Inlet | place: Canada: British Columbia | collected...
GAAGATGCGACTCGGGCTGCGGATATCATCGGGATCCCGCATCATATTCTCGATCTCAAAGAAGATTTCAAAAAAAAAGTCTTATCTGAATTCTGTAAAGACTATTCAAGAGGATTGACTCCCAATCCTTGCATTCTGTGCAACCAATATATCAAATTCGATGTTTTGATGCAGGAAACGGTGAAACTTGGATATGATTCTATCGCCACCGGCCATCATGCCCGGATCGATCCGTTTTCCGAAAAGAACACATTCCAATTGAAGAGAGGGAAGGATAAGGACAAGGACCAGTCCTATTTTTTATATACCCTCACCCAGGAACAGCTTCGCTGTATCTTTTTTCCTGTAGGAGAGTTTACAAAGACAGATATCCGCAAATTAGCACAGAAATCCGGCCTTCCTTCTGCAGACCGTCCCGAAAGCCAGGAGATCTGCTTCATTCCGGATAATGATTACGCGCGTTTTCTGAAAGATAAGATCCCTGCTGCTTTCCAGCCGGGGGAGATCGTCGATACGGATGGTCACATTCTCGGATATCATCAAGGCATTCCTCATTTCACGGTCGGCCAGAGGAGGGGACTGGGAATCTCATCCTCCCATCCTTTATATGTTGTAAAAATAGATCCTGTCCGCAACCGGATCGTTGTCGGCGGAAATGACTTGCTCTATAAACCCTCTTTATCCGCTTCATCCATTCACCTTATTTCCGGTGATCGTCCGGATAAACCTCTAATGATAGAGGCAAAGATCCGCTATAAACATCAAGAGGCAGCTGCAAAGGTGACATTCCTAGAAGAAAAGCGCGCCCGGGTGGATTTTAAAAAACCGCAGAGAGCTATCGCTCCTGGCCAAGCTGTGGTGTTTTATGACGAAGATATTGTCTTGGGCGGAGGGATCATCCGGGAAGCCCTCGATGTCTAATCCTGCTTAAAAATTCTTACTGCGTAGAAAGTTCTGCATTAGAGGGGTTGCGCGGCTTTTTTCAGCCAGTTTTTCTCATTCTCATCTAAATAAGGAGTAAGAACATCGTGAACCTGTTTATGGTATTGATCTATCCAGGCAGCTTCTTTCTCAGTGAGCATCTCTTTTGTTATCATGCGCCTGTCGATGGGGCATAAGGTCAAAGTTTTAAATGTATAAAATTCATCATTTTTACGGGAAAGAATATTGTTTTTGACGACGAGGACCACATTTTCGGTTCTCATCCCGTATTCGCCTTCTTTGTAGAATCCGGGCTCGATGGAGGTGATCATGCCCGGTTCCAGCGCCACACCTGTACACCGTGTAGGGGATATAGCTTGGGGGCCTTCATGGACGTTCAGATAGTGCCCGATCCCATGTCCTGTTCCGTGCCCGTAGTTCAATCCGTCTTCCCACAAGGCAAGCCTGGCGATGGTGTCCAGCTGCTTACCGACGGTTCCCTGGGGGAATGAGGTTGTTGTCAGCGCGATCACGCCTTTCAATACCCGGGTGAAACGGTCTTTTTGCTCGTCAGTCGGTTGGCCGAGTGCGACCGTCCTGGTGATATCGGTGGTCCCGTTCACATACTGTCCGCCAGAGTCGATAAGGTAGGTGCCTTCTGGTTTGAGCGGTATGTCGCTTTCTTCTGTGGGGGCATAGTGAACGACAGCACCGTGCTCTCCGTAAGAAGAAATGGTTTCAAAACTCGGACCTACGAAAAGGTCGTTTTTCGAGCGGAACTCAAGAAGCTTCTCAGCAGCGGAGATCTCTGTGACCGTTTGGTTTTGAACCGCATTCTCCAACCAGGAGAGAAACCTGACCATGGCTGACCCGTCCAGGATATGCGCCTCTTCCACCCCGGATATTTCTACTTTGTTTTTGATTGCCTTGAAAAGATCCGTTGGGTTCGGTTTGAAAACAAGCTGGGATTGTTTATTAAGATTGTCCACAACCCACTGGCTGATACTGGTGTCGTCAAGAAGAATGCGCCCGTTTTCTTTGCCGAGATTCTCGAGATCCTGCTGGAATGTGTCATAGGACCGGATCACAAGGAATGATTTCAGAACTGTTTTGACTTCTTCGGAAAGTTTGGAAGGGTCGATATACAGAAATGCGTCTTTTTTGGTGACGACAGCGTAAGAGATCGTTACAGGATTATATTCCACATCCTTGCCGCGGATATTGTAAAGCCAGGCGATCGCATCCAGCTTGGAGAGGATGTGCAGCCCTGCGTCTGCATCGGCCATTTTTTTTCGTAGGCGGGCGAGTTTTTCCTCTGGTTTTTCCCCTGCATATATGAGTTCGTGGATATGGATTTTATCTGTTGGAGCAGAGGGCCGGTCTTCCCAGATCTTATCGATTAAATTCTCAGGGAGACATTTAATCTGAATATTTCTGTCCTGCAGGCGGTCACGAAATTCAAGAAACGTCTTGTGAGGAATGACTTGAGGATCGATCCCAACTGCCTCTCCTCCTTTAAGTTCCTGCCTCAGCCAGTCTTGGACCGAAGGAACTCCGGGGAGCCCGATTTTAAAGAGTGTAAACACTTCCCCATCCAACTGCTGTTCCGCTTGAAGAAAGTAGCGTGAATCTGTCCAGAGTCCGGCCATATTTCGGGTGATCACCGCATCTCCAGCAGATCCTGTGAATCCGCTGATAAATTTTCTTCTCTGCCAGAATTCTGGAACATATTCGTTCTGGTGCGGATCGGCACTGGGGATGTAATAAGCGTGAACTCCGTGCTCTTCCATCATTCGGCGAAGTGCCGATACTTTCTTTATTGTTTCCATGCTGGCTCCTTGGTGAGAAATCTGGATTAAAAAAAAGTGTATTGCAGAAACAAGATAAAATCAATGGGGACGTCCTCCGGAGGGACACCCTATTTCCTCCATGTTAAAATTATTTTAGTCGATTCGAATTGTTCCCTTCTCTCTTAAATGAAAGATAGAAAGGGTGTCCCTCCGGAGGACGTCCCCATTAGGTTGAAAATAGAAGGCGGATTCAGCGATAATATTTCACATGATAAAGACCGGCGGACATTCCGATATCCTTCCCTTGAGGTCAGTACTTCTAAAGCATCCCAAGGATGCTTTCCTCGATCAGGATACACTGGAAGAGAACTGGGAAGCGTACAACTATTCCTCTTGTCCTGATTTTAATCGGTCTCTTTCTGAATACGAGAGTTTTATCAGGTTGTTGAGAAATTGCGTCACGGACATCCGCTTTCTTCCTCCCTCTGCGCAGAGCGGGATAGATTCGATCTATGTCAGGGATGCTGCTGTTGCGACCGATAAGGGTCTTGTCCTCGGCAAGATGGGGAAGGAATTAAGACGCTTTGAGCCTGAAGCGCTCGGATCCTATGCCGAAAATAACGGCATTCCTGTTTTAGGGCGCATCTGTGGAGAGGGGCGTCTTGAAGGAGGAGATGTTTTCTGGATGGATGAAAGCACGATCGTTGTCGGAGAAGGTCCCAGGACAAATGCAGAAGGGATCCGCCAGTTGAAAACTCTTCTCCAAGATCTCGAGGTCGATGTTATCACTGTTCCTCTGCCTGAATGGGATGATCCGAGGGATGTTTTCCATTTGATGTCTTTCTTCAGTCCAATAGACAGAAAAAAAGCAGTGGTTTATCCCAAATTGGTACCGCCCGTTTTTCAAGATCTTCTCGAAAAGAAAGAATATGTGCTTATTGAGGTTCCTGAGTCCGAATATGACACGCTGGCCTGCAATGTACTGTCTCTTGAATCCGGGAAGTGCGTGATACAAACCGGAAATCCGGTCACAATAAAAAATCTCAAAAAGCAGGGAATTACTGTTTGGGAATATGAAGGAGGGGAGATATCCCAAAAGGGAGGAGGAGGCCCGACCTGCCTGACATGTCCAATTCTGAGAACTGAATAGAAAGCCGGTCTTAAGGATCCTTAACCGCATCCACTTTGGATTGGATCGTGGCTTCTATATCCAGGCGATGGTCCACATGGAGATCGATATGGATCCTTTTGACTCCCATCCCGGCAAGAACTTCATGAGCCTTGGTGATCACACGGCAGAGGGTTTCCATATCCGGGGATTCTATGGTTGTGGACATCCCTCCTGTCTCGTGTTTGAGGCCCGACTCGCGAATGACTTTGATCATCTCTTTGACGTATCGGCTGACCGTTGCCCCTTCACTCGTTGGGAAAATGGCAAGTGAAGCGATGACCATGAGAACCTCCTAAAAAAGCATGGGGACAGTCCTTTCCTTCCCCGCCGCAACAGGCGGGAAAATGAGGACCGTCCCCTTTTTTATATCTTGATCTGCTCTAGTTATTCCTCAAATTCAGTCGGCCTGCTCCGAACATATTGTCCTTTCCAGCAGCACCCATTTCGATTAATCTATTCAGTACGACATCTTTCGCTTGTATGGGAGAAAAACCCGTTTTATCGAGAATGAGGCCTAAAGCTCCTGCCACATGAGGGGTCGCAGCTGATGTCCCGTAAAAACCGTAAGGCCTCAGCTGGAACAAGCTCAATAATCCGGGAGGGGCTGCCAGGGCTGGTCCATAGGTGTTGGTGCTGACTCCTGCCGGAGCGCAGATATCGGGTTTGATCCGGCCGTCGTCGGTCGGGCCCTGAGAACTGTAAGTGTGGTAAGCATTGGTTGCGTGATCAATCGCTCCCACTGTCAGACTGTCCGGGGAATCTCCAGGCAGTGTGACGCTTCCTGCAGCCACGGGATGTTCTATCCCATAGCAGTTCCAGAACTCGAGGTCGAATTCCCTCGTTCCGACATTGGGATCCCACCACCTGTTCACAGTAACACTCAAACTCGCATAGAAGTTCGCCCAACCAGAGATTATTTCGTAAGCCCAACGATTCTGACCCTGTACTCCGAATGCACCCCAAAGATATGCGCCACCGCCATAAGCACTATAGAGACGCATATCCCAGTCAGAATAATCTCTCGATGTGTTGAAGTTCGTGCCGTTCCAGTCTCCCCAGTCATTCCATCTCAACCAGATGATGAAAGGAACAAATGGGTAAACTCTGAATCCGAACCATTCCGATCCAACCGCAAAATTGAGCCGTCCATCGCTGTCAGGATCGGAAAAATTACCCTGCCAGTGGTCTTCAGCCGAATTTCCGGCTGCGCCGACCCAGACGCCGCCGGAATCGACGAAATCTTCCACGTCATCATGGATGGGGCCAGATCCGGTGCCTGGTCCGAGGGAATATCCCCAGCCCATGGAGTAGGAGACGACCTGATAACCCTCAGAGATGATCCAGGCCACTGCGTTATGATGTTCGACATCGGTGCCAAAGTTGACCAGACCGAGCTGGGCATCTGGCGCCATGTCATGGACGATCTCTGCGCATGCTGTCCCATGGACCGATGTTTCGAGGTTGTTGTCTGCCCGGAAAGACCGTGTCTCGACTGTGCTGGGAAGCTCTGTCCCCAGAAGTGCTCCATAACCGGTAAATCCCCCGTCAAGAATACAGACCTTTGCACCCTGGGAATGATAGCTTGTTAGGCTGTGCCAGTCTCCGGCTCCGGTGTTCTGGACTCCTTCACTGACGACCAACTCCCTTGGTTTGTATGGAAGACGGACGTGACCCACAGACGGCAGGTCTGATAGGGAACGAAGGGCATAAAGACCGATGGTGCTCTGATAGAGGTCCTTGTAGCTCGTTTCTACAGCTCCCCCCAGTGCCTGGATCTGTGGAGTCAAGGGGATTGATCCTTTGGCTCCATTTGGCAGGGGCATGCGGTTTTCAACGGCTACGACGCGGATATCATCCCCGACAAAATCAACATCCATACCTTTTGCTATCTTTTTGGCATGCTCCAAACTGCTATTTTCATATACCTGAAGGATCATGTAGAGCATGTGATCGATCTTGGGGTGTCTTTCGTCGAGATTCTTTAATTGAGCGAAGCTGGGATCGAACGGGAAGTCTTCGTTCTGGACCCGGGCTTTATTGGGGAAGAAGATCAACAAGGCACCGATAGCAATGAAGCTTATCCAGGTTATTTTTTTGATATTTTTTTTCATCTTTTCCTCCGTATTTCCCTCAGAAGAAGAACTTGATGCCCAGCGCGACCGTAAATGTGCTGAAATTCAGATCTGCCAGATCCCCTGTGGCCGAGGTTGTACTGATTTGGTCTGTTATGGTCCAGGTTCCGTCAGGATTAAGGAGAATGTACTTGAAGTCGAGGTTGACCGCAAGGTTTCCGGAAAGAAGAAAATCCAGTCCGGCACCGGCGTGATATCCGAGGCCGGGATCGACTGCATCCTCGATTGTGAATCCTAGTGCGTTCCAGGCATCAGTGATCGTGCTTTCGATTTCGTAGGAGTTCAGATAATAACCCACCCCGCCTCCTATATAAGGGGCGATTTTGTCCATCTCGAAACGAAACAGCAGACTGAACTGGAGGGGGATGGTGGTCAGCTTGCCCTCTAGGAGAGCATTGGGGTCTGTGGTATCTCCTTCTTCATTAATACTAAAGTAGCCGCCGGCAAGTTCAATAGCCAGGAACTTCATCACTGTATACGTGATGCCACCAGCAGCGGCTATCCCATTGCCGCCATAACCGCCCCTGGCGAAGATCCCGAATTTCGGCCAGGTGACCGCTGCTGCAGCCGCAGGGGCGTAGGTCGGAATGCTGGCTGTTCGTGTCGGTGCTGGTGGTGGGGGAGCAGCTGTTTTTTTGGTTTTTTTAGCGGATGCAGGCGGAGGGGGAGGGGGAGTGAATGCCGGTGCGGCTTGTACTGTGACCTCTGCGACCACGGATTGATGGAGATAACCCGTGATAACTATGCCGCTCGGATCGGGCGGAAGTTTTACCTGGTACCAGTCGCCCATTTTTGAAATGACCGTGATTTCGGTATTCATGGGCAGCTTTCCGATAACGTCAGCTTGGAGAGAGGGTTTGACTCTCATGTTGGCAATATCGACAGTGACTTTAACTTTTTGTTCATCTGCGGATGAGAAAGTGGACAGCGACAGAAAAAGCAGGATACAAATGAGCAGAATAATCCCTTTTTTCATTTTACCTCCTAATAAAAAGATAGAGCGGTGCCTGTCTGAAAAAAATGATTAAGACGGCATCCCTCAAGATAGATAGAATATAAAGAGAAAAAAAATATATGTCAAGAAAATGATATTTTATAGATCGATCGGAATTTGCAGAGACGGGGTCGTTTTCTTTATGATAAGTACGGCCTTGATATATCAAAGAAGACAAGAATAAAATGGACAGGGACTCGATTCTCTATCGTTATCTTCGTTTTGCCCCCTTCCTCTTGATCTTCCTCCTGGCCTTCGTGCTTTTTGGTTCGAGAGCTTGTGATCTGGCTCTTAAAGGAGGGGCAAAGAGGATGCTGACTCTAGCACGGCTTCACAATTTGAAAACAGCCATGAGTTTTTGCACCGACATGGCTTCTAAAGGAGAGATCGAGTTCCCACAAACGACAGAGGAACTTCTTGGATTTTTCAGAAAAGATCTGGGCATGTCTGAAAAAGACATAAAAGATCTGGGGGACTTGTATGACGGATGGGGCAGAATGATGGTGTTTGAAGGAGATATGGATGGTTACATCATCCGTTCAGCAGGCCCGGATAAAAAATTCGATACCGGGGATGATATCTATCTCAAGGGGAATGTGTGGGGGGAGCATGTCTTGGATGGATCGAGCAGGCTCACCCTCTCGGCATCTGCATTGAAAAGGCAGATAAACAAACTTCCCTTTAATGACCCGACCGGATATTATCGCATCTCCCTGCCGGGGAGTTTTGTTGTTATCGATAACTTCCAAAAAGGCCGTAGTGAGATAACTTTTTATTATGCCAGGGATAATTATGTCCGCATCAGCGCCGAACCCTATCCTATGGAATGGGATTGGGAGACTGAACTGAGTAAAAAGCTGGACGATCTCCGCCTTGGAAGAGAAAAGGAGCTTGTGGGTTTTTCCTTAGGAGATCATAGTCCTGTTCAGTTTAAAAACGGGAACGGGTATAAGATCCGTATGGAAAGTCCCGGCATGTCGGCCCGATTGTATGATGTTATGGGCGGCTATCTTATGAGGATACAGGTTTTTATCATGGCATCAGGCAAGGACCGGGAGGAGATCGCCTCTCTACTCTCCTATGCAGTCGAATCCAAATTGGAAATCACTCATTAGGGATGGGATAAAAAGGAGAGAGAGCCCTTACTTTTTCTGTGCGGCAGGATTCTTTTTCTTCTCCATTCGAAGAAGATCCTGGAGTGTCATTTTGGTGAAATAGTCTTTCAGCATGTGGCTTGCTTCTTCCCAGACATCGTGCGCTACGCATGTAGGCATTCTATGGCAGTAATCCAGATCCTCCACGCACTCGACCAAACAACAGGATCCTTCTAATGCATGCAGTATCTCGCTCAGCCTGATGTCAGAGGGATTTTTGCCCAGGATGTATCCTCCACCCGCGCCTCGAATGCTTTTTACCAGCTTGTTGATTTTAAGAGGGATGATGATCTGTTCAAGATAACGGATAGAGATTTCTTCATCTTTAGAGACATTCTTGAGAATAATTGGATTATTTCCGTTGGTATGATGGCGTGCAAGGTTTAACATGAGCCGAGTTCCATATCTTCCTTTTGTTGAAAGCCTGATCATTGAAATCTCCTCACGTATTATTTCTCTATTAATTCTATAAAAATTATATTTTTATTTCAACATAAATTTGGGGACGTCCTCCAAAGGGACACCCTAACTCACCTCTTTCGATAAAATATGCAAGAACCATCCTTTTTTCCATATTTAATTTCAAGAACTTGAAGATGGTGCGATCAATACAACTGCGGAGGAAGGAATGGTCAGAAAGGAGTGTGCGGGATAGGGTGTCCCTTTGGAGGACGTCCCCATCCTTTTGAGAGGAGGAAAAGAGGGAGGCTTGAGATTATCCCAATTTTTTGATTAAATGAATTGTCATATTCCTTCATAATATGCACGATTCATATATTCAGACAAAAGGAATCAAAAATGACTCAAGAAGTGCTTCTCGGTGATGAGGCTGTTGCCCTCGGCGCCATCCATGCTGGGATGTCTGCAGGATATTCTTATCCGGGAACTCCGGCTTCCGAGATCATGGAGTTTCTCGTAAAAAAATCTCGAACAGATGGAGGATTTATTGCCTCCTGGTGCGTGAACGAGAAAGTTGCCTATGAGGAAGCTTTGGGGGTCTCGTTTGCTGGAAAGAGAGCCATGGTCTCAATGAAGCATGTTGGTTTGAATGTAGCCGCAGATCCGTTTATGAACTCTGCATTGATCCCCATTGGGGGAGGATTGGTGGTGGTGGTTGCAGACGACCCCGGTATGCACAGCTCGCAGAACGAACAGGACAGCCGGTATTATGCACAGTTTGCAAAGATCTTCTGCTTCGAGCCCTCGAACCATCAGGAAGCGTATGATATGACCCGGGCCGCTTTTGATCTTTCCGAAGCGAACAGCATCCCGGTCCTGATCCGGCTGGTCACACGTCTTTCACATAACCGCTCGCGGATCATCGTTAAACCTCCGTGTAAACAGAAAAAGATCTCAGCCGGAGGAGGACCGGATTGGACGCTTCTTCCTCTCAATGCCCGGCGCCGTTTCCAGAAATTGATAGAGAGACAGGGAGATCTTGTCCGGATCTCTGAAGGATCTGAGTTCAATCAAATTGAGCTGAAAAAGAAGAGCACCAAGATAGGGATCATTGCTTCGGGCATCGCTCACAGGTATGTCAAAGAAAACATCCATGCCTTTCCGCAGGAATATTCCCTCCTCAAGATCTCGACCTACCCATTGCCTGAGACGCTCATCAAGAAGCTCGTCGGTCATGTGGATACGGTCCTCGTGGTCGAAGAAGGCTATCCGTTTATAGAGAGCCAGATCAAGGGAATTTTCGGTGTGCCGGATAAAGATATCCGTGGCAAGCTGAGCGGTCATCTTTCCGCAACAGGGGAACTTACTCCCGACAATGTCAGGCAGGCTCTCGGCCTTGAATCCAGACCGAGACAGACAAGTAAAGATTTTCCTCTTGCGTCCCGGCCTCCTCAGCTCTGCCAGGGATGTTCTCACAGCGACACATTCAGAGCCCTGAACAAAGCGCTCGAATCTTACCCTCAACCTGCGGTGTTCAGCGATATCGGATGCTACACTCTTGGAGCGCTTCCTCCCTATAATGCCATCGACACATGTGTCTGCATGGGTGCAAGCGTGAGTATGGCCAAAGGAGGAGCCGAAGCAGGTCTTTCTCCTTCCCTTGCAGTGATTGGGGATTCGACGTTCGGTCATTCCGGTTTGACGCCCCTTCTGGACGCAGCTGTAGCCGGGACGAACATGACGGTCATCATCGCTGATAACGCTACAGTGGCCATGACCGGGGGCCAGCCGAGTTTTGCTTCAGGAGACAGGTTGATAAGAATTATAGAGGGCCTGGGAATATCTAAGGAACATATCAAGGTCATAGTTCCTCTGCCGAAGAATCTCACGGAAAACGTCAAGATCATCAAAGAAGAGATCGACCACAATGGATTATCGGTTATCGTCTCGTTTCGGGAATGTGTTCAGGAGACACGCAAAAGAGCCAGAAGAAGGAGCACGAAATGAAGCAGGATATCATCCTGGCAGGTGTCGGTGGACAGGGGATTCTTTCCATAGCCTTTGTCATCGATAATGCGGCACTTAAGGAGGGATTGAATTTCAAGCAGGCCGAGGTCCACGGCATGTCCCAGCGTGGTGGAGCTGTCCAATCTCATCTTCGGATCTCGAACGATGAGATTTACAGTGATCTGATCCCGATGGGAGAGGCGGATATACTTTTGAGCGTGGAGCCGATGGAGACGCTCCGTTATTTTGAATACCTTCATCCTCGGGGGATCATTGTGACCTCTAGCACTCCTTTCAAGAACATTCCCGATTATCCGGATGTGGATATAATCCTTTCAAAAGTCAAAACTGCCAATAAAGCCATTCTTGTTGATGCAGAAAAAATGGCCGAAGAGGCAGGATCGAAACAGGTCCAGAATATGGTCATGCTCGGAGCAGCTTCGCCGTACTTGATTGTGAAAGCAACAAATTTGGAGGCTTATATAAAGGACCTGTTTGCTCCCAAAGGGGAGAGGGTGGTTGAGATCAATCTGAGCGCGTTCAAATTCGGCCGGAAAGCTTCCGGTGAATAATAAGGGGAGATGCGGCGATATGCCCATAGATTTTAAAAAGATCAGCCAAATATTTTATGAGGCTTCCTCTTCCGTACTGCTCGAACACGAGGTCTATGCCCTTCTGCAGCTGGCTGGGATGAAGACGCCGGAATATCTTTTTAACGCAAAGGGGAGGCAGGTCACAGAGAAGGACCTCTCGCGTTTTCCCTCGTCGCCTGTCGTTCTTAAGATCGTCTCGCCGTCGATCGTCCACAAGACAGATGTCGGCGGAGTCTGGTTTGTCGAAAAAGATTTGGCTGAAGTCAACAGGGCTATCCAGGATATGCTTGGATCTGTCCCGAAAAAATATCTGGAATGGATCAAACGGTCCGAAGATAAAGATCATTGGACGGAATGGACAGAAGAAGCTATCCGGGATGATATTCTGGGAGTTCTCCTCTGTGAGAGCATCGATCATGAGCACCATGGTTTCGGTTCAGAAATCCTTTTAGGTCTCAGGACATCCCGCGAGTTCGGCCCAGTGGTTACAATGGGTGTAGGTGGAGTGGATGTGGAATATATGGCCGAGCGCATTAAGGAAGGAAAAGCGGTCGCAATAGGCGCTGCCCATCTTCTAAAAAAAGACGACGTTTTATCCGTTCTAGAAGAGCTTTCCTTTTTCGAAAAGTTCACTGGTACTTTCCGCGGACGTAAACCTCTATTATCTGCGGACACATTGGCCGCTGCTTTTGACGGCTTTCTCCAACTCGGCGTGAAGTTTTCTTCCCTGAGCGCCGTAGAGGATATTGTGATCGAGGAGTTCGAGGTAAATCCATTCGTGATCAGTAAAGGAAAGCTGGTGGCATTGGACGGCATGTGCCGTTTTTCGAAAAACTCTCATCCCCTCGAACCGCGTCCTTTTGAGAAGATCAAACATGTTCTGGAACCGAAGACGATCGGCATCATCGGTGTCTCTGAGAAAATGAACCTTGGGCGAATTATTCTGAAAAACATTCTGAAGAATGGATTCCCGGCTGAAAATGTTTCCGTCATTAAGCCCGGCATGGAAGAGATCGATGGGTGCCGGTGTGTCCCGGATGTATCCAGTTTGTCCGGGACCTTGGACCTGTTTGTCATCACGGTTTCAGCAGACCAGAGCTATGATGTGATGAAGGATATCGTGGAACTTGAAAAGGCCAGGTCTGTTATCATCATTGCCGGTGGGCTTGGTGAGAAGAAAGGCACACAGTCTTTGGAGAAGGATATCAAAGACCTGCTGGCCGAAAGCCGGAGAGTGGAGAAACTGACTCCTGTCGTCAATGGCGGGAACTGTCTGGGGATATTCTCCAGTCCTGGGAGATATGACACGACCTTTGTGCCGGATCACAAGCTGTATGCCCTTCCGCGGGAAGGGGCGCGCCAAGAAAAACTGGCCTTGATCAGCCAGAGCGGGGCATTCATGATCTCCCGTATGAGCAAATTTCCGAATATCATTCCGGCCTACGCCATCTCGATCGGAAATCAGATCGATCTGACTGCGTCTGATTACTTGAACTATCTTAAAGATCGGAAAGAAGCGGATGTGTTCGCTGTATATCTTGAAGGATTTCTTCCTGGAGATGGTCTTGTTTTTGCGCGTGCGGTTAAAGATTGTGTGAATAGAGGGAAAAAGGTCATCGTTTACAAAGCCGGACGTACACCCGAAGGGAAAGCGGCTACTGCCAGTCATACGGCCTCCGTGGCCGGTGATTACTGGGTCGCCCGCGCAGTTTTAGAAGAGGCCGGAGCCATCATGACGGAAGATATTTTTGAATTCGAGAGCTATATCAAGAAATGCCTCTTTTTAGCCGGGAAAAAGATCCATGGCAAAAGAGTGGGTCTTGTCAGCAATGCCGGCTTTGAATGCGTCATCATGTCCGATAACATCAAAGGGGATGAGGAACTTGAGCTGGCGCATCTGTCACCGGAAACCATACAAAAGATATCTGAGATCCTGAAACCTCTGGGGATCGATAGACTGCAGGATGTCCGTAATCCGGTGGACACGACACCGGTCGCGGATGATGAAACGTTTGCCGGAGTGGTGGATGCTGTTCTTAAAGACCAGAATGTGGATTGTGCTGTTGTCTCGCCTCTGCCGATGTCACCGGCTATGCAGACGCTGGTACCGTCGAAGCATCATAAGGAAGATCTTTTTAAGGAAGGCAGTATTGCCCGGCGGCTTGTGTCGATCTTTAATAAGACAAGCAAGCCCATGGTCATCAGTATCGACACCGGAGCCATCTACCAGCCCATGGTTGATATGATGGAAGCAGAGGGAGTTCCGGTTTTCCGTCACTGTGATGAGGCTGTCCGTTTTCTCCGCAAATACATCCACGCCACCCGCCGATCCCCCGCCCACCACCCTTGAAAGGTCACCCCGCCCATCTGCCCTAAATAGGAATAAGGATTAATCGCCAGTCCTCAAACCGCTACCATTGAAAGATTGCCCTCACCCGCCTGCTTCCCGCCGATCGCCCCCACCCCCCACTCACCTGCCATAAAAAGGACTGAGGATTGATCGCAGG
>Ga0255055_10002271_pt1 | contig 13662 bp, 12 predicted proteins | sample JV7_2_27_MG_FD_188633 | JGI IMG/M metagenome (GOLD analysis project Ga0255055, IMG submission 188633) | Seawater microbial communities from Jervis Inlet, British Columbia, Canada - JV7_2_27 | ecosystem: Environmental > Aquatic > Marine > Inlet | place: Canada: British Columbia | collected...
TGTGGCATCGTAGACACTCGAATCTGCATAAACGAGATCGCCTGTGGCCGGAACACCCCAGTTAGGAGCAGCAGGAGCGGTGCCCTGCTCGATGTACTTCATTGTGAGGGTAGGATAATAGATCCAGGCATCCGCCGTGATCATGTCCCCCACAACCTTGATCTTGTCGCCAGCAGAGACATCTATGATCATGGTGGTATGAATCGTACTCCGGTACGTGCTAGCATGGACGGTACCACCAGTACGAGTACCCGCAACCTCAGCATATCCGGAACCAGTATCCATCATGATGAGGAACTCACCGTGGTTTACTTGGGTATCGTATAGCTGCCCCGAAAAATGAACCTCTACCTTGCCGTCATAGTTGCAAACAACCTCATGTGGGTCTACCGAAGTTGAATGAGTGAAGGCATCGTCATCTTTGGTCCGCGTAGTGTTGAACGTGATATCGCTTGCAGTCGCCCCCACCACCACAGAACCCGTGTCATAGATGTCCAAACACGAGATCGTGTTACCTAGACCCTGACCGATCTCGACCCAAGTCTCACTCGGCTTGAAGAACATCTCAGTCGCGCTGATCGCGTGACCCATAACGCGCACGATCTCTCCGTCACCACTAGGAGGAGTCTCGGTGATCTCTCCAGCCGTTGTGCTGAGATACTGTGGCGCTCCAATCGTAAGACCAGACCATTGAGCGTTAGATCCGAACAGGGTGCAATCTCCAAGCTCGTCGTCTGACAACTCTTCGCGGGGCATGACGATCATTCCACTCGCGGTGGCCGCAGAACTCGCGTCTGCTTTGGAGATTGTCGGGCTACTCGATTCCTCGCCGGTCACGTAGCACAGATCCCCCGCTGCGATGGTGTCACCAGAAGTGTTCTTGCACAGGAAGTACAGGTATCGGTTACCGTCTGTAAACTTCAGGACGTTCTTGACCAGAACCCGCTTCTTGGCTTTGCTGTCTGAAGCATCCTCGACGATGAAGTAGTCTGCGTCATCGCACGAGATCGCTGCCAGGGCGTCATACTCACTCGCACCGAACGTTTGGACAGTCTCGCCACCTACGGTAAGTGCGCCAGCCTGTTGACAAAGGTCAACCGCCCCAGTACCAACGTTGAAGGTATGCTGAGCAGTTGCAGTACCATCACCCTCGTACATGGTCAGCGTTCTAGTACCAGTGGTGGTAGTAGTACGGAAGAACTGTATCAACGAATTACTCGAACCATCACCCGGAACAGGATCTATCCGAGTTAACGCCTGAACACTAGCCGTATGGTTGTTCAAAGTAAAGATGCCAGAAGCGTCTTTAGATATAACTGCACGGTCACCAGCAGTACCCGCAGGGCGTATCTGGACACCGGGTGAAGTCGCAGTATCGATGTACAGGTTGCCTGTTAAGTTTCCACCAGCCAGCGGCAAGTATGACCCGCCAGCATCAGAAAACAGAGCTAGATCAACCCCGTTATACTGTGGTCTGGTTTCAGACCCCAACATCTGAAGATCAAAAGCAGCATGACCAAGGGTCAACTCATCGTCGGGGTTGGTGTACAACACCCCACGCGAAGTGGTGTCGAACGACTCCATGAAGATACCCTGGAAGTTCTGGAAGAGGATATCAGCCCCCACCATCTCAAGGTCACCGCTCATGTTATCGCCCTCATTGTTGACACGAGTGTACACATCGTTGAGGAGGGCGAGATCTTCAAATCCACCGATGTTGTCGTCGTACTCAGGTCTCGTTGTACTACCTCGAAGCACAACCTTCAAGTACGCATCACCCATAGACACATAATCATCGCCACTGATGTCTACGACTGAAAGGATATTTCTTCCAGTTGCTCCACTATCTTTAATGATGAGGGTGTATCCATAGTCTAGCTTTATGTCGCCACCCTCAACAAGTAGATGATCTTCAACCGTCAGAGCACCGCTTAGCGTTCCACCAGTCAACGGCAGCCATGGCCCATCACCAATGTCAGCGTGGGTGTGGAGCGTCGTCTCACCACTATCCGTCAGATCCGTGTACTGCGTCGTCGAAAACAAGGTCATATCCGCATCAGCGGGAGTAATCGTACGTGTATTCGCCGTTGTAATCGACGACAGATCAAAATCGAGGATCCGGGTCACATCGTCGGAGTCATAAATCGTAAAGAGGTTATCCGGAAAATCAGTCAACGCCCCACCAGCCGTGCCACCAGTAGCCGACGCAGAAGGAATCGATCCACGCAAATCCACCGTTGACAGCAGAGTCCAAGTCTGCTGGTTATCTTGGTAACACGTCAACCGTGCGATCAAGAACCCAGTACAACTATCCGCTGTGAACTCGTGCGGCATCGACATGACATCATAACCGTTGAGATCGGCCTCGGCCCCAGATTGAGAGTTATATCGTCCTGTAGGCAGGTTGATCATCAACGGAGTGTACTCGCCGGTCTTGTTGGCAACACCCCAAACTACGATGTTGAAGTACTTGTTACCGAGACTGTCTCCATTCGCGTCATCAACGATGTCTGCAAAGTCGGTGATCTCGTGATAGGGATCACCATACCAATTGACTGCGTGAGCATCATCCCCGGCGCTCGTATCAATTGCTGGAATCGTATGCTTGTGCATCTGGTAGCAAACACCCGCCGTAGACTGCCAGTAGACGGTACTTGGGGCGGTACCTGTGATCTCAAGGTACACCACCCCTGTGGCATTCGGCTCTACGCCATCATGCCACGTTGCCCCACGCATCGTCAGTCTGAGGGCTTCACAGAGGTGGGCAAGGTGACCCTGGTCATCGGTGCCTTGTCTGTGGTCATTCCAGTTCTGGTTGATGTAACAGCCCTCGCTTGCCACGTAAGTAGCACTCGGCACCAGAAAATAGCCGATCTTGATGTGTTCAGTAGCGGGCCACTGGGTGGTACTCTTGGTGAGCACCTTCGTACTCTCAAGGATGTAGATATAGTTAGCCTGCGGGTCATCATCGTCCCCGGCTGTGAGAACGATAGTCTGGAGGGGGCTAGTGCAATCCAAATCGTACTCACCACCAGAAAACTTCATGGTGAGATCGCCACCACCGCTTTGTTCTAGCGACATGGTGATGGTACCACCGGACTCAGTCACCACAGCATCGAAGCTCTCAATGAAAGTCCCGTTGAAGAACCCGCCGATGTTGGTCATATCGAACCACTGGTTATCGCTCGACCACACCGGGCAGTCGTTCGCAGCCGGGGCTTGGGTCTCTACGTCGGTGAGGTTCCTGAGTGACGGGACCACGGAGGCGTCAACGAACAGAACCCCATCCGTGGCGTGTTTGTAGATGACGTATCCCACGCGGGCCTTGTAATTCGGGGCGGCTGCGGGTGCTGCCGTAAACGCGCCAGCGGTCACTGCCGACAAGAACACAATGTCGCCGTTAGCTGCCACAACCGTTGTGTCGATGTCTCTCACGATCCCGGCCCAGGTCACATACCCTTCCTGCCCGCTCGGGATGTCCTCAGTTGCTACTCCGAAAACGAAAGTGGTTGCCTTCGCGTCGGCTTTTGAGAGGGCGATTTCCGGCCTGTCAGTCGTGCCCCCGGTGACGTAGACCACCTCGCCGTTGTCGATATCGCCGCCGCTGGTGTTGAGGCATGGGATGGGCGCTTCCTGCCCCAACTGGAGAACAACATCGGTGCCGAACATTCCAACTTCGAGCGTTTTAGCGGTTGCGTTCCAAGCCAGCCTGCCAGTTTGAATTGCTGCGGTGGGCGTGAGATCGAAGTCGAGGCAGTTGATCTCTGAGATCCCATAGGTTCCACCAAGGCCCCACTCACCCGTCAGTTCGCGGGTACCGTCCGCTAGGAGGTAGTTCGCCTCGTCAGGGAAATCAGCGATGGTTAAGTCGTCGAATAGGTCCGCGAATTCCTGAACGGAATCCTCAGACGCAGACAGCAACCCCGCAAACGCGGAGGTGTCCAACGTTACGTAGGCCCCGGCAATATCCCCAAATTCAACAGCAGAGGCTCCCGCGTTGACCCTAACAGGCCGTGACGGGAACCCCGCGTACGTGCTTGGAGTATCTACTAGGTCTAGAAACTCAAGAATATGACTCATTGACGCTCCAAATTAGACGATCCACCAGTCTGTACCATCCGTTACAACAGTCACCGACTCGTTGATGTAGTTGATCTCGTACGATGCAGCACCATCGATCTCATCCCCGCCTTGCGTGGCGATAGTCGTCTTGTACGTGTTGCCGCTGATCTTCTTGATATGGTACACACGATCTACAACACCGGCCACGGTCGGAAGCGTCACGATGTTGTCCGCACCCGTGTTGTTGCAGAGCAAGGTGTGGATATCCTGGTTTGTACCCGTGTCCATGTCGTAATCGCCTGTGACGGTATGGACCTTCGCGGAGAAGGAACCGTTCACGTGGAGCGTAGCGTTCGGAGTCTGGGTGTTGATACCCACCTCAGCGTTGGCATGATCGTTGAAGATGATCCCGCTCTCTGCCCAAATACTGGCATTCCAGTAGAGCGTGTAACCCGTTGTACCCGAAGAAGGCACACCAGTCAAATCGGCAAATTCCAACCCATCAGGAGTGTCGTTAACCCGGACCAACCAACCGCCCATACCTGTGTAGTCAGTTTCATCAACGTCAGTCAAACCTACGAAGGTTGTAACTACATCTGCCCAACTTACATCGGCTGCTACACCACCGGAGCTAAGCACCTGACCGCTGGTACCAACGCCCAACGCGGTCCACACACCAGCAGCAGTGGCGAAGAGGACTTCACCTTGCGCTGCCGTGTGATGAACTTCCTCAACCGCCGTACCACCAGCGTTGGACATCAAGAACCCGCCACCTGTGAAAGAGGCCAAGTACAAGTCCAACTTGGTTTTGTCCGCGCCGGTCATGAAACCATCAGCGCCAGCCGCGATAACGTCAGCGTGGAGTGTTCCACCCGCCTGATCACCATGTGCGTGAACGTGGTCAGCACGAGCAACCTTGTCACTCACACCGGCTTCCTGCGTACCGACAGCGGGGATATTACCGTCCGTATCCTCGAAGTCCACCGCGAATTCGCTACCGCTCAGAAGGAGACCCGCACCATTGGTGTAGGTTCCCGCGCCCGAGAACTGAATGAAGATCAAATCGGTTGTGTTCAGCACAATCGTCTCGTCTGTAGACAGCACCCACCCGGTGTCGGCGTTGACAGTACCCTCTTCCACGAACACGAACATGCCTGGGGTGACTTCGGCACTGGAATCAGCGTCTTCAGTACGAGTCCACGGAGCAGCATCTACAACGGTGTAGATACCGTTCTCGGAGTCATCAGCCTGATCTTTGACCAGGATACGGTCCCCATCTACAAGAACAACGCTGTCAACGGTCTGCTCGCTATCCAGGGTGAGATCCCCACCCGCGACCGTTGATGCGGCCCGAACCGACTGCTTGAAGTCCAACCCCTGAGCAACTGCGTCAACGTACTGCTTGGTGGCTGCGTGCAAATTCGAAGTCGGATCTGCGTGCAGTGTCAAGAAGTTAGTCATTGTAGACCCAGACTTCTGAACTACGTCGTCTGTGAACTCCAACCCATCAGGGTCAGAGTCAACGCGGACAAATTTTCCGGCTGCACCCGAATAGTTAGCCGGGTTAACGTCAGCTAGGTCGGTAAATTCATCCCAAGGATTCGGTACGTGTTTGATATGCGACATAAAGTCCTCCTGGTCTTAGAAGATAAACCACTCGTCGTTTGCTGCGACTACAGTGATTGCATCGTACTGGTTAACAAGATCATAGCTAGCCTCACCATCGATCAACCCGCCACCTGCGATGCTGACCAAAACTGTGAAGCCGTCCGAAGACGCTTTCTTGATTTCAATGACCCTTCCCAAATGGGTCGAGGGGTCCGGTAGACGAAGTTCCACGTCATCTTCTTCAGTGACAACCACGTGGGTTTCATCATCTATCAGATAATAAACCTGATTCATAACAAAGACGTTGCCGTAAAGGGCACCGATTATCCGAATACCCCCTGCGAGGATGTTTCCATCGTCGTCAACGAGGAAATTTTCATTAGGCGTGTACTCTGAACCGACCGAGTCCCATGTCAAAATGGCACCATGTGCCACGGCATCTGCCAAAGCTGCCTGGAACGCGGCCACGGCTAACCCGCCGAATAGGGTTGAATCGTCGGCTAAAGTGGCGGTGTCTGCGTTATCAGCGGCGTCTACTTTCCCATCATCATTCGTGTCGTAGACCGCCTTGGTCATATCACCGATGCCCGAACCACCTACCGGGAGCCAGTCTGCCCCACCAGAGCCGTCTGCTGTCAGTACGGTGTCCGCGTCAGCCCCGTCAGACCCCAGGTTCGCTGCGTCGATGGTTTCTAGGTCCAACCCATCGCTTACCGCGTCTTCGAGCCTAGAGAGCAGCCAAAGCTCCGCTACGGAGATCGGAGAGCCACCATTGGTGTAGACATTCGTCTTGAACGTCCATACACGGTCCTCTACGGCGTCCAAGATCTTGAACTCGTACCAGCCAGGGGTAGCGAGCGAGAACGTCTCAGGCTCCCCATCAGTGATCTGATACTCCAGCTTGAAAGGAGCTATGAGAGTATCGTCGTCAGCAATGGGGTAGAGAAGTTTGACCCTAAGAAATCCCTGAGCAACGACGACGTGTTCAGGAGTTTCTATCGGCCCAGTAATCAGACGTGTCGTGATCGCCATGGACTACACAAACTCAATCCCGTCTTCCGTGCCGTTTACCACCAGAGCTTTACCCGCATGACCCGTGAAGTCAGAAGGAGTGTCAAAAAGATCCAAGAATTGGGTGATAAGCGCGGTAATATCCACATCTTCCTCGGTTCTAGAGGCTAAATACAATTCCGCCAGGGAGATGTCAGTGTCCACATCCCCCGACAACGGGGCCTTGAAATTCCATATCGTCTCATCGAGTTGATCGATGATCAGAAAGTCATAGTTGTTGGGGGCAGCGAGGGACAGGGTGAATACACCGTCCGTGACGGTTACCGTCACCTCTTCCGGTGAGAGAAAAGTCGTGTCGTCGGTCAGGGGTTGTAGGGGGATTACTTTGATGAACCCAGAGGGGATCACATCCCCTTGAGCGTCTTTTACGAGTCCGGTGATGCTCCGATATACGGTCATGGATAGTCTCCAAATCTCTCAACTGTCGGTAAATAAATAAAAAGCGCCCCTAAGCGCGACAACAGGGGCGTAAAAGATGAAAGAATGGAGCGTTGGTTAGTTTTCGATATCAGTCATACGGTCGTTGTAGACGTAACTGTCCTCTTCTTCTTGCGGTTCCGGATCCGCTTCAATCGGATCGTCTAAAAGTTCTTCCATTCGCTCCGGTGGTACATACATACTCCCCGTGAAATTAGTGCGGTCATGGTCCACGAAGTGCCCCACGATGTACCGATTTATGAAGATATGAGGGTTTATAGCCAGCATCTCGCACAAAGACGATACGACTTGGTTGATGAAAGGTACCACGCTACGGATACTCAACTCGCCAATAACCGTCTGATCACCAAACGCTTTCGTAGCCTCCTTGCCTTCTTTCGTTACGACCAGAAAGAAGGAATCGCGATCAAGGTCGAACTGATCCATGAGAACGCTAATAGCGGTCTCGACGAGTTGTTCACTCTCGCGATGGTGGTCCATAGCACTCTCCCCACTAGATAAATACCGCCTAGGGAGATCTGTGAGCAAGAAAACACCCCCAACATGTGGGGGTGTAAGTCACCGAATTGTAAATACTTACGTTACTCGGAACGAAACTCCTCCGCGAGGTCGTCGAAGTTGACGACGCCGTCCTCCAGTACCTTGATGGCCTCCTGCATTCCGGTCATTGCCCTGACCATCTCGTCCTCATCCGTAGCTGCGATGAGATCTCTTGCGGCCAATAATGCGAGCGCAGTCCACGTCTCACCGTGAGCCGCATACCAGCCCTCATTCCAGGCTTCGACCACAACCGCTGCGTGCTCTGAGTCTTCGAAGTCCTCAGCTACATACGGCATCTGATCTTGGTCGAGACCGTTGTAGTACGCCTGTCGGCCTTCCTCGAAGAACGCGTTCATGAGATCTGGGTCGAAGTCGTCCCAGTCAGCCTCCTCCTCGAACCCCGGAAGAGCCTCGTCCTCATCAAAGAGGCTGAGATCCTCTTCCTCTGGCTCCGGTTCCGACGCAACTACCTCAAGCTCCTCAGCAGGAACCGGCATGGTCTCTTCGATCTCTCGGTGCTCATAAGGCTCACCGGGAAGCTTCAGTTCCTTTGAGGGCTTAGGCGCACCCTTGCGCTCCTCCAACCGTTTGCGGATCATTTCCTTGACATCATCTGCGCTTGCCATGTTACACCCCATTCTTTGAAAGTATCGATTGAACCAGTCCGACGACTGGAACTATGCTGTTCTCGACGATTATACCACGCTTTTTGGCATTCTCGTCAGTGAATTCTCTGTTCCACGATCTGCGGATCAGCACCGGGTAGCCCAGGCGTTGGTTGGCCCACTTCTTGACGGTCCTGGCGTGATCATCAACGATCATGTTGGTATCTAGGAGCCACTTCTGGCGCATCGTGATGATCTGCCAGGGCTGGATCCAGGGGAACCATTTGTTGAGCCACGCCCACTTCGCTGGGAAGGAGATTTGCGGGTTCTTACCAACATTGGTAACGATGAAGACCTCCACGTCTTCCATATCGTGAAGCTGCTCCATAGCCTGTACCGCGTTGTGGTAGGGGGCGCACATCTTGAACAGACGGGCGTCCTTCCAGACCTTCCGGCTCAGCACGGGGTCAAAATCAAGGTTGAAATCCACCCACTTGTCAAATGGTAGGGCTTCGCCGCCCGCAGCCACGATCAATGTGTTGAACGCATCGTCAAATGGGTACAGCACTCCGTCCATATCCATCGCGATAGAAAACTTTTTACTCAACGTGCCTCCTAAAACATCTCATCTTGGGTTTCAATAACGCTATCGGGAAGAATTGGTGCTGAAGATAGCTCGTGGGTCAGGATGATCTTCTCGCCATTGGTCACGACGAGCACGGGAGCGTCTTCCTCGATATCCCAACGGATGTTCTCGGCCCCATGCCCATAATACGGATCGCTATAGTTGTACCCCATCATCGACCCCTTTCTTTCCACATTTCCTCTGTGAGGACGGTCACTAGCTCCTCAGTTTCATGAGAGTAGACGACAATGGCTGTGCCGGATTTGGTTGGAACCCGCCAAAAGGAAAGCCGTACTCCCCGCTTAACGTGAAGTAGCTCGGCAGTTTCGGATCTAATCGCCTCACGGATCCCGATAACTGCTTTGACGTTAAGGATATAGCCGAGGCGCTCCTCGGAGCGTCGGCTGAAATGAATGCGCTGCGACTGACGCCGGATCTTCCGAGCACGTTTACTCATCACCCACGATCTTGAAGGCGAACATGTTCCGTGCGGAATCCAGTTCCCACCCGATCCCTTTCAGGTAATTGATCATGGGCAACGGAAGGAAATCATCCTTGATGTCACCAACGAGGAATCTGTCCTTCGCGAGGAGCATTTGTGCTCCCGGCTGATGATTGATAATGGCCTGGAGTCCGGCCACAAATTTCTCCATACGGGAAGTGGGTTCTTTGCCTTGCATTACTCGTCCTTTCGCGCTAAAGGTAGCATATACAACTACTTTTGTCAATAAGGTTTCTTCGGATCGCCCTTGGGAATATTCAACCTGCGCCGCTGGGCCATCTTGGTGAACTGCTTGGGGTTATACCACATCATAGCCCACTGCGTGCGCCCATCACTGACGTGACCGAGGCGTATCTTGCCGTTGATGATCTCGAACTTGTAGTCCGCAGGGTTCTTTCCCACGTCCTTGAGAGCGTCGATGTACTCCTCTATTGCCTTTTCCTCTTCCGATTGCATCATTGACTCTCCAAAAAGTGGGCGGGGAAACCCGCCCATAAGCCACGCACTGACTTAGATTATGATTGGGAGTACAGGTTTCTCCTGCACCTCGATCCGCTTGTAGGTACGGAACTCGTACCATCCGTCCTCATCGAGATCGCCACATATCGTTCCCTCTTTCTCGTCACAGGGGTCATCCACCCCAGTGTACCCGTGCATGTAGTGGACAGTCATCTCCAGCGTCCACCAACCAACCTCGGGGAAGGAAATGGTGAACTCAGCGCACGCTGGGATATCTCTAGCCACCTGGAACCCGCTGGTCTCATTGGTGGCTACCCACGTGCAGTGCGTAGGACTGCCCTCTGCGGTCACACTGATCGTAGTGTGAGTAGGAGGCAACGGAGTCGGTGTCGGTATAGGTGTGTCCACCGGAGTCGGAGTTGCAAGCGGCTGCCCACAATCCCTCCAACACTGCTCACAAGCAGGAGGAGAGATGATGCAACTAAAACTATTCGGAGCAGGACAGTGATCACAACCCTCAGGCATTGGCGTCGGTGTGGGAAGGATAACCCCACCCGTAGGCGTGGGAGTCGGTGTCGGAGTGATCGGAGTCGGGATCGGTGTGGGTTCGATTGGTTGCCCACAGTCCTCCCAACACTGAACACAGATAGGATACGAGATGGTACAACCTATGCTACCCGGTGCAGGACACTCGGAACAGTCGTCCTCAGGGGTAGGAGTAACCTCAGGGGTAGGGGTAGGCTCTGGCGTTGGCGTGTCCACAGGGGTGCTTGTAGGCTCTGGAGTGGCCGCAGGCTCGATCCAACCAGGATGCAACTCTCTGATAACGTCCATTCCACTTGTGGGATCGCCATACACGACCTTTCCAGGGACACCCATTTCATTGTCCCACTGCCACATACCCTTGTTCTCAGGCTGCCCTCTGTCGTTGTAACTACGCCATCCCTGTTTCCACATCCAGATCAGCACCGTCTGCACGTCCCAATTGAAAGCGACTCTAATTGCTGGGGCGATCAGGTTGTACTGGACGCCGGGGTACTTTTCGTTCACATACACCTGATCTACGAAAAGGCGGTCCATTGGGTAGCCGGTGTACTTGATAACCTGTTGGATAGGCATGGCAAAGTCTCTACCACCGGAAGCTCCTTGGCTCATACCAAGATAGTCCGCTGACGGGTCCATACCAGGGAGATAGTCCTTGAGAAAGGACTTGCCCCAGAAACGGTCCTGCTCTTCAAAAAGGCTGATCGTGATAGAAGAAGCAACCTCCAACACCGCGTCCGGATGTTCAGCACGCGCCTGCATGATAGCCCGCTGACGATTCTCTGCTCGCTCTAAACCAGCAGCCCACCGCATTTCGGTTAGCTCCTTGGCGCACTGGACATCCGACTTCTGTAGCCGACACTCAGTGCTTCCTGCCCACATCTGCCAAACGTGTTCATCCGCCTCTGTGCAGTCATACCCGCGTGCCATATTGTCAATCTCTTGCTCCGTGAAGATGATCGTCTTGGGCTGGTCTCCGAAGTTCTCGTAGAGGAAGGTTGCGATCTCATAGGTAGGTTCGTTGATCTCCCACCCAACACGACCACTACCCGAACAACCGGGTTCTGCCTGAGTGAGAAACGCTCCGTGTGTAAAGAGCACTACGATGGTGTCTATATCTGGGTGCCCCCAGACCTCGTGCATATCCTCGTACACCGGAGGTCCGTTGAAACCGTCGTCCGGTCGGACACTCAACCACAGTCTGACAGCGTTGATTCCGTAGCTACCCAACTCGTCAAAAAGCTCTTTGGTTGTAAACTGATCAAGAACCCCGCCATGGCGCGGACGCGGCCATGCCTCAGAATAAGCAATCTGGTTCACCCCAACGGATTTCGGGAGCTTGTAGCTCTCCACATTGGGGTCCGAAGTTGGGGCTATCGGAATCGGAGTTGCCGTAGGAGTCGGCGGTACCGGCGTTTCCGTAGGCGGAATAGGAGTATTGGTCGGAACCGGAGTCTCGGTCGGTGGAACAACGGCTGTGGGAGTTGGTGGGATGGAGGGGCCGTCGCCATTACATCCAACCAGCATCACGGCCAGCAAAACTAGGCCAAAAGTGATGAAACGTTTCATGCCAGCATAATATACTGGCAGCTAGGTCTGTGTCAACCCCTATGCCCACGAATTCAATTCGGGACCAGCGCCCTCTGTAAAGGCACCACTCATGAGCGTGAAGTCTGCGCCCTCGGTCGTTGCTTTGTTGGCATCCGCCGACAGCGGCCAACCCATCCATAGCTCCGTCTCTTCCGATACGTTGATTGGAAGCATCCAGCGGGCCGGGTCAGAGTTGAGGAAGGTTGAGCGGTTCGCCCAGGACTGATGGAACCGGAGTTGGCAAATCCCGCCCCCGTTTGCAATCGGGGCGGTGGCAACGTTACGCATCTCACCGATCCGGCCTTTCGTGTTCGTGACATTACTGCGTAGCGGGTAGCCGTCGTCGGTCATATTCCCAACGTTCTCTCCGTTGATGAACACGTCCGAGCCATCCGCTCCAGTGAGCGAGAAGCTCCAGTGCGTCCACAGGTCAGGCTTGGGTCGCCCGTTGCCATCCACCAGACCTGCGGGGATCAGGGCCTTCGGCAGATAGCACGTAACTCCACCGCCACCATCCTGGGCGAAGTCACACCGCCACGCTTGGAGCGCGTGACTCCAGTAGATACTGTACCGCCCGCTTGAGACACTGTACCAAAACTCGAAGGCCGCCATATCTCCAGTCAACTCCGCTCCTGGCTTCCACCAGAACGAAACCTGAACCACCGTATCCGCTGTCTCGGTAAGGGTCGTGAAGTTCGTGCCTCTGTAGACGCTGCCGCCGACACCACCATCAGAGATGTAAGCGGCAGAAGGGGCACTAGCCTTCTTTTTAGCCACAGTGTGGTGCATGAACCGAGCGGCAAAGTTATTGTCATTGCCATTTTCATAACCCATAGCTTCTCCTACACAGTCCAGACTTCGCCCTGCGTGGGCCATGCGTCAATCAGGTTACCGATCCACACCTGCGCCACTTGGATCGAATCAAAAACCTTCCATGTCGAATCAGAGCCGGGGCTACCGAGGCAAAGATACCGCATGTTCTGTGGTCCAGCCAATGGGGTGAACCCGAACTCGACCCCGTAGTCATTGGCCCACGGAGTATTGTTGATGTAGGAACGAAGCACGCCGTACCCACCCGTAAAGTCGATCTCGTAGTGATAGCAACGCCACGAGTGCGTACCCTGGAGTGCCCAGTCTCCGTTGTTCAAGTCGTCCAGTGCATAGCCAACACCTGCATACCATTGGAGCTTGGCATAGTTCTCCGACGTTGCTTGTTGGTGGCATCTAACAAAATCGCCGGTCCCGTCACTTTCCGAGTGGAACGATGGACAGTACATAATCGCCGCGTCCTCGCCACCCGCGTCCTCGTTGTAGTGCCTCGCATACCACTGAACTCGGATGCCCGCGCTCATGTCGATAGTTGACCCGAGATCCATCGAAACCGTCGAACCGTAGTTAGCGGTGTGGTCCGCTCCGAGGAACATCGCCTTGGTATGCGGAATGTCAGCGCCGAAGCCATCGACTCTCGCCTGAACTTCTGCGGTGTTCTGCGTCCCAGTCCAGATCGAGTTGATCGGCTGCTGAGTCCACTCTGCCGGAAGCGTGGCTAACGTATCGCCTTCAAAATTCTTCGTCCACGGCAGAGTCAGAGGACCACCACCACCAGAGAGCTTCTTGGC
>Ga0255055_10002272_pt1 | contig 13658 bp, 18 predicted proteins | sample JV7_2_27_MG_FD_188633 | JGI IMG/M metagenome (GOLD analysis project Ga0255055, IMG submission 188633) | Seawater microbial communities from Jervis Inlet, British Columbia, Canada - JV7_2_27 | ecosystem: Environmental > Aquatic > Marine > Inlet | place: Canada: British Columbia | collected...
CTGTGAATGATCGCGTTGGAAATCATGTCCGCCGCCTCCTTGAAGTTGGCCATCCTCTCGTGCTGGGCCTTCATCGCATCCTTGTTTTCCATGTGATGGGGAGCCTCCTTGTGCTCCCCGGACCCGTAACACGCCGCGGGGAAGGGGAGGAAAAGGCAGAGCGCGAGCGAAACGAGGGAAAGGATCCGGCTGAGATGCAATGGTCTTCTCCTTTGTACGGGGATGGGAAACTTCATAAATCATAACATCACGGAACGATAAATCATCACCCCGCATGCTGATGGCGAACGAGTTTACGGAGAGGATAAAGAAAGATGGGAAAGCAGGCTTGGATCTTGACGGTGTTGGTGGGGAAATCCCGATATCTTTTCCCGGGTGAAACTCGTAAATTCTTCCCACATCAAACAGTAATAGGAGGCGTTCTCATAACAACCAAACGAGTTCAGGGAGGGATAAGTAATGGAAAAGAAAAAGGTTTTACCATTTGCGGTTGTGGGGGTATTTCTTTTAACATCAGCGGCTATCTCCCAAGCTGGCGGGTGGAAGCACAAATCGAGTGGGAGCGAGAGATCGGTGAAGCAGGAGATGGAGATCGCTGGTCCGGAATTCGGGACCGATGAGTACGGGGAGGGCGGAGCGCCCGCAGAGTTGTGGGGGCCAGTGGAAACCGGTACCCTGCCGGGTTCCGACGAAAGCAGCCGCTTGCCGGATACCGGTGTAGACCCGTCCCGGTGGGAGGAACCCAACGCGGAATAGTTGATCGGGGGAATCGGGTTCAGGCTGGTCGATCAGGGTCGCAACGTAAGTCGAGTGGAGGAGAGGCCGGCCGGGTGAGGATGCATATACCTCCCCGGCCCGGCTTCTTCTGTTTTTCCCTGTCGCGGTTTTCTACAGTATTTATTCCTGTTAGGTTGTTTTTTCTCCAGAATCCTGTTACCCTGCTGTAGTTTTTCGCCTTCTCGTAGGCAACTACCGGCGGTGCGGACGAGTGTTGCGCGGCATATCCAAAACCTTCCTGTCCCTTCTTATCCTGGTGCCGTTCCTGGGCATTCCCGGTATTCCGGTGACCGGCTACGCCGAATCCGGGAGGGAACCGATCCATCTGGAATGGGCCGGAGTCGATACGCTGGCCGACCTCGCTCGCCTTCCCGATGGGGAGATCCCTATCGGGGAGACCCTTGTCATGGTCTCGTCCCTGGTGGGGGGAGATCTGACCGGCGTTCCCGTGGATCCCGCCGCCGTGGAGAAGGAATTCAACCTCCTCGCGGAACGGGTGCAACCTGCCCTTCGGGACAGGAGCGACCCGCGGAAGGTCATCGGAGCCCTGAACAGGTTCCTGTTCGTCGAGGAGGGGTTCACCTACGACTGCGTCGCGGGAAATCCGGACAATTATCTCCTGGACCGCGTGCTCGCGCGCAGACACGCGAACTGTCTCGGTTTGACCGCGCTGTATCTCCTTTTGGCCGAGCGGTTTTCCCTCCCGTTGCATGGGGTGTACGTTCCCTCCCACTGCTTCGTCCGGTACGAGGACGCAGGGGTGCGGATCAACATCGAGACGGGGGAGAAAGGGGCCGAGCGGGATGACGGGCGGTATTCCCGCGATTTCGGGCTCACGGGAGAAAGGCCCTACCTTAGGTCCCTGGGCAGGAAAGAGATGCTCGGTGTCTACCTGAAGAGCCTGGGGGCCGCGTTCTCTCGGAAGGGGAGGGAAAATCGAGCGCTTCGCCTCTACCGGGAGGCGGCGGTTTTCTACCCGGGGCTCCCCGACATCTATTTCAACGCGGGGGTTTCCTTCCACAAGAGGGGAATGCTCGACGAAGCAATCGAACAGTACCGGCGGGCCCTCGCCTTGGATCCCGACCTCGCCGTGGCGAGGGACAACATCGGGGTGGCTCTTGCGAAACAGGGCAGGCTTCCGGAAGCCCTCGCGGAGGCGCGCAAAGCGGTGGCATTGCGTCCCCGCAATCCCGTCACCCGGAGGAACCTGGCGGCCACCCTGTGCGCCAACGGGATGGTGAAGGACGGCATCCGGGAGTATCGCAAGGTGTTAGAGATCGACAAGGACAATGCGAAGGCCCTGGCCGGCCTGACGAAGGCGCTTTACGGCCGCGGCGAATTCCACGAGGCGATCGTGTATTGCGACAGGGCGATGGCGTGCGGGTGGACGCCGGACCCCGCCTTGCTGGGAACCCTCGAGAAATACCGCGACCCTTCCGAGGTTTCCCTGCCCTAGCCTGACTGTCCCGCCTGTCGGTCCCTACCCCTGGATCCGCTTCCGGATGGTTCCCCACGTCTTCGTGACGAGGAAGCTCTCCGGGATATTTCCCGCCATCCTCCCGAACAGTCCGAACGGCACGGCGAAGGTCAGCCGGTTCCTCTCCACGTAAGGACGGGCCGACGGGTCGAAAAGGCCCATGACCGCCCTCGGGTCAGGCAGGTCCCCCTCCACGAGCGGCAGGGTGACGATGGCCCCGCAGCCGGAGGAGAAGGGCGCCGTCACCGCGTCGTCCTCCCGGTCGAAGGAGGCCAGGAAGTGAAGACCCGCGAGGAGGTCCGGGGACGCGAAGAAGACAACGACTTCCGGGTCGTCGGCTGCGTGCGGCATGTCGGCACGGGTGAACAGCCCGTATCTCTTTGCCGCGGGGCGGACCGGGATCCGGGCTAATCTGGCGCGCGCCAGTTCCGGGGTCTTGACGTACCGCTCTCCCTCCATCTTCCCGGGGATCCCGCAGGACAGGAAGTATTCGATTCCCTCCCTCTGTGTGTCGAGGAACCCGAGGTAATACCCGGCCCCTCCGCATCCATGGTGCGACGGGGAGAGCGCCACCGGCATCCCCTCTGCCCTCGTCTTCGCGAGGAGGGCGAACAGGCACGTCCATGCCCTCTCCCGGGGAAAAAGCGTCCCTTTCGGGAGGTCATCGGTGTAGCGGAACAGCACCGGGTATTCCGACATCCCGAACGCTTCCATGAACTTTTCGATCTGTCTCTTCATGGTCTCCTCACTTGTCGGTCAGCGCCCGCAAACCCCACTTTGGCCATCGGCTTTCCCTCCCGTCGGAAACAGGGTCTCCGTCCTTGACCGGCCGCGAAATTCAGGGAGAATGATACCATGGTTGCCACGATACCCGAGGCGCTGCGGAAGACGCCGCTGTTTTCCAACCTTGCCCCCCAGGACCTCTCCCGCATCGGCGGGATATCCACCCTGCGCCGCTATGCAAGGCGGGGGGTGGTGTTCCGGGAGGGAGACCGTGCCGACGGCTTCTTCGTCGTCGTCTCGGGGAGCGTCAAGATCTGCAAGACTTCCGAGGACGGGAAGGAGCAGATCCTCCACATCCTCGAGGCGGGCCAGTCCTTCGCGGAGGCGACCATCTTCGAAGGGGGGAACTTCCCCGCGAACGCAGAGGCGCTAAGCGATAGCGAACTCCTCTTCTTTCCGAAAAGGCCGTTCGTCGATCTCCTCGAGAAGGATCCGAAGATGGCGCTGCGCATGCTCGGATCCCTGTCCAAGTGGCTAAAGAGGATGACGGACCTCGTGGAGAACCTCGCCCTCCGGGACGTGGAGGCCCGCCTGGTGTTTTTCATGTCCGAGGAGATGAAGAGCCGGGGGCTGCCGTTCCGGGACGGGGTGGTGTACGAGATCCCGGTAGGCAAGAATGTCCTGGCCTCCCGGCTGGGGACGGTTCCGGAGACCTTCTCCCGCACGCTGAAAAAGCTGCAGGAGGAGGGGAAGATCCGCGTCAGGGGGAACCAGGTCCGGATCCTCAAGTCGGATTCCCTCTTCGGTGCGCTTGCCCTCTGACGTTTGCGGGATTGTCGGAAGCGAAGCCTGACCGGAAGTGGTCATCATGGTCGTCGTGACCACCCTCGTCGCATCTCCCCGATTCAAGCGGATGTGCAACGCAAGCGGAACCGGCATGAAACGGCTGTCACCGGTATTATTGCCTTGTCTTGTGCAAAGTTGTAGAATCGCAGAGGTTCGACCGGATCGAAACAAACAGCAAAATTCGCATCGGAACAGGTTGTGCGGAAAGCTGTATTTTGTGACAACCCGGGAGCGTCGTATGTGCGTAGCAGTCATCCATGAGTAATTTGACGGGAAAACCTGCGATACCGTTCAAGCTTCAGGACAGCAACGGCAAAACTCACCTTCTCGAAGACTACCGGGGAAGTTGGCTTTTGATGGTGTTTCATCGCCACCTCGGCTGACTCCCTTGCCGGGCGCACATCACGCAGTTGCGTGATCATGAAGAGGAATTCAGCAAGCGGAACGTAAAGATCGTGGTGGTCACATTTGAAGCCGACTTTCTTGCGCGCAGTTATGTCGAGGATACTTCGTTGACCTGGCCTCTTCTTGTCGATGATACCCGCGAAATGTACAGGAACTATGGCATGCTTTCCGCCTCTTTTTGGGATGTGTGGGGTCCGAAAACGTGGTGGGCTTATCTGAAGGAGATTGTTAAGGGGAAGAAGTTGAAAAAGTCGGAAGGGGACATCTTCCAGCGTGGCGGAGACGTGCTGATCGGTCCGGGCGGAACCGTTCATCTGCATCAAATCGGCGTCGGCCCGGGAGATCGTCCAACCGTCGAGGCGTTATTTACCAAGATAGATTCCATTTAGTGTCACCCAGCTAGTCACCCCTAAAAATCTCACACACACCGGGCGTCCGGGCAGACCCCTGGCGCATGACCCTGAACACCCGTTATTCCCCGAATGCCCAACGGAAGCGGTGCCGAACCCGGGTGAAGACCTAGGTCGGAGGACCCGTATCGGTTTGCCCCCGGGGGAATTCGTGCTCCAGGTCTTACCCCTTACGATTATCATCTTTGATAGGTTCGACCGGGATGCAGGCCCCCCCTCCCTTCGCCGGTAAATTTCATCTTGACATGCTCTATAGGTATTGTAGTATACGTTAAAACCTGAACTATAAATGTCCATAGACATTGTAGTGTATAGTTCACATTGCACCGGAAAAATTTGAAAGGAGACACACATGAAGAAAATTGCGATTCATTCCTTTTTCGCACTCCTGTTCTTTCTGGTTCTTCCGACCGCCGGCGCCAATGCCGAGCAGTCCGGCTACAAGGGGTTTCCCCGCGGCAATGCACTGATCACCGTTCAGGAACTGAAGCACCTGCTGGATGCCGGTGACCCGAGCCTGGTGATCCTGGCGGCGCAGCGCATTGCGGGATACCGCGCGGGGCACATCCCGGGCGCTTACCAGTTGGACCGCCCCGACTACGCAGCGCCCCCCGACACCCAAAATGGTGTAAAGGGAAACATCATCGATGCAACCGGGTTCACGGAGCTGGCCCGGCGCATGGGCATCAACCGGGACTCCACGGTGGTCGTCTACGACGTCAAGGTCGATGCCACCCGGCTCTGGTGGGCCTTCACCTACTACGGCAAGTCGAACGTGCGGGTGCTTGACGGCGGGTTCAAATCCTGGAAGGCGGCGGGCTACCCTGTCGAGATCCTGGTCCCCGATGCTCCGGCACAGCCCGGAAACTTCGTTGCCGCCGTCGCTCTCCCGCACCTGCGTGTGGATACCGCCGACATCGTGGCACTCCACGATAATCCCGCGGCCCAGTTGTGGGACACCCGCAGCATCGGAGAGTTTACCGGCGATACGCAGAAGAAAGGGGCCTATCGTGCCGGGCGCATCCCCGGAGGCCGGTACGCTGAATGGACCCTCTTCAAGAAGAGGGAGAACCGCACAGAGTGGTTGACGGTGGCCGAAATACAGCCCCTGCTGCGCAAACTGGGTTTCGATCCGGAGAAGGAACAATACTTCTACTGCCAGTCCGGGGTGCGTACCACCCAGGTCATCTTCGCCCTCTATCTTTCCGGCTGGCAGCTCGAGAAGCTGCACAACTACGACAGTTCCTGGATCGGCTGGTCGAAGGATGCCAGTCTGCCGATGGTAGCCGGCGATCCAACCGCCGGCCCCCCGAAGAAGGCCAGAAGATAGCCCGGCAGGATCCTCCCTTTTTCACCGCGGTGTCAGGTTGATATCAGCACGGGTGAAGGGGTCATAAATCGGTCAGGACCGGCGGGGGTGATTCTTTCGTCCCGAATCCGGGTAATCCTGTTTTCCGCGGGCGGCCACGGTGTCCGAGTGGATCACGACTTTAGGATCGCCTTGCCCTGCCCCGTTCAGCCCTTCGAAAAATTCTAGGAGGTCCTTCCCGGACCTGCTGGCAAGGTTCCCGGTAGACTCGTCCACCAGGAGGATGTCCAGGTCGTTGGCCAGTGCCCGGGCCACGGCCATCCGCTGGTGCTCGCAGCCTAAACCCCATCGGCAGGCGTGGTATCATAACCGCCTATTTAACGCCCCTCCGGGGGAAGGGGGGTTCTTGGAATGGGACATTTCTCGGTGAGCGTGATGGGGAAGGACCGGCCGGGGATCGTCGCGGAGGTCAGCAGGGTTCTCTACGAGCTCGGATTCAACATCGAGGATTCGACCTGCACGATCCTGTCCGGGCAGTTCGCGATGATTCTGGTCGTCTTTCACGAGAGGCTCGAGGAAGTCGCGGAGGTCAACCCCTCCTTCGACGAGGTGCGCCAGGGGATGGGACTGCAGGTCACGATCCACTCGCTGAAGGTGGAGGAGGTCGTCCACGAGAAGTCGTTCTCCGGGCATCCCCATATCATCTCCGTGTACGGGGCCGACCGGCCGGGGATCGTGTACTCCGTGGCCCGGGAGCTCGCCCAGCGGAAGGTGAACATCACCGACCTCAACACGCAGGTCGTGGGGTCCAGGGAGCGACCCGTCTACGTCATGGTCCTGGAGGTGGACATCCCGGACGGCGTGGACAGGAAAGAACTGGACGGGGTATTCGAGCAGATCAAGAAGGAACTCGGCGTGTCCATTTCCGTGCGCCCGATCGAGACCCTGGAGCTCTGACGGACGCAAGGCATGGCGATCCTCCCTATCCTGCAATTCCCGGATTTCAGGCTGAAGGAGAAATCCTCCCCCGTGACGGGGGTGACCGCCGAGGTGTCCGCGTTCATCGACGATCTCCTGGAGACGATGCGCGCCTCCCCGGGATGCGTCGGCATCGCCGCCCCGCAGATCGGAATGCCCTCCCGCATCATCGTGGTCGACGTCTCGGGCCACCGGCGGGGAGACCAGGAGGAAAACCACGGCCTGCTCGTTCTGGTCAACCCCGAGATCCTCGCCAAGGGGGGGAAGCAACTCGTTCGGGAGGGATGCATGAGCGTGCCGGACTATACCGCGAACGTTCAGCGAGCCCAGTGGGTCCTGGTGGACGCGCTCGATCGGGAGGGGAAGCAGATCATCCTCGAGGCCGTCGGATTCGAATCGATCGCCATTCAGCACGAGGTGGATCACCTGGACGGGTACCTGTTCCTGGACCGGGTCTCCTCCGTCAAGACCGATATCTTCCGGCGGAGGCGCTACCGCTGATGGGAGGTCGCTCCCGCGGCACCAGGCTTCCGCGGGCCGGTCTTCGGGGAACGTGCCGTGGGACAAAAAACCCATCGCGTTGCTTGCGGAGTCGCCTCCTCCGTCCGGGCGGAGGTCTTCCCCGTGGAGCATCAACAGCCGTATCGCAAGTTCCCTGGCGGGAAACGGGAGGAGGGGAAATGAAGAAGCGTACGTTGGGAAAAAGCGGGCTCGCGGTGTCCGCCCTTGGGCTCGGCTGCATGGGGATGTCGGAGTTTTACGGGCCAGGGGACCAGGGGGAGTCCATCGCCACCATTCACCGGGCGCTCGACCTGGGCATGAATTTCCTCGACACCAGCGACATCTACGGACTCGGCCGCAACGAAGACCTCGTCGGGAAGGCGATCAGGGACCGGCGTGACGAGGTCATTCTCGCGACCAAGTTCGGCATCCTCCGGGGGAGCGACGGCTCCTGGCAGGGGGTAAACGGGAAGCCCGATTACGTTCGGTCCGCCTGCGAAGCAAGCCTTACGCGCCTGGGGGTTACGGTCATCGATCTCTACTACCAGCACCGGGTGGACCCGGAGGTCCCCATCGAGGAGACGGTCGGGGCGATGGCAGACCTCGTGCGGGAAGGGAAGGTCCGCTTCCTCGGTCTGTCCGAGGCGGCTCCGCGGACGATCCGCCGTGCGCAGGCCGTCCACCCCATTGCCGCCCTGCAGAACGAATATTCCTTCTGGACACGGGACCATGAGGCCGAAGTGCTCCCCACCTGCAGGGAACTCTGCATCGGGTTCGTGGCATACAGCCCCCTGGGGAGAGGGTTTTTCACGGGCCGCATCCGGAGCAAGGCGGACCTGGACGAAGGGGATTACCGGCATAACACCCCGCGCTTCCAGGAGGACAACCTCCCGAAGAATCTTCCCCTCCTGAAGCGGCTTGAGGAGATGGCGGCGCGCAAAGGGTGCACCCCGGCGCAGTTCGCCCTCGGGTGGGTTCTCTCCCGGGGGGAGGAGATCGTACCGATTCCGGGGACCAAGCGGCGGGATCGCCTGGAAGAGAATCTGGAGGCCCTGAACGTTACGTTCACCCCGGAGGATCTGGCGGAGATAGACGCTGCGTTCCCACCGGGGGCCGCATCGGGGATGCGGTATACGGAAGATGCGATGCGTAAAGTGAACCTCTGACGAGCAGGCAGGCGACGAAAGGATCAGGAAATCCCGGGACGGGAACGTACGTAGTCAGCGCAGCCGGGAACGGAACTCCCCCGGGGGGGTCGTACCTCGGTTTTCTGTGGGCTCGGCCAATCCTGAAACGGGCTTCCTGTCACCGGCGGCGCTCTTTCCGGGTGTTGACGAAGCCTTCCGGCTACTCCCGGCTTCTTCTTCTCTTTTCCAGGGCGTTCTGGATGTCCCCCACAAGATCGAAACCGTTGCCTAGGGAGACTCCCTCGGGGCCTTCCCGAACAAGCAGGGACTGGTATCGCTTAAGGGAATTGCCGACGTCGGCCTGCCCTTTGCTTTCTTTTCCTTCGACTCCTGCGGGAGGTGCGAGCAGCCCGGATCCCATCTCGTCGGCCGTTGACAGCTGACGGACGGTTTTCCCGGGGATCTCGAGGACCGGGACCGCTTTCGCTCTTTTTCCGGAATGGGAAACTTCGATACAGGCCCTGCTGCCGTCGCTGCCGGAATATATCGGGATGAGGGTCGGTCCGTCACCAGCCTGCGCAAGGGCGGCCGGCAGAACAAGGATCGCGGCGATCAGGAACATATGGCAACCAGATCTCGCCGTCAAATCCCCGGCACCTCCTTCCTTTATGTCCTTATCGGCAACGTCACCGTCTGATCTTACATTACTGTTTCTCTTAAGTCCAGGGGGCCGCCGGTCGTTTCGGGTAGGATTTTCAAGCGATGTTCTTTTCCCGAGCCGCGGAAGGCGTACAATGAAAGGAGGGCCGAAGGCGGGGCACCCTCTAAAAAAACCCCGTGAGGAAAGGAGCGACCGATATGATCAAGGTGAAAACGTTTACCTCCCAGTTGAAGATCTTTCACGCCCGCAACGAACTGCTCGAACTGGATCAGGCCGTAAACGGTTTCATCGCTTCGAGCGGCATACGGAAGGTGATATCGGTGAGCGACTCCGTCACCTCGGGAGAGAGAGGGGAGGCGATCGGCATCATCCGGGTGATCACCTACGAGGAGTCCGGCGAGAAGAGCAGAGAAAAGGTCCTCGCGAAGATGGAGAAGAGGCTGAAAGTCTGGGGCAGCGATATCGAGAAGTTCCGCGGGAAGACCGACGAGTTCGGTACGAAAGCACGGGGGAAGATCCAGGACCAGGTCGAGGATCTGCGGGCCAAGCAGGAACTGGCACGGCAGAAACTGCAGGAGATGAAGAAGGCCGGTGGGGAGGCATGGGAGGACCTGCGGGCAGGGGCGGAAGGAGCCATGGACGACCTGAGGAAGGCCGTGGAGAAGGTCGTCAAAAAACGGGAAAAATGATGCGGCCCCCCGTTTGCCTGATGGTCGCTTTCATCGTCTGCGGTTCCGGCCTGTCTGTCCGTCTCGCGTGAATTTTTAGGATAGGAGATACCATGGCGAAGCAGGAAAAGAGATTCCGCCCGGGGCGGCATTTGCGAAAAGGGGTGTTTTCCGGATTGGTCCTCGCGTTCGGGTTTTTGACCATGGCCCTGGTCGCATCGTCTGCGGATCATTCCGCGTTGATCGAAAGGGCCGAGAAGGGGGAAGTCGAGGCGCAGGTTACCCTGGCTGAAAAGTACCAGAAAGGAGAAGGACTTTCCAGGAACGAGGCGGAAGCGGCAAAGTGGTACCGCAAGGCCGCGGAGCAGGGGGACGTAGAAGCCCAGTCCGCCATCGGGGAGATGTATCAGAAGGGGGAGGGCGTCCCGAAAGATGATGTCGAAGCGGCGAAGTGGTATCGGCAAGCCGCCGAGCAAGGGGCTGTAGACGCCCAGTCCAGAATGGGGAATATGTACCGGGAAGGCGTGGGGGTCCCGAAAGATTACACCCAGGCGGCGAAGTGGTACCGCAAGGCCGCGGAGCAGGACAATGCGGAGGCGCAGACGAATCTCGGGCTGTTGCAAGCCAACGGGCAGGGCGTTCCGAGAGATTATGCCGGGGCCGTGGAATGGTACCGGAAGGCCGCGGAGCAGGGGGACGCAAAAGCACAGCACGGCCTGGGAGTGATGTATCACAACGGTTTCGGTGTGGAACGGGACGACCGCGAGGCGAATAAGTGGTTTCGCAAAGCGGCAGAGGGGGGGTATTACAAGGACCAGTAAGGTTTGTCCGCCGACGGATTCCGGAAGGATCCGATATCCGTCTTGCAGCGTGCCACGAAGTTGCGGTCTACCTCATGTTTCTCCGGGGAACGTGGGGTCCCCGATGTCAGGCGATGGCCAACCTCTCTCCGCGGTGCGTTTGCAAGTAATGCTCAACGTCGTCCAGATGGAAGAGAAGCGCTTTCCCCTTCCAGACTCCGGGGAGTTCCCGGCTCACCGCCAGCGTCTGAACGTGCAGCCTCGAAAGGTTGAGCATCTTCGCCACTTCGCCCGTGGACAAAAGCCGCGTTTCGCCATTTTCCCGTTCGCCGCCCAGTTTCATGGTCCCGTGTCCTCCTGGAATTCTTCCCCTCTAGAATTCTATCGAAAGGTTGTTGGCCTGGATCCGGAGCGTGTCACCCCGGGAGGAAACGAAGTCCTTCTTCGCTACCTGCAGAAGCCCGACCAGGTTTCTGCCGCGCTCTTCTTTCCGTCTTTCCACGACCGTGCCGACGGGAACTTTCGTTCTGGTCTCGCGGTCCACACGGAAGACGGTCAGGCCTTTCATGGCCACACCTCCTAAGGTTCCAGAGAGCCTCTCGCGGTCATCGATCCCCTGCTGCCGCGTCCCCAGGCCGTTTTCCCCAAAATAATCTGCAATATCGGTGCCAAATTAAACAGCGTTATAAATACCTATATAACAAGGAATTTATATGGTCGGCCCTTCCGTTACAGGGGGGCAGGGCTGTGAAATATAAGAAAAAACTTTCCAAAATTCGGATATTTATTGCAGAAAGTGACGCGGAGGGGCACTTCTTCAAGGAAGGCGGAGGAACGGTGCCATGTTCCGGGGATGTTCCCCCATACCAACGTCACGTAGAAAAGATCTACTCCCGGGGAATTAGAATAATCTCGATCCGCCTGTTCATCGCTCTTCCTTCCGGCGTTTCGTTGTCGGAAATCGGTTTGTACTCCCCGTAGGCGACGGCGGAGAGAACATCGGGATCGATCCCCTGTTTTTGCAGGAATTTCGTCACATTGATGGCGCGGGCGGCGGAAAGCTCCCAGTTGGTCGGAAATCGATTCGCCAGGTTTCCCGAGATCGGAACGTCGTCCGTATGCCCTTCGATCCGGATCGCCTTCTCTGTTTCCCCTTTGAGAATGGAGATGACTTTTTTCAGGACCTCCAGCCCTCCCTCCTTTACCTCCGCTTTTCCGGTATCGAACAGAATGGCGTCCACCATGTTGACCGTCAGCTTCCCCTTCAATTCGGAAATGGTGACCTGTCCCTCGGAGATTTCCTTCTTCATTTTCTCCACCATGTCCTGATACGTCGTGCTGACCTTCCGGACTTTCTCTTTCTGGGTTTTTTTCAGGGCTACGGTGTCCTGCCGAAGCTTCCGGTTTTCCGTTTCCAGCACCGCGATTCTTCCGCGCAGTTCAACAATCGTCTGCGACAGGGAATCCGATTCCGCCTTCTGGGTGTTCCTGTCTTTGGTCATCTCCGCCAGGTCGCCGGTAAGTGCTTCGATCCTGGTTTTCAGCATTCTGTTCTCGTCGAGCAACTCCTCATGTTGCTGCTGCAATGCCGAAAGCTGCTGACGAAGGTCGCCTGCTTCCCCCACCTTATTCATGTAGGTGCTTTCATACCGCGTACATGCGCCCATCCCCAATGCCAGGGCCGCAATGGCAATCGTCAGGAGCATCCTTGTCCGCATCACTTTCCTCCTTTATCCAACAATCTGTTCATGCCGGGACGGGACCTCGCGGCCCTTTTTGGATAGAACCGATCCGGCTACGCACATTATCGCGATGCCGAAGGCAGTACGCAAGGAACAAGACGGCGGCTTCATCAAAAACGAAACACGCGGTACCATGAAACCATGATCCACGTCACGGAAACGATCCTTCTCGACGAAAGCGAGCTTCAGGAGAGGTTCATCCGGTCCTCGGGCCCCGGCGGGCAGAACATCAACAAGGTGGCGACGGCGGTCCAGCTTCGGTTCGACGTTCGAAATTCCCGGTCGTTGCCGGACGAGGTGCGTGAACGCCTGGTCCGGTCGGCGGGGAAGCGGATGACCGGCGAGGGCGTGCTGATCATCGAGGCCCGCCGGTTCCGCACGCGGGAACGAAACCGCCAGGACGCCAGGGACCGTCTCGTCGAGATGATCCGCAAAGCCGCCTTGCCCGTAAGGCCCCGCCGGAAAACCAGGCCGACCAGTGCATCCAGGGAACGACGGCTGGAGCGCAAGCGTCGGCGAAGCAGGGTCAAACGGATCCGAAGGGGAGTGCCGGCCTCCGAAAGTTGATCCCCACCGGTTCCCGCCTGTCTTGCCGCCTCGCCCGGGGCACGGTTTACCCGGGTGAACTCCCTGGTTCGCAAAGTGCGTGAGGTCCCAAGACTCCCCCCACAACGATCACGGCGGATACGCCGGGTAAACCAGCCATCAACATCCGCGTACCAAAAATAGGACCACGCAGAAGAGGACACATGTGGCAAGAAGCACGAGAAGAACTCTTTCTGCTGCGCCATCCCCCATTTCGGGTGTCCCCTGCCATGCTCTGTTATTCCTCAATTTGCCACACCGGAAGTGACAGATTGGGGACATATTCGGAAATTTTTACTCGGTTGGACGGGAGTGAACTTTACGGGGTATGAAGGTATCGCCGCGTAAGGTGGCCGATGCCCGTACTTCGCGGAGGAGGGGGGACGGATCGCTTCCCCCGGAGGCCCATCCAGGCAGGTTCCTGGTCGCGTGCGGCGTCACGTTGCCAAGCGCTTCGTGATACCGGCGCTCGTTGTAGAAGGCGATGAACCGGCCGACCTCCTTTTCCAGTTCCTCCGGCGTTTCCCACGTGAACAGGTTCACCTGCTCCTTGCACGTTCGTGAATCCTTTATTGTGTTTCAGGGATCCAAGGGTCGCATGCACATGGTGATGATGGAGGTCTGACTCCGGAAAGGGGACGAGAAACAT
>Ga0255055_10002273_pt1 | contig 13654 bp, 11 predicted proteins | sample JV7_2_27_MG_FD_188633 | JGI IMG/M metagenome (GOLD analysis project Ga0255055, IMG submission 188633) | Seawater microbial communities from Jervis Inlet, British Columbia, Canada - JV7_2_27 | ecosystem: Environmental > Aquatic > Marine > Inlet | place: Canada: British Columbia | collected...
GTTGGTCGGGTTAGCAAGCCTCGTGTCGACAATCCGGACCTCGGGGGCTATAAAGGCCGGATGAGGACCCGAAAATCGTGGACGACGATGTGCCGGTGGAACGCTACGGCCGTTCTCCTCGTCGTGATTCCGGCATCGGGAGCGATGGCACAGGATCGAGAAAACACCAAGGATCCCGCGAAGCCCAGCCAGGAGGACAGCAAGACCGAAGCGACCGGGGAAAGCCCAACCCAGCGGCTCGACTTTGGAATCGACTTCTACGATGCAGCGGACGGCAGCATCGTGCGCGGCGGCATCAACTACAACTGGGCGCCCCTCGCCGACCACAGCTTTGCGGCCACCCTACCAGTGGTCGACGCCGGGCTGGCAGACGTTGAGGGGAGCGGCATCGGCGACCTGCTGCTGCGTTACAACTGGGTCCCGGCCCTGACGCTCACGGCCGACCCCTGGGTGCCCAACAACCTCGGTATCGGAGTAGGTCTGCTGGTCCCCACCGGCGACCCGGCCAAAGGGACTGGTGGAGACCAGTGGGTGATCGCACCGTCACTTGGGTGGGCGGCGAAGATCACCAAGCGGACAACCCTCCTGCCACAGCTTCAGTACATGAAGTCCTTTGCGGAGGGCGAATTCGCCCAGGGGATGCAGACGATCTCCCTTTCGGTCGACCTGATTCACGTGACCGGCAGCAGGTTCTGGGTCCAGTACACGCCCGCAGCGTCCTACGACCTCGAGGCGGAGCAGTACGAGCTCGACAACCTCCTCGTCCTCGGCCAGCAGTTCACCCGTCGTATCGCCTTGAGGCTCGAGCTACGAACGCTCAACGTCGCAGACCCGCAGGATTCGGCCGGCGATGGTCGCGAGCTCGACTATCGGGCGACCCTCAAGCTGCAGTGGATTCTCGCGTACTGAGCCATCCCAGAATCACATCCGCAAGCCCGAGGCGTTTGGGTGCTGGGTACAGGGCCGCCCACCCACCCCGATTCAAGTCGAGAGCGTTTTCAGGGGGGCCGGGTGGGACCTGCATCCTGAATCCGGGCGAGTGGATGGTTGGCTATCCTTTGACGACAGCCACTGGTCGGAGGCGCGCTACTTTCCTGGCGATGCCGGCGCCGGCAACAGCGTCAACCACCGCGTCAACGTCTTTGTAGGCCTTCGGCGCCTCCTCGGCGAGGCCGGGCATTGAGCCCGCACGGACCTTGATGCCGCGTTCCTCGAGCTCGCGCCGGAGCTCTGAGCCGTTGATCGACCGCTTCGCTTTGCGACGGCTCATGGTGCGGCCGGCGCCGTGGCAGCAGGAGCCGAGCGAGCGCTCCATGCTCTTCGAGGTGCCGACCAACACCCAGGAGGCGGTGCCCATCGAGCCCGGCACCAGCACGGGTTGGCCGATGGGACGGTACTCGGGCGGCAGGCCCTCGAAGCCGGGGCCGAAGGCGCGGGTGGCGCCCTTGCGGTGGACGCAGACCCGGCGTCGCTTGCCGCCGATCTCATGCTCCTCGGTCTTGCCCATGTTGTGGGCGATGTCATAGACCTGGTGGAGGTGGACATTCTTCGACCGGCCGCGCAGCGTCTTGGCAAAGGCCTCGCGGGCGAGGTGGGCGAGCACCTGGCGGTTGGCAAAGGCGTAATTGGCGGCGCAACGCATGGCGCCCTCATAGGCCTGCCCTTCGGGCGAGTCAAGCGGTGCGCACACCAGCTCGCGATCCGGCAGGCGAATCCCGTACCGCTGCACGGCCCTCTGGAAAGACTTCACGTAGTCGGTGCAGATCTGGTGGCCGAAACCCCGGGAGCCGCAGTGGATCATTACCGTCAGACAGCCCTCGGACAAACCCATCACCCGCGCCGCCCCGGCGTCGAAGACCTCGTCCACCACATCGACCTCGATAAAGTGGTTGCCGGCGCCGAGGGTGCCCATCTGCGGTCGCCCCCGTTCGCGCGCCCGGTGGCTGACCTTGGAGAAATCGGCGCCATCGAGGTAACCACCCTCCTCGGTACGCGCGACGTCGCTATCGGTGCCAAACCCCTCCTTGCGGGCCCACTCGCCGCCCTCCCGGCAGGCACACTCGAGCTCGTGCTCGTCGAGCCGCAGCCGTCCACCTTTGCCGACCCCACTCGGGCAAGCAGCGTCGAGGGCCGAGGCGAGATCGTCCATCACACCCTCTACCTCGGCCAGCTCTACCCTGGAGGCCAGAAGCCGGACGCCGCAGTTGATGTCGTAGCCGATCGCGCCGGGCGAGATGACGCCGCTTGGCAGCTCGGTCGCCGCGACCCCACCGATCGGAAAACCGTAACCCTGGTGGACATCGGGCATCACCAGCACCTCGCCCACCACCCCCGGCAGGGTGGTGGCGTTGACCGCCTGTTCGAGCGAAGAATCTCCACCGATGGCCTCGAGCAGCTCGCCGCTGGCGAAGAGCCGCACCGGCACTCGCATGTCTGAGCGCACCGAAACAGGAATCTCCCACTCGTAGGGACCGAGCCGTTTGAGGTCACGGAGCTGTACCATCTGAACTCTCTAAACGTCGAAGATAATGCTGGTCTTCAGCCCTCGTCTGGTTTCGGAGATCTCGAGATAGTGATAGGTCACCGCCTTGATCTCCTTGGTTCTGGAGACGATGAACCCGCCCTCGAGTCGTGCCAGCAGGTTGGTGTCCACGAGGTTGAGCAGGAACCCGTCGAAGGCCAGATCCTCCGCGTCGGCAATAAAGAGCAGCTCCTCGAGAAACGACACCAGGAGTTGTTCGCGGTCGTCGGCCCCGATCTCGAGCTGCCGGTGGCAGCGCGTCTCCTCAGACACCTCGACACCCATCAGTTCGAATAGACCGCGCGCCGCCTCCTCCATCAACCCCGGCAGGTCCGGCGCCCACACCTCGAGCCCCCAGTCGGCGGTGTGCTCGACCTCGCGGTGGCCTTGTTTGCGAGACTTCACCTCTCAAGATTAACATCGGTCGCAACCAGCACAGAATCGGCACCGACGTTGGGAACGAAGGGGCGCGCGCGGCTCGTTCGAATACTTGAGCAGTTCTCACAATAATTAAATGAAATCAAGCATTTATCACAGGACAGCGCTAACTGTTGAAGGGGTGTTATGCTCGGATCGGCCGCTCAGAAACGCGGTCGCGGGAGGTGCGAGTGTTTCACCTGACGGCAATCACTCGACACATTATTTTTCAGCGGTTGTTCGTACTTGGTGTCGTTCTTCTTCTAGCCGCCACCGCGGCCGCAGTCGACACCAGTCCGACGACCGGTCGTGCAATTTACCGGGCGGCCTGCTCTTCGTGTCACGGCGCCGACGGGCGCGGCGCGCCGCCGAGCCTGGTGGGCTTCCCCACCCCGGTGCCGGACTTTACTGATTGCGACTTTGCCAACCGGGAGCCGGACAGCGATTGGATGGGGATCGCCTATGAAGGCGGTCCGTCGCGCGGTTTCTCTGAGCACATGCCGGCCTTCCAGGGAGCCCTGACGGTCGAGCAGGTCCAGCTCGCGGTCAACCACATCCGCACCTTCTGCACCGACGACCGCTGGCCGCGTGGTGAGCTCAACCTGCCGCGGGCGCTCATCACCGGCAAGGCCTTTCCCGAGGACGAGGCGGTGATGACCACCCTGATCGACATCGAGGGTGAGGGGGCAATCCTCAACAAGGTGGTCTACGAACAGCGCTTCGGACCCCGCAACCAGTGGGAGATCGTGGTGCCTTTCGGTTGGCTGGAGACCGAGAACGTCATCGATGACGACGGCTCGACACGATGGACCTCTTCGATGGGCGACATCGCGCTCGCACTCAAACGCGTCGTTTATCACAGCTACGAGAAGGGCTCCATCGTCTCGGTGGCCGGCGAGCTCATCCTCCCCACCGGCGACGAGGAGCTCGGTTTCGGCAACGGCACAACGGTCTTCGAGCCGATCGTCGTCTGGGGTCAGATCCTGCCCGCCGATTTTTTTCTTCAGACCCAGTTCGGTCTCGAGCTCACCGCGGACAAGGACGAGGCGGAGAACGCAGCCTTTTTGCGCGCCGCCCTGGGTTGGACGACCACCACCGGCGAGTTCGGCCGCGCGTGGTCGCCGATGGTCGAGCTGACCGCGGGTCGCGAGTTCGCCACCGACACGACCATCCGCTACAGCATCGTGCCCCAGATCCAGATCACCCTCAACAAACGCCAGCACATCATGTTCAATTTCGGGCTCCGCGCGCCGCTCAACGAACGGGACGTGAGGAAGGCCCAGGTCGTCTTTTACGTGTTGTGGGACTGGTTCGATGGCACGCTCTTCGAGGGGTGGTAGAGCCATGAAACGCACCATCAAGTCTGTTTCCGTGATCGCGCTCATTCTCGTCAGTGCCGCAACAGTCGGTGCTCAGGTTCCCAACCTCTTCGTCACATCGGAGAGCTGCATGGCCTGTCACAACGGCCTCGTGACCGCTTCCGGTGAGGATGTCTCGATAGGCGTCGGCTGGCGCGGCTCGATGATGGCCAACGCGGCCCGCGACCCCTACTGGCACGCCGCGGTGCGGCGCGAGACGCTGGTCCACCCGACCGCCTCGGCCGCCATCCAGAACGAGTGCTCGGCCTGCCACATGCCGATGGATCGATTCCAGGCCAACGCCGAAGGGCGTCAGGGCGAGGTCTTCAGCCACCTTCCTTTGAGCCACGGCGACAATTTCGCTACCGATGGCGTATCGTGCTCCGTCTGTCACCAGATTGGGGCCGACGGGCTCGGCGAGCGCTCGAGCTTCACCGCAGGCTTCGACCTCGACACCACCACCCCGGAGGGCGAACGGCACGTCTTCGGACCCTACGAAGTCGACAGCGGGCGGACCAGTTTGATGCGATCGGCCTCCCGCTTCGTGCCGACGAAGGAACAGCACGTTCAGAGCTCCGAGCTCTGCGCCACCTGCCACACCCTCTTCACCCACACTCTCGATGCCGCCGGTGAGGTCATCGGCGAGTTCCCCGAGCAGGTGCCCTACCTCGAGTGGAAGCACAGTGCCTACGCAGATGTCACGAGCTGCCAGTCCTGCCACATGCCGGTGGTCGAGGGTGAGATGGTGATCTCGAGCGTCCTCGGCGTGCCGCGTGAGGCGGTATCGCGGCACGTTTTCCGTGGTGGCAACATTCTGATGCCGCGGATTCTCAACGCTCACCGCCAGGAACTCGCGGTCACGGCCCTGCCCCAGGAGCTGCAGACCACCGCCCAGCAGTCCGCGAAGAACCTGCAGACGGCCGCCGCGTCGGTCTCGCTCGTCAACACCGCGATTTCGAATCAGACTCTTCGGACCGAGGTCGTGATCACCAACCTCGCCGGCCACAAATTGCCGTCGGCCTACCCCTCGCGCCGGACCTGGATCCACTTCACGGTCTGGGACGCGAGCGGGAAAATCGTCTTCGAGTCGGGGAACTTCAACCAAGACGGTTCAGTTTCCGGTAACGACAACGACGCCCGTCCCACGCGGTACGAGCCGCACCACGACACCATCGACCACCCCGAGCAGGTACAGATCTACGAGGCGATCATGGGTGAGCCGGACGGCTCGGTAACCACGGTCCTGCTGTCGGCGATCACCTACCTCAAGGACAATCGGCTTTTGCCCGAAGGCTTTGACAAAGCAACCGCCGATGAGGCGGTCGCGGTTCACGGCGGTGCGGAGGCGGACGACGATTTCGTCGGCGGTCGCGACCGCGTCGGCTATGTGGTCGACGTTTCCGGGGCCGAAGGCCCGTTCATCGTCGATGTGGAGCTCATGTACCAACCCATTGGCTATCGCTGGGCCCACAACCTCGGCGACCACGAGGCCGACGAGATCCAGCGCTTCATCGGCTATTACGAAGAAATGTCGGAATCGTCGGCGGTCGTCCTCGCCAGGGCCAAAGCAATTGCCGACTCACCGGGAACCTAAAACGGATTTCATCGGGAAGACAGTTTGGCAGGGATCAACACGCATCTGCAGTGGTTCCATGCCATACGTTAAGTGTGCGTGTTTGAATAATGAGTGCATATCCCGCAATCTCGTGCTATCCTGCTGAGAGATAGTCTCAATAAACAACAACACGGCATCCAAGAAGGAGCCCCCCCTGGCTGGACGATGACTCGACGAATCCCTCGCATTCCGCGACAGCTGCTGGTCCTCGCCCTTCTCGCCGGACCCGTGATCGGTTTCGGCGCGTACCGGCTCGCGGCGGCGGTCGAGCGGGATCGGGCGCAGGTGCACCTCGACCGCGACGTCGCGGCGGCGGCCCTTGCCATCGAGCGCGAGCTCGCCGCCGACCTCGAAGTACTGTACGCCTTGAGGCAGCTCTTCGAAGCCGGCGGGCCGGTGCCACGGGAGCGGTTCACGGCAATGGCGGAGCCCATCCTCGCCCGCCATACGTGTCTCCAGGCGCTCGAGTGGATACCCCGGATCGCCCACCGTTCCCGCCACGCACACGAGCAGAGCGGGCGCGAGGGCGGCCTCGACGGATACACGATCACCGAGCGGACCGTGGCTGGGGAGTTGGTGGTGGCGGGCGATCGCGAGTGGTACTACCCGGTGGCTTTTGTCGCGCCCATCGAGGGCAACGAGCGTGCGATCGGCTTCGACCTTGGCTCGGAACCGCTTCGCAGGGAGGCCATCGACATTGCCGCCGCGACCGGTGAGATCGCGCTGAGCGACCCCATAACGCTGGTCCAGGGGACTGAGTCGGCGAACGGTGTGCTGGCGCTCCTCGCGGTCTTCGAGGACGCATCCGAGGTCGCCGAGGCCGGCAAGGCAGACCTCAGGGGTTTTGCACTCGCAGTCTTCCGTCTCGACCTTTTTTTGCGGCAGGCGAATCTCGGGCCTGACGGCGCGACTCACACCGGCATCGTGTTCGAGCTCATCGACGGCGACGGCGGTTTTTTGGCGGTCCACGGTTCGCCCGACGGCACACGGAAGCGGTCGCTGTCCGGGATGTCGGCCGAGCAACCGATCGAGGCCGGCGGTCAGCGCTGGCACCTCGCTGCCTTTCCGACGGCGGGGTACCTGAGGTCGCTGCGGACCCGACAACCGCTGCTGCTGGGTGCTACCGCCACATTCGCCTGGGAACTTCTGGTGGGACTCGTCTTCGTCGTCGGGAAACGCTCCCGCGATCGCCTCGAGCGACGGCATTCGCGCCTGATGAACAACATCCTTGAAAGCCTCAACGACGGCGTCATCGTGGCCGACCCGCACGGTAGGATCCTGTTCGCCAACCAGGTGGCTGCGGCGGTCTCCGGCACGGCACGTCCCGACGTCCCGCCGTCCGATTGGTCTGAGCAGCACGGCTTCTTCGTCCCGGGCACGGATCAGCCGTTCCCGCCGGATGAACTCCCCCTCGCGCGGGCGATCCGCGGTGAGACGATCGACGACGTGGAACTCCAGGTCCGCAATCCGCAGGTGCCAGATGGTATTCAGGTCAGCGTTCGCGGCGGGCCGATGTTGGATGGGCGGGGGCTGGTGCGAGGCGGGGTGGTGGTGTTTCGCGACACTACCGAGCGCAAAAAAACGGAAGAGCACTTGCGGCGACTGTCGAGCGCGGTCGAGCAGACTGCCGACTCGGTGCTCATCACGGACGTGCGGGGGACTATCGAATACGTCAACCCCGCATTCGAGGCCACCACCGGCTACTCGAGCGCCGAGGTTCTCGGCCGCAACCCGAATATCCTCAAGTCCGGTTTGCAAAGCCCCGACTACTACCGCGAGCTGTGGTCAACCATTCTCAGCGGTGAGCCGTTCAGGGGAACGACCGTCAACCGCAAGAAGAACGGCGAGCTCTATTACGCCGAGCAGACGATCACCGGCCTCAAGGACCGCAACGGAACCGTCACCCACTTTGTCTCGGTGCTCAAGGACATGACCGAACGGCGCAAGCTCCAGGAGCAGGAGATCGAGATGGAGTTCGCGGCGAAGATCCAGCGCGAGCTGTTTCCGGCGGCGCCGCCCTTGCTGCCAGGATACGATCTCGCGGGCGCCGCCTTCCCCGCCGAGGCCACATCCGGCGATTACTTCGACTTCATCCGCATTTCAGACGACGCTCTGGCGATCGTCGTCGCGGACGTCACGGGCCACGGTATCGGCCCGGCCCTGGTCATGGCCCAAGTGCGGGCATACCTTCGCACACTGTTCCGTGCGACCGACGATCTGGTCTCGATCATGAGCACCATCAACCGTTTTCTCGCCGCTGACCTTGACGACAACCTGTTCGTCACCATGATCCTCGCCAAACTGGAACCTGCGAGCGGAAGATGCACCTATGTCAACTCTGCACATCCGTGTGGGTATGTTGTCGATCGCTCCGGTGAAGTCGCGGCGGAACTGAAATCGGTCTGTTTGCCCCTCGGCCTCTTTCCCGAGCTCCCGAAGTGCGCCGACCACGAGTTCGCTCTCAATGAAGGAGACGTCGCAGTGCTGGTGACCGACGGCGTCCTCGAGAGCGAGTCGCCGTATGGGGAAGAGTTCGGCTCCGGACGACTGCTCGAGGTCGTCCGGGAACATCGCCGGCAACCCGCGCGAGATATCGTCGATCGCATTTACGCTGCGGTGCGGGAGTTCGCGGAAGACGCTAAACAAGTGGACGACGTGACGATCGTCATCTGCAAGCGGGACCCGAATCTCTCCTAACCCGGTTCCCGCAACCCGCTGACGAGCACGTCTATCTGATCCTCGCTGTTGAAGATCGACAGCGAGATGCGGAGACCGTTGAGGCCATGGGTGGTCATCGGCCGGCAGTCGATGCGGTAGCGCTCGGCCAGTGCCGTCGCCACCTCCTTCACGTCGTGTCCTACGACCTCGACTGTGGTGATGCCACACGAAAGCTCGTCGCTCGCCGGGGTCTTGACGGCAAAGGCCGGGTCGTCTCCGATCCGATCGCGGAGGTATTTCTTGAGCTCGAAGATCCGCGCCTGGCGGCGCTCGGGGACCAGCAGATTCTGGAAGTCGAAGGCGACGCCCAGTCCCAGCACCTCGGGGAGATTGCGGGTGTTGTAGTTCTCGAGCCGCCGGATGCTCTCATCCTCCCAGCCACGAGCGACGATCAGAGGCTTCAGGAACGATTGCGACGCTTCCCGGGCGTAGAAGATGCCCACTCCCTTTGGTGAGAAGAGCCACTTGTGGGACGAGGCAGCGTAATAGTCGCAACCGAGATCGTGAAGATCGACGTTGATCATGCCCGGCGCCTGGGCTCCGTCAACCGCGACCAGGATCCCTCGGTCGCTCGCCATCTCGGACAGAGCTTTGACCGGCAGGATCATGCCGTTGGTGTTGACGACGTGGCACATCGAGATCACGCGGGTCCGCGGGGTGATGGCTCGCCGGTAGACCTCGACGATTTCCTCTGGATCGTTCGGGAGGATCGGCAGCGTCGGCTGCACCAGCTTGACGCCCTTCGGCTCCTGCCAGTATTGCCAGGGAACGGTGCCGGAGGGGTGCTCGTGGTCGGCCAAAATCACCTCGTCACCCGGCTCGAGGTCGAGGCTCGAGGCGACCAGGTTCATGCCCTCGGTGGTGTTGTGGATGATGGCGATCTCCTCGGGTGAAGCGCCGAGCAGCGCAGCCGCCTTGGTACGAACCGTTTCTTTCTCCTCCGACCACGCCCCCCACATGTAGCGCGACGGGAAGGCATCGAGCTGGCGCCGGAAGGCTTCGGTTGCATCGGCGACCAACGCCGGCGATGGTCCCAATGAGGCGTTGTTGAGGTAGACAAGCCCCGGCTCGAGGCGGAACTGACGCTGGACGAGCCGCCAGTAGTCCTTGCCCAGCTCTTCCGTCCACGATGCAGAGGAAAGATCCTCCGCTCCCGTTTGCAGCGCCTCCAGATCAGCTGCCGACAGCAGCGCAGCGCCACTGAAGGCGGCGACGGCACCTGATATGAATGAACGGCGAGTCTCTCTCATTGTCGGCCTCCTGAAACAACATGGCATGATGGCGCCGTGAACCGATCCACGATACCCGAACCCTCGTGGCGACCATGGCACGACGACGAGCCAATCCGGCTTGGGGTGTCGTCCTGTCTGCTCGGCGCCGAGGTGCGGTATGACGGAGGGCACAAGCGCGACAGCTACCTCACGGAGGTCCTCGACAAGTGGTTCGAGTGGGTTCCGGTGTGCCCCGAGCTCGAAATCGGCCTCGGTGTACCGCGATCGCCGATTCAGCTCGTCAAGAATGAACCCACGCCGCGGTTGGTCGAGCCCGTGTCGAGCGACGATTTGACCGAGAGAATGGAGAGCTTCGCCGGGAGGAGGCTCGCCGAGATCGAAGAGCTCGGTCTGGACGGCTTCATCCTCAAAAGCCGTTCACCGAGCTGCGGGCTGGAAGGCGTCGACGTTTTCGATGCGGATCGCTCAAGCATCAAAGACGGCGTCGGCATCTTCGCCAGGATCCTCGCGGAAAAATGGCCCGGTCTCCCCGTAGCCGAGGAGGCCTGGTTCGGAGATGATCGACGCTTTCGAGATTTCATCGAGCGCGTGCTCCGGAATCATCGCCAGCGAACCCTGTCGCGCCGCGATCTCCATCCTCGGCATCTGGCCGAGCTCCACGCTGTACACCAGCTGCTGCTGGAGAGGTTGCTCAACCCGGTTTAGCCCGTCTCCGTGCCCGTCTCCGTCTCCGTGCGCGATGAGGGATTGAAACAACCGACACCCTTCCCTATTCGGGCACGGGCACGGATACGGAGACGGAGACGGGAAAAAGGCGGGGCCGAAGCCCCGCCCATGCTCTCCGAAGGGGGGAGAGACTCAGCGTCGGGGAATCAGCTCGAAGAGCTTAAAGGCCGGTATGAACTTCTGCACGTCGTCGGCGCGGGCGATGAAGCGGAGCCTCCGAGTCTGAGCGTCATCGAGGATCAGGACGAAGTCCTCGTGATAGACGAGATGAACTTCGAGAAGTTGCCCTCCGAGATCACGTCGCTCGATGAACAACAGACCGATCTCAGCCGGATCGGGGTCACCGGCCTCGAAGAGCACATCGATTTCGGCCTGAACGTCGGCAATCCTCTGCTGGAGCGGTTGCTCCTTCTCGCGGTGAATCTGGTAGATGACATGCCACGCCTCGACCTGCTCGGGCGCCAGCTTGAGGAATACGACGACTGCATTGTGCGAGGCCTCGACAATCGGCGGCGGCTCGGCCTCGGGTTCTTGGGCCAACACCGGACTGACGAGGGCCAGGGCAAACAGGACGATCAGCAACTTCTTCATCTCTTTCTCCTTTTCTCCAAGTTCATCTATGGCAGGTGATCACTCCGCATTACGGCGTTCAGACGCAGATCTCGTGATTGGGTTGACAGCGTCAGTTCAGGGCCGCGGCAATCTCTGGGCGAGAGGCACGCGCGGGAAATTCGAGGCGGAGAAGGAATGCGATCTTGAACCTCAGATTGCGATCTTCCGTAGTACTGAGTGAACGAGGTCGGATAGTCTCGACGGAGCGGAAGTGGGCAGGGACAATCCGATTGTTTGACTCAGAAAGGGGGGGAAAATGAAACGATTCGCCGTAGTCGCCGCGTTGGCGGCAGTGGCGGTCATCGGTGGTTGCCGCCAGACAACTGTGGACGCTCCTGCATGGTTCGACGGAGGTTTCGAGGAGGCCCTGGCCGCTGCGCAGGCTCGCGGCACGATGTTGATGCTGGATTTCTACAGCCCCAATTGAGGACCCTGTCGTCGGCTGGATGCCGAAACGTTCTCACGCCCCGACGTTCAGGCCGCCCTCGATGCAATGGTGGCCCTCAAGCTCGAGCCGGAAAAGAACACCGAGGACATGGAGCTTTTCAAACGGTATCGATCCAATGGCTACCCGACCATCCTCTTCGCGACTTCCGACGGCGAGGAGCTCGACCGTTTCGGCGACTTCATGCCGGCGGACGAGTTTCTGGCCGTCATCGATCGCATCAGGGCCGGTGACACTTTTGCAGCCCGGCTCGGCCGTCTCGACGAGGCCCCGGGCAACCTCGAGTTTTTCAGACCCGTCTACGACGGGCTGATGGTTCGTGGCGACTATCCCCAGACCTACGCCCGTATCGCCGCATTCCAGGCTGCGAATCCGGATCTTGATCCGGACCCGAGCGCGCCGCTGCTGCAGCAGACCCTCATGACACAACACGGTTGGCTCTATCGCGGCGCCGCTCAGCTCTACAACCACGACTGGGAAGACATTCCCGTGATCGAAGAACCGCTCGCCGCACCGTCGCTGATGACACTGCTGGCGGAGTCGGTGGCCGAGGTGCCACACGCCGAACAGGCCGAACGCCTTCGTCAGGCCTGTTACGACGATGCCGGGATTATCCTGGAGATGATGTCCGAGGAAGGCCCGTCCCCCGACCTCCTTTTCACGAACGCCACCTTCGCCTTCGACAACGGCCATTATGACGACGCCGTCACGCTCTACATCCAGTGGTTCGACACCGCCGAGGATCCTCACCCCGGCAACGTCAACCTCGCCGCCTGGAATCTCTTTCTCTCCCGGCGCGACCTCGAGCAGGCCGTAGCCATGGCCCGCTCCGCCTACGCCCACGATTCCGGCCCGAGTGTCGCGGACACGCTCGCGCAGCTGCTCTACGTGACCGGCGCTGTGGACGAGGGCATCGAGATCGAGAAACGGGCCGCCGCGGAGGCCGATGGCAAAGAGGCCGAGGGGTACGCCGCGGTGGTTACACGGATGGAGGCGGGGGAGGACCTAGTTGACCGACCGGAGTTCGAGAGCTACCCCAACTGATCTCCGCACTCTGCAATATCGGCGCGTACTCCGGTGCGCGCCTTTTTTGATGTTGTTTTGATGAAATCTGCGCCTCTTGACACCGCAGCCTTCACGAATTATCTTGTACTAGATAGAACGTTCTAGTTATTTCATGAGTTTTCTGCGGGAGATGCCTTGGTACCGCGCAAAACCACAACCCGCGCACGCTTGATCACCACCGCCGCCGAGCTCTTTCGGCGCCAGGGCTACGCTCAGACCGGGGTCAACCAGATCATCCAGGAGGCCAACGCCACCAGCGGCAGCTTCTACCACTTCTTTCCGGCCAAAGAGGACCTGCTGCTGGCGGTCGTCGATCATCTGGCCGAGATTTTCGCGGTCGAGATCTTCGATGCTGCCGCCGAAAACTCCGACGAACCCATTTCGGAGATCTTCGCAATCCTCGGTCTTTATCGCCAACAGCTCGACACCGGCGGTTTGGCCTTCAGCTCGCCAATGGCCAGCCTGTCGGCCGAGGTTTCGGAGAACCACCCCGGAGTGCGGGCGCGGCTGGCCGAGGTCTTTGTCGCGTGGACCGGACGCATCGAGGAGATGTTGCGGAGCGCGGGCAAACGGCTTCCACCGAGCCTCGATCGCAGTGCCCTCGCCCAGCTCGTCGTCTGCACCATGGAGGGCGCCGTCCTCGGGACACGTTTGAACCGCAGCCTGGCGCCGTTTGACGCGGCGATCGCCCAGCTCAGATCCTATTTCGATCTCCTCGAAGACCGGGTGGAGGCGCCGCGGGCCGTGGCGACGGCCGGGAGACCGACACCTGCCACGTCACTCCAGACCGCGGATTGGAGAAGCTGGTGAGCAGCAGCGAGGACCGTACCGGCAACCCGGCCATCACCGAGGATGAGATCCGTCAGCTCGTGAGCGTGGTGGTCGAAGAGGCGATGGCCGTCAAAGAGGCTGACAAGCCCCAGCACGCCGAGACCAACGCGGTCG
>Ga0255055_10002274_pt1 | contig 13653 bp, 7 predicted proteins | sample JV7_2_27_MG_FD_188633 | JGI IMG/M metagenome (GOLD analysis project Ga0255055, IMG submission 188633) | Seawater microbial communities from Jervis Inlet, British Columbia, Canada - JV7_2_27 | ecosystem: Environmental > Aquatic > Marine > Inlet | place: Canada: British Columbia | collected...
GGCAAGATCGCCGCGGTCGGACGCGACGTGGCCGTTCCGAAGGGCGCCGAGGTGATCGACGCGGAAGGCGGGCACGTAATCCCCGGGATCATCGACGCCCACTCGCACATCGCGATCGAGGGCGGCGTCAACGAAGGAACGCTCGCGGTGACCGCGATGGTCGCCATCGGTGACGTCGTGAACCCGGACGACATCGCGATCTACCGCGCGCTCGCCGGCGGTGTGACGAGCGCCAACCTGCTGCACGGCTCGGCCAACCCCATCGGAGGCCAGAACCGGGTGATCAAGCTGCGCTGGGGCGCCGATGCCGCGGGGCTCGAGTTCGAGGGCGCGCCGGCAGGCATCAAGTTCGCGCTGGGCGAGAACCCCAAGCGGTCGAACTTCCGCCGGCCGGGCATGCCCCAGCGTTACCCGCAGACGCGGATGGGCGTGATGGATGTGATCCGCCAGGCGTTCACCGAGGCCCTGGAGTACCAGAAAGAGTGGCAGGAGTACGAGAACCAGGCCGGTGCCGTGACGATCCCGCCACGCCGGGATTTCGAGCTCGAGGCTCTCGTCGAGATCCTGGAGGACGAGCGACTGGTCCACTCGCACTGCTACCGGGCGGACGAGGTCCTTCAACTGATGCGGCTGGCCGAGGAGTTCGGCTTCCGGATCGCCACGTTGCAGCACGTCCTGGAGGGCTACAAGGTCGCCGACGAAATCGCGGCTCACGGGGCGAGCGCCTCGACCTTCTCCGACTGGTGGGGCTACAAGGTCGAGGCCTACGACGCCATCCCACACAACGCGGCGCTGATGACCGAGCGCGGCGTACTGGTCTCGATCAACTCCGACAGCAGCGAAGAGATGAGGCACCTGAACCAGGAGGCGGCGAAGGCGATCAAGTGGGGCGGGCTGAGCGAAGTCGAGGCACTCAAACTCGTGACACTGAACCCTGCGTTGCAGCTGCGGATCGACGACCGGGTGGGCTCGATCGAGGTCGGCAAGGATGCCGATCTCGTGCTCTACGACGGCCACCCGCTCGAGATCCGCTCGGTCGCGCAGAAGACCTTCGTCGATGGGAGTCTGTACTTCGACGTGGCCGCGGATCGGGAGCGCCAGGCGAAGATCGATCAGATCAAGAAGAAGCTGGCGCCCGAGGACAAGAAGGACGACGAAGCCGGCGAGACGGAGACGGGATCCGAGCCTTCACCGACCGTCATCTGGCAAGACGAGCCTTACAGTTGCAGGGAGGAGAGATGATGCGAAAGACGACGACCCTTCTTGCTCTCGCGCTGCTCCTCGTTGTCCCGGGCGTTGCAGCTGCGGAAACACTCGTGATCGATGGAGGAACGGTCCACCCGGTCACCGGGGAGCCGTTCGTCGGCCGGGTCGTGATCGAGGACGGGCTGATCACCGCCGCCGCGGCAGACGCCACGGCGCCGGCTGGAGCGACGACGATCGACGCGACCGGCCTGCACGTCTACCCGGGTCTGTTCGACGCCATGTCGACGATCGGGTTGATCGAGATCGGTAGCGTGCCGGCGACGAACGACCAGGCCGAGATGGGCGCCTACAATCCGCACCTCCTGGCGGCGACGGCGGTTCACCCCGCGAGCGAGATCATCCCGGTGACGCGCGCCAACGGTGTGACCCACGCGTTGGCCACACCCCGTACCGATGGCGACGGTGTCATCGGCGGGCAGGCCGCCGTGATCAACCTCGCCGGGTGGACGGTCGAGGAGATGGCGCTCGATGCTTCGGTGGCCATGGTGATCAGCTGGCCGCAGATCAGGACCCGGCGCTTCGACTTCTCGACTTTTTCGGTCGTGGAGTCGCCCTACGGCGAGGCGAAGGAGAAAGCCGAGGAGGGGCAGAACGAGCTGCGCGAATGGATCGAGGCGGCCCGCCACTACAAGCAAGCGGTGGACGGGGAGAGCGAAAGGCTCGCGATCGATCAGAAGCTGGCCGCACTATCCAGGTGTCTCGATGGAGAGATGCCGGTGATCATCCGCGCCGACGCGAAGCGAGATATTGAGGCCGCGGTGAAGTTCGCCGAGCAAGAGGGGATCAAGATGATCCTCGCCGGCGGTCGCGAAGCGTGGGAGGTCAAGGAGCTGCTGGCCGAGAAGAACGTACCGGTGATTCTGGGCTCGACGCTCAGCCTGCCCAGAGAGGAGGACCTGCCCTACGATATGCCGTTCCGCAACCCCGGAGAGCTGGTCGAGGCGGGAGTTTCGATCGCCTTCGCCTCGGGTGCGGGAGGCGGTTTCGGCCCATCGGGGCCGCACGGCTCGCGCACGGTTCCGTACGAGGCGGCCGCGGCGGTTGCCTACGGCTTGCCCGAGGAGGAGGCGCTACGCGCGGTCACGCTCAACGCGGCCGAGATGCTCGGCGTGGCTGACAGGCTGGGGTCGATCGAGCCCGGCAAGGTCGGCAACCTGATCGTCACCGACGGAAATCCGCTCGAGATCCGCACCCGCATCGAGCACGTCGTGATTGCCGGTCGAGAAGTATCGACGGAGAACAGGCACAAAGCTCTCTACGATCAATACCGCGGGCGCTAGCGCGGTCGGTGAAACCGCTCGGGGAACTCGGTCGTTTCGAGCCAGACGCGAAGTTCGTCCTTGGCGTCGGGCAGAAATCGGAGGACTGTCGCCTCGAAGCTCTCCTCCGACAGGCGATCCCGCTGGAAGAGCTCGTGGGTCAGGTCGTAGAAGCGCTCCGCGCCCAGCTGCCGGCGGATCCAGTCGAAGAACAGCAGAACCCGATCGTTCAGGACGAATCGGTCCTTGTAGGTCGACATCTCGTCCGCATGAATCGCCAGCGGAGGCTTCTCCGGCGGAAGTGGACGACCCCGCCGATCCTCGCCGCTCCGGCGACGATCGAGGTAGCCCTCCTCCGTACGGTCCATAAATCGTTCGTAGAGCCCCTCGCCCACGATCTCGGCCAGCACCGGCAGGTGGAAGTAGCTTGGGAATCCTTCGATGGCCAGGGACCAGAGTCGATCGGTGCGGTCGGTCGGAACCTGGACGTAGGCGTGCACGAGCTCGTGTCCCAGAACACGTTGAGCCCACTCGTTCTCCTCGATCCCGAGCCAAGAGCCGGAAGTCAGCCCGATGACGTTTCCACTGGAAATATCTCCGTAACGGGGCATCTGCATCACGTGCAGCTGTCCGGTGCTGGCCTCTCGGCGATAGCGCTCCCGGAACATCTCGTCCAGGCGGCGCGCCAGCTCGGCGATCCTGCCTGCCGATTGCCGCGAGTTCCGGTCCCGGAACGAGTAGACGAAGGTGTTCTCCTCGCGGGTGACCGCGAAACGAAGCGCCGTGCACTGGGCATGGAAGAGATCGACATTCTCGGCTCTCCATTCGGAAGTGCGCAGGTGCCCCTCCACGGACTCGCTCAACCAGGTACCCGTGAAAACCGGGATGTAGTCCGCCGGCATGCGCAGCGTCACGCGACGGAAAGAGACCGGGTAGCTGTTCTTTTTCGCCTCCAGGAAGACCGGGAACCAGAGCGAGTACCCGTAAGATCGGAGCAACACCCCGTCCTCGTCGATGCGCATGTAGTTGGATATCGAACGAACCTTGGAAGGGTGGAAGAAACCCTCATACGCGACCGCGATGACGGCGCCCGGATCGAGATCGTCGATAGGCACCTCGACACGGGTGGCGACGCTGGAGTAATCCCCGTCGTAGAGCACCTTCCGCTGATCGACCTCGACGGGGCGTCCTCCGAGCGTCACCTTCTCGACGGCAAGCTCTCCGTGCAGGTAGAAGACGACGGGGTTGGGCAACTCGTTTGCCGCCTCGAGATCGATCTCGGCCCTGCCTTCCAGACGGCTCTCATCCGGGAAGAAGGTGACGTCCAGCACGTAGGAGCTGACCTTGGGATACTCCAGGGTACCGGCGGCGGCCGTATGGATGCCGACCAGAGCGGCGACTATCGTCCAGACTGCAGGGGATGAGCTTCGCATTAGGGCACCATCGGATGTGGGTTAGAATCGGGCATCGCGCCTTTCGCCCGTGATCTTAACCCCGAAGTTCGTCGGAGGGAGCAATGAACAGGTCCGCGAAAGTTTCGATACGGTCTCTCGTCATCTTCATGGTTGTTTCCGGGCTCGTTCTGCCGGCCGGTGCACAGGAGACGGGCGCTGCGCCCCCGGGATCATCGCCGGAGAACCCCCTCGTCGTCGAGGCCAAGACGCTACTCGACACGATCCAGCAAAACAGGGCCGAGATTGCCCAGCTGGGTGAGGAACGCGATCAGGCAGAGGGCGAGGAACTTGTGCTGCTCGAGCGGCGACTTCTGCGCAAGGGAGTCGAGACCCTGGCCGACGTCGACGCGCTCGTCGAGAACGTTCTGGAGCAGGAAGAGCAGGAACTTGACGCCACGGTCTTCCGAAAGGCCGCCGAGGAGCTGGTGAGCATGCTCGCGCCCCTGCTTCGCCGGCGCGTAGCAAGCCTGCGCGACGATATCTCCGAGTTGAGCGGCCAGCGCGAAACGACGACCGGTGAAGAGTTGATCCGACTCGAGCAACAGCTCGCCGAGGACAACGAGGAGATGACCACGGTACTGGACGCCGGGCTGGACAACGCCGAGCACATGGAAACGCTGGGTCTGGCCGCGGCGGACGAAGAAGCATTCCTTGCCGAGCAGCTTTCCGATCGGGCGGCGACATCGGCCGAGCGGATCCGACTGTCGCTCGAGCAGATCTCGGCACTGCAAGATCGTTTGGCGGAGAAGCCGGACGATGCCGATATCCAGTCCGCACTCAGCGCTGCCGAGGAGAAGAGGGAGGCCAGCAAGTCCGAGTTGACCGCGACGATCGGGATGATGAACCGCCTCGAGCTGGAGACCTCCGAGTACCAGCAGCTCCTGATCGAGGCCACGGGCGAGATCACAACGGACATCCTCGACACCCAGGTCGCGCTCGGTCTGTTTCAGCGGTGGCTGATCCGGCTCAAGGACTGGGTTGTCGAGAGCGGGCCGGGCTTGATCTTCCAGGCCATCGTCTTCGTGTTCATCCTGTTCGTATTCCACCTGCTGTCGCGCCTGACTCGCAAGATCGTACGCAGGGCGGTCTCGACGTCGAAACTGGGCTTTTCGCAGCTGCTGCAGAAAATGTTCGTCTCGATCTCGGGCAACGTGTTGATGATCGTCGGTCTGCTGGTGGCGTTGTCGCAACTCGGCTTCGCCCTGGGGCCGATCCTGGCCGGCCTGGGCATTGCTGGCTTCATCATTGGTTTCGCGCTACAGGAGACGCTGGGCAACTTCGCCGCGGGAATGATGATCCTCGTTTACCGGCCGTTCGACGTCGGCGACATGGTCGAGGCCGCCGGCGTCTTCGGTCAGGTCAGCGCGATGAGCATGGTCTCGACGACCGTGCTGACGATCGACAACCAGACACTCGTCGTACCCAACGGCAAGATCTGGGGCGACGTGATCAAGAACGTCACGGCTCAGAAAGTTCGACGCGTCGATATGGTCTTCGGCGTCTCGTACACCGACGACATTCCGAAGACGGAAAAGGTGCTGGCGGCGATTCTCGACGAGCACTCCAAGGTCCTGGACGATCCCGAGCCGGTAATCAAGCTACACACACTCGGCGAGTCGTCGGTCGACTTCGTCGTGCGACCGTGGGTCAAGACCGACGACTACTGGGACGTTTACTGGGATGTTACCCGAGAGGTCAAGATGCGTTTCGACAGGGAAGGTATCAGCATTCCTTTCCCGCAGCGCGACGTGCACCTCTACGAGGAGAAGCCGGGATAGAGCGACGGAAGGGGCATGGGCCAGTCGCAGCCCACCAGTTTTCCCCCCGAGGGCGGAGAGGCGTACCCCTTCCTCGCACTAGCCCAGATACGAATCGCTCGACCCGATTGCAACCTCGAAAGAGCCGCAACGCGAGCGATATGGTCGCACCCGACGCCGTCGTGTACTTTACGTCCGTGATTCCCGCCGGGACGCCTTTCGAATGAGCTGGAAGCGACCGATCTTCGCGCTCGCAACGGTGCTGCTCTTCTTCGGCATCGTCGAAGGCGCGCTCTGGCTGGCGGGCGTCGAGACGCTGCTGTCCCGGCAGGATCCGTTTCAGGGTTTCTCCGACCAGCTTCGCGTGTACGAGCTCGACGAGCCGCGCGGCCTCTATCGCACGCCGGCTCGCGCGGTAACCCATTCGTTCAATTACCAGCAGTTCGCGGCCGACAAGCCGGACGACGGCTTTCGCATCTTCATCATCGGCGGTTCGAGCGCCCAGGGCTTTCCCTGGGGCGGAGCCTCGGCCTTCACGCGGTTGCTCGGCGAGGCGCTGCAGGCATCGTGGCCGGATCGGACGATCGAGGCGATCAACGCAGCGGCAATGTCGTACGGCTCGCACCGTCTGCGCATCCTGGCGCCCGAGCTCGTCGAGTACCGGCCCGACGTCCTCGTGGTCTACGGCGGCCACAACGAATTCGTAGAGCGTCGATTCTACAGCGACTTCATCGAGCGATCCGGACAGCTGGATTTCTTTCGCGGCCTGCTCTACCGATCGAGGCTCTATTCGGCAATGGCGGGTCTGTACGAGAGGTCGGTGAGCGACGAAACGCCGCAAGAGGCGGACTCGTGGACGGCGGGAGAGTTGCTGGGCCTCGATGTTCGTCGCGAGTACTCGGAGGACGTGGCCGAGGCGGAACGTCGCGACGTCCGAGAGCACTTCCGGGACAACCTGCGTGCGATCGTCGGGATCGCCCGGGCGGCCGGCACGAGGGTCGTCCTGTGCACCGTTCCTTCGAATCTCCGTGACTGGCCCCCGAACCAGTCGCTGTTCGACCCGTCGCTGGATTTCGAGCAACGGCAGGCCGTGCTGGGCTTGCTGGCCGAAGCGCGATCGGCTCGGGAGCGGGGCGACGCGACGACCGCGCTGACGAGCCTCGAGCGGGCGACAGAGATCTCTCCCGGCTACGCCGAGATCTACTTCCTGCGCGGCAAGGCGCTCGAGGATCTCGGCCGGTGGGAGGAGGCGCGCCGGGCCTACGTCCGAGCGCGCGATCTCGATGCCCAGCCCGGCAGGGCCTCGAGCGAGCTGAACGAAACGATTCGACGTGTCGCCGCGGAGGAGGGCACCCTGCTCGTCGACTTCGAAAAGAGTTTCGAAGAATCCTCGTCCAACGGGCTCGTGGGTTTCGAACTGCTCGAAGATTACGTCCACCCCAAGCCGGAAGGGCACCGCCTGATCGCTCGCGAGCTGTGGAGCGTGTTCCAACAAGAGGGACTCCTCGGCGAGGTGCGCTCGGCGGACGCGGCCGAGTTCGAGCGAGCGCTGGACGAAAGCCGGTTCGGGGCTGCCGGGGCCGCGAACGAGTCGAACCCGTCGTGGTTGTTCAATCTCGCGGTTGTGCTCGAGAAGCAGGGTCTCGTCGAGCAGGCGATCGAGAAGTACCGGGCCTGCGTGAGAATAGACCCCGGGTACTACGTCGCGTATTTCAATCTCGGCCGTCTGTTGTTCGGGCAGGGCAGGTACGCCGAGGCTGCGGCGATGCACAGGCGGGCCCTGGAGGTTCAGCCGGATTACGTGCGGGCCATGGTCGGTCTGGGCGAGGCGCTCAGGCGCATCGATCGCGCGGCCGACGCCGAGCGAGTGCTGAAGCGCGCGATCGAGCTGGATCCGGGATCGGCCGCGACCTGGGGCAGCCTGGGCGGCGTGCTGTCGCAGCTGGGCAATCAGGTCGAGGCCGAGGCGGCCTTTCAGCGCGCGGTCGAGCTCGATCCCAGGGACGCCGGCGCTCGCGCCGATCTGGGCTACACGTTGCTGTACCAGGGCAAGCTCGACGAGGCCGAGGCCCTCTTCCGGGCCGCACTCGATCTGCGCCCCGAGGAGTTGCGTGCGCGCAACGGTCTGGCCGCGGTGCTCACCGAGTCCGGCGAGCTCGACGAGGCCGAGCGCATCTTTCGCGAGAACCTGGTCGCCAATCCGGAAGATGCGTTTGCCCGTGGAGGTCTCGCCGAGGTCGACAAGCGCCGCAAGGGCGGGTGACGCTCTCCATCCGCGAGGCGCCTTCGTTCGGCCTCCCGGCCGCTTTCTCGCACCCCTCCGGCGCCGACTTGACGCCGTCGTCAGGGATCCCATCTTTAGCCTTCGGGGGTAGGCTGGGCGGACGGGTGCCGTCAACATGGCGAGCGCGCACGGATGATTACGGGTTTTAACACGGACGTCGAACACAACGGTCGGGTCTTTCATGTCCAGACCGAGGAAAAAGGTCCGTCCAACCCGATCGTCCTCAGCCTGGTCTACTGCGGCGGGGAGATCGTCACCTCTCTCGAGGCCTCGTACGTTGAGCTGGTCGAGACGGACGAGCTCGAGGAGGACGAGATTCTCGAGCGGATGAAACGACAGCATCAGAGTCTGATCCGCGAGATTCGCAACGGAAAGTTCGACCCGACGCCGATGCCCTTCGGTCACGATCTGATCAGCAACCGCAGCCTGGACGAACTGGTCCTCGACTATCTCGGAGAATCGGTCGGCGAGGCGTCGGCGGAATCGGTGGTGGAGCATCAGGGTGCCATCAACGAAACCCCCGCCGAGGACCTGGAAGCTGCCGCGGTCCGCGTGGTCAAGGTCGGAAAGGTCCTCTATCGACTGGAGAAATTCCTCACGGCGGCGCAACGCGCGGAGCAAGAATGCGAGGTCACGCAGGCTCAGGCCGAGACCGAGGTCGAGCCGGAGCCTGTCGTAGAAGAAGTCGTGCGGGCGAGCGAAGAGGCTGTCCCGGAGATCGAGGAGCCCGTCGCCGTCGAGTCCGAGGCGACCGATCCCGCGCGCCGGCAGGAACGATCGACGCCGTGGTGGATCTGGGCCGCCGCGGCAGCGGCGATGATCGTGGGCGCTCTCCTGTTCTTCGCGCTCCGACAGACCACCGACGGCGAAGTGAACGAACCGATACCGGTCGCGGCGGGCTCCCCGGTCGATTCGTCCCCGCTGGTGGCCGAGGAAGAAACACCGGGGATCGATCCGATCGCCACGGCTCCGGCGCCGCAAGCGTCGCCGGCCGGCGACGACCCCGCACCTTCGAACGGAGCGGCCCAGACGGCGCAACCCGGTCAGCAGCAGCTCGCCACCGTAGTTCCGTCGCCCCGGCCGGACCGGGCAACACCCGTCGCGACGGAGGTCGCCGACGAGTCCGAGCCGGAATCGCGCTCGGGCGGTGCAACGACACCGGCCCTGGTCCCCGAGCCGGCGGCCGCTGACGGCGAGTCTGTCGCGACGCCCTCGCAGCCCGGGCCCCGGCCGAACCTGGCCGGCCAGCTCGTCGACCTCGCCGAGGTGGATCTGGCGCCGCAGGCGCGGCAACGCGACCTGCCCCGTTACACACGGAAGGCCCGAAGGCTACGGCAGCAGGGCGTCGTCGAACTGAGCGTCCGCGTTGACGAGCACGGCGAGGTAGCCGATGTCGAGCTGGTCGAGGGCATCCCCGAATCCGATCTCAACCAGGCCGCGATCGACATTGCCCGCTCATGGAAGTTCTCGCCGGCCCGTAAGGACGGCGAGGCGGTGCAGGTGTGGAAGAACGTGGCGCTCGAGTTCGCGATCCTCCCCAATAAGACGACAAGCGTCAGCATCCGCGACTGACCATTCGGAATTCAGACCCGTGCAAGTGAGCGAATTACCGAAACAGATGGGACCGTATCAGATCCGCCGCGAGATCGGCGCGGGCGGGATGGGTGTGGTCTACGAGGGCTGGGACGCGCGTCTGAACCGGCGCGTGGCAGTCAAGACGCTCTGGCCCGCGCTGGCCCAGCGCGACGAGGCGCGCGAGCGCTTTCTGAGAGAGGCACGCGCCGCGGCCGCGATCTCTCACCCCAACGTGACCCAGATCTACGACATCGGAGAGCAGGACGGCAGGGTCTACTTCGCCATGGAGCTACTCGAAGCGAAGTCGCTCCAGGAGGTGCTGCGCGAGGAGGGAACGCTTCCTGCGGAGCGCGCGATCTCGGTCGTCCGGCAGGCAGCGCTCGGACTGAAGGCCGCGGCGGAGCGCGGGATCATTCACCGCGACATCAAGCCCAGCAACCTGGTTTTCAACTCCCAGGGAACGCTGAAGATCACCGACTTCGGTCTGGCCAAGCAGATCCTCGCCGACAAGGATCTGACGATGGACGGGCAGACGATCGGGACGCCCAAGTACGTCTCCCCCGAGCAGGCTTCCGGGCGTGCGGTCGATGCGCGCAGCGACATCTACTCACTCGGCGCCACGCTCTACGAGATGGTCACCGGCCGGCCCCCGTTCAACGGTTCGACTCCGATGGAGGTGATGCTCAAGCACCTGAAGGAACCGGTGCCTCCGATACAGCAGATCAACCCCTCGGTGCCCCGTTCGCTTGCCGTACTGGCCCACCGCATGCTGTCCAAACAGCCCGGCGCCCGGCCGCAGAGCCACGACGAGCTGCTCGCGCTGCTCGATCGCGTCGCCGATGGGGACCTCACCGCCGGCGCCACGGCCGCCGGCACGGTAGAGATTCCGACAGTGCCGGCGGTGGTCCTGGCCGAAGTGAAGGCCCGGCCGAATTTCGCCGGCCGGCTGTTCGGATTCACGCTCCTGGCCCTGGCCGTTGTCGTCGGCGGGGCCCTCGTCGTCAGCTCGATCGACAGTCCGTCCGAGACCGCGAATCCGCCCCCGCCGGTCGCCGGATTGACTGGGTCCGCGGGCGGCGGCGCCGAGACCGGATCGGAGTCGCCGTCGGGAGAGCGGCCGGTGGTCGGCCCGGCAACGCCCGCGGGTTCCCCGGTTCTGCTTCAACAGCCCGTCGAGGGTGGGGGAGCGGTGCTCGAGATCGTCGATGCCAGGCACGAGATCACCGATGACGGGCGTATGATCGTCACCGGACAGGTGAGCAACACCGGAACCTCGAAAGCCATGAACACCAAGGTGCGCATCTCGCTCACGGACGATAGGGGAAATCTGGTGACCGCGACCGAGGTCTTCGTCACTCCGCAGAGGCTGGCGCAGGGTGAGGAAGGTCAATTCGAGGCCGTCTTCCCCGATCCGGAGCAGAACGTCAAGATCGTCTTCGAGTTGAATTGGATCTCCTGAATCCCTCCCCGCGGGATCGTCGCCTTGACCCCCCTCGTCTCCTCGTGAAAGACTCCACCTGGCTCGATTAGCCGGCAAGGGTGGAAAGATGAACCAGAGATTCGACGTCGACGAGGTGCGGGCTCGTTTTCCCGCGCTCTCCAGAGAGATCAACGGCAAGCCGGCGGTCTACATGGACGGTCCGGCCGGCAGCCAGGTTCCGCTTCGCGTTGTCGAGGCCGTGAGCGCCTACCTGACGCGATCGAACGCCAATTGCGGCGGGGCATTCGCGACCAGCCGGGAGACCGACGATCTGCTGCGGGAGGCTCATCGGAGCGTGGCCGATTTCCTGGGCAGTCCCGACGGCGACCTGGTGGCCTTCGGTCCGAACATGACCACGCTCACGTTGGCCTTGAGCCGCGCGTTGGCGCGCACGTGGAAACCGGGCGACGAGGTCCTGGTCACGCGCATGGAACACGACGCAAACTACACGCCCTGGGTCCAGGCGGCGAGCGACGCCGGCGCGACCGTGCGCGAGGTCGACTTTCACGTCGAGGACTGCACGCTCGACATACAGGACCTGAGATCGAAGCTGAACGATCGCACCAAGCTCGTAGCGGTCGGCGCAGCCTCGAACGCGGTGGGCACGATCAACCCGGTGAAGAAGATCGTAGAACTGGCCCACGAGACTGGCGCCCTGGTCTTCGTCGACGCCGTCCACTATGCGCCGCACGGACCGATCGACGTCGAGGCGTGGGGCTGCGACTTCCTGACCTGCTCGGCCTACAAGTTCTTCGGCCCGCACGTCGGCATTCTCTGGGGCAAGCGCTCCCCGATGACCGAGTTGCCGGTCTACAAGCTGCGGCCGGCCTCCGACGAGCTTCCCGAGAGGTGGATGACCGGTACGCAGAATCACGAGGGAATCGCGGGCACGATGGCGGCGATTGACTATCTGGCTGACCTCGGCCGCTCCTGCACGCCGGATGCGACGGACCGCCGGTCCGCGTTGCTGGCTGCCTACTCGAGCATCGAAGCCTACGAACGGGGTCTGGCAGCCCGGATGCTGGAAGCGTTGGGAAGCCTGGAGGAGGTGCGAATCTGGGGCATCACCGACCCGGATCGTTTCGACGAGCGGGTGCCGACCGTCGCCATCACACACGCCAGGCGAACTCCCGAAGAGATCGCGAGTAACCTCGGCGAGCAGGGGATCTTCGTCTGGCACGGCAACTACTACGCCCTGCCGCTGACCGAGGCGCTCGGGGTCGAGCCCGAGGGCATGGTCCGCATCGGACTGTTGCACTACAACGCGGCGAACGAGATCGACCGGCTGATCGACGCGCTGAGCCGGCTTTCCTAGATTCGATCGCTCGCATCTCGGCGCGGTCGTAGCGCCAGAACGAGCAGGAGCAGGGAGAGCGTGTAGAAACCGGCGGCGAGAAGTACCAGCGCTCGTATGCCCAGCGCCATCGTGGTGTACTCGATCCAGCCCCCCAGCACCGAGCCGAGGATGTTCGCGCCCAACGCCGGGCCCGCGGCCGAAGAACCGCGGAAAGAGCGCGCGAACACGAGGCCGGCAAAGAAGACCGGAGAGAGCACCAGCAGACCCAGTCCAACCGCGGCCGGAGTCCCGGCGCCCAGTACCGTTTCCGCTCGCACCAGGAAGCTCGCCGCCAGCGCCAGACCGAGAGCGGGGTAGGAGAGCACGTACGGAATCCGGGGCCACGCGGTGACCGTGAGGTTGGCGGCTACGATCAGCAGCAGCACGAGCACGATGGCCACGGCGGAAACGATCCAGGTCGTCCCGAACAGGAGCGCCAAGCGGTTGATCGCGTGCACCTCCATCAACAGGAACGCGGCCCCGAGGAAGAACAGGTGGCCGTGAAGCCTGGAGAAGCTCGCCCGGGGCAAACCGGCGAGGCGCAGCACGACGACCGACGCGAGGACCAGTCCGGCAAGCACCAACAGATACGCTCCCGGGATTCGGCGACCCGGAAGGTAGAGGAAGGGCCAGTCGTCGGTCGGCAGATCCGGGGGGGCCGGCGCCGCCGCGCCGGCAGGCGAGCCGTCGACCGGAGCAAGCCAGGTCCACCACGCGCCGTGGTGGTTGACCAGGACATCGGAGCCCACGGTCTGCCGCAGCATGTCCCCGATGCGGACGTAGAACCAGGGCTGGTAGGTCGCCGCGGTGACGACGAGGTAACCGCCGGGCCGCACGAGTCGGTATGCCTCGGCGAAGCTCTCCAGCGTGAAGACGTAGTTGTCCAGCCGCACGCTCGACATTCCCAACTGCGTGTGCGAATCGAGCAGCCCGAAGACGACCGCGTCGTAGGACTGCGGTTCGAGATCGCGGAAGGCGTGCCTCGCGTCGTCCACGATCACGCGCACGCGGGAGTCGTCGTAAGGCCGCTCCGGGTGGTGACGGCGACCCATCTTGACGATCGCGGGGTCGATCTCGACGGCGTCCACGTGTACGACTCCGGCTCGCAGCGCGGCAGCGACGTCGTTGCCGGTACCGGCGCCGACGATCAGTACGCGCTGCATGAGACCCGTCGAGCGATAGATCGCGTCGTAGTGCGGATAGAGATCGGGGGCGCCTTGTGCCAGCGACTCGGGCCGGCGA
>Ga0255055_10002275_pt1 | contig 13652 bp, 7 predicted proteins | sample JV7_2_27_MG_FD_188633 | JGI IMG/M metagenome (GOLD analysis project Ga0255055, IMG submission 188633) | Seawater microbial communities from Jervis Inlet, British Columbia, Canada - JV7_2_27 | ecosystem: Environmental > Aquatic > Marine > Inlet | place: Canada: British Columbia | collected...
AAAGAAGTTGATACTCTTTCTCTTTTCTCGATTTACCAACGAGTTGTACTATGCTATGCGCGTCTACAACGGCTGAACCGAAGGGAGAGATTCGCGGTGTTGACACCGCCAGTCCGATCCGTTCCGCGCCACAAGGTCCGATCCCGGGCCCGCCGGATCAGCCAGACTCATCATCACGCCTCACGACAATCCCTGCAGTTTGTCGCCGATATTTCTTCAGGCGCCAAAGGCACGCCCAGAACATCGGCACTCGAGAAATGGGACCAGGCCGCCGCCAACGGCTGCAGGCTCCCTGAACGAATCCAGGAGAAGGAGGGAAGAGTATGAACAGACGAAATCTGACCGTCCTTTCGATCATCGGGGTGCTGCTCCTCTTCAGCCTATCGGCCTCGGCCCAGACCAGGACCGGCCGCATCCTGGGTCAGGTCACGAGCTCGGTTGGAACCCCTCTACCGGGCGTCACTGTCACCGCCAGCAGCGAGGCCGTGATGGGCGGCTCGCGCACCGCGGTCACCGGAGACACCGGGGCCTACCGGTTCGCCGCCTTGCCGCCCGGCGTCTACAGCGTCACGGTGGCCATGGAAGGCCATGGGTCTCAGACCATGGAGGGTGTCAAGGTCGGTATCGGCACCACCGCCACCTCCGACTTCATGCTGATGGCGGAGTTTTCGGACGAGATGGTGGTCACCGGCGAGTCGCCGTTGGTGGATACCACCGCCTCCGCCCTCACCGCCAACTACAGCGCCGATTTCATCAAGGACCTCCCGACGACCCGCAATTTCTACGACATCATCGCGGTTTCGCCTGGCGTCAGTCTCGCTGAGGAGGATGGGGACCGCGTGATTGCGGGTGGTTCCAACATGCAGTCGAACAACTGGTTCATCGACGGCATCGAGACGACCGCGCCGGAGACCGGCACCGCCTGGATCTACGTCAACCCCGACACCATCCAGGAGGTCCAGGTCTCACATATCGGCGCCCCGGCCGAGTACGGCAACATGCTGGGGGCGGCGCTGAACGTGGTGACCAAGACGGGGTCCAACCAGTTCAAGGGCGGCGTCAATGCCTACTTCATCAACGACTCCATGGTCGACTCGAATATCAACTTCGATTCGGAGTACCCCGAATTCCACCAGGAGTTCCGGCAGGCCACCGCCACCCTGGGCGGGCCGATCAAGAAGGACCGGGTCTGGTTCTTTGCCGGCTACGAGTACTATCGGAACACCCAAGCCATGCCAGGCAGCGACTTCGAGGCCACGCCAGCCTGGTATGCGGACCGCTTCGACCTGAAATTTTCGTTTCGGATCAACGACAGCAACTTGCTGGATGTGAAGGGCTACACCGACGACTGGGGCTGGCCGCCTGCCGCCAGTGAGTACTTCGAGCAGTCGGCGCAGGCCGGCGAAATTGGCGACAACCAGGCCTGGGCGCTCAACTATCAGTCAGTCTTCTCCGACCGAACCTTCTTCGAGGCGCGGTACGCGGGATGGGATACTCTCGACATCGTCAAGTCCGAGACTGGCAGCACCGAGGACGCTTACTTCGATTACAGGCCGCCGGGCGGCGGGCCGACCACCTACTGGGGTGGCTATTGGTGGCCGTATCGGTATACGACGGGCATCGACCAGGTGAGCGTCTCCCTCACCCATTTCGCCGACGATTGGCTGGCCGGCGACCACGACTTCAAGTTCGGTGTCCAGGCGAGCCGGGGCGACGCTTTCACCAAGCTCACAACCACGGGGACCTACTACTATCACGACATCTACGAGTACGACTACTACGGATACATCTACGAGTACGACTACTACTACAAGGTCGACTTCTTGCCCTACTACTATGGCAACGAGCAGGAGTCGGTGGCGGTCTTCGTCGACGACTCGTGGTCGCTTTCCGACCGGCTGACCTTCAATCTGGGGCTCCGCTACGACTACCACAAGGGCCTCATCCCGTCCTACAACCGCTTGGATGTCAATGGGGACCCCACCGGCGAGATAATTCCGGGCATCGACCCGGCCTTCACCTGGAACAACCTGTCGCCGCGCATCGGCTTCGCCTACGCCGCCGGAGCCGATCACAAAACCGTGATTCGCGGCTCCTTCGGGGTCTACTACGACGGCAACGTGGGCGGCAACTGGAACTCTCCGGCACCGGACGGTCCGGTCTATAGGTATTCCTGGAGCGATTCGTGGGACGGTCCCTGGACTTATGAACCCACCTGGGACTGGCAATCCGCCCTTGTCAGCGTCGATCCCAATTTGAGGGCGCCACGGACCCTGCAGTACTCGATCGGTTTCGAGCATGCCTTCATGGACAATTACTCGTTCGGCGTCACCGGCCTCTACAAGGACACCAAGGACCTGATCGGCTGGGAGATCATGGACGATGGCGTCTACGAGGAGCTGCCGTTCACCGACCCGTTCACCGGCAACCAATACACCCTCCTCAACCCGATCGAGGACCCCACCGTGCGGAAAGGCAACCAGCCGGGCTTTACGATCGATCCGGAGATCGACGGTTATTGGCAGGAGTACTGGGCCGTCATCTTCACCTTCAACCGGCGTTTCGCCGACTTCTGGAGCATGAAGGCGGAGTACACCTACTCTGAGTCGACGGGTCTGATTCCGGCTTTCCTCTCTCAGAGGCAGTTCAATCCACTTTACGGAGGTAAGGACGGCAACGATCCCAATTCGTATCTCAACGCCAACGACCAACGTCTGACGGGCGACCGGCCGCACATGCTGCGGGTGCAGGCGAACTTCGACTTGCCGTGGCAGATGAGGGCCAACACGATGATCAACCTGCAGAACGGCCGGCCCTACAGCCGTCAGATTGACCTGCCGACCGAACGAAACCCGCCAGCGATCATGGAGCCCGCCAGCGACGAGCAACGCCACCCGTTCCAGTACCTGTGGGACATCGGTATCGGCAAGCAGTTCAATCTGGGGGGCAGTGTGGCGCTGCAGATCGACCTGCAGCTCCTCAATGCGCTCAACAACAGTGCTACCGACTACTTCGAGACGGTGAGGCTGAATGCCGGCGACACCTTCATACCCAACTGGTGGATAAAGCCTCGACGCCTGCAGCTGCACATCGGAATCGAGTTCTAGCAGTTCTCACCAACAGCGGCCTGAAAGGGTCTTATCCACCGGGCGGCGAGAAACTTCGCCGCCCGGTTTTTTCAACTCGTTGAGTCGCGCCAAAAAGCTCAGGATCCCAGGTACCATATGAATCGAAACGCCATGATGAGCCGGACTCTTTCACCAGTATTGGTCGTCGCGGGGGCGTGTCTATGCGTCGCTAAGCTCGTCTCCTCGGCCGAGCCACCTGTCGCCGCAAAAAAACCGAATGTCCTGCTGATCACCCTCGACACGGTGAGGGCGGACTATTTGAGCTGCAACGGCTCGAAGAAGGTCCAAACACCGCACCTCGACCGTCTGGCTCGGGGCGGTGTCAACTTCAAGCGGGCCCGAACATCGGTTCCACTGACACTGCCCGCGCACGCTTCGATCATGACCGGCAACTACCCCCCCGTCCACGGCGTTCGGGACAATGGAACCTACCGTCTTCCCCACGAGCAACTGACGTTGGCCGAAGTCCTCGACGAACAGGGTTACGAGACCGCCGCATTCATCGGCGCCTTCGTCCTGGATCGCCACTTCGGGCTCGCGCAAGGATTCGACGTCTACGATGAAGGCAACTGGGGCAACGTCAATAGACTGGAGAACCTGGCCGCGGAGCGCAGTGCCGACGCCGTGCACGACGCCTTCTCGATTTGGCTCAAGGGCCGCACCGGGGAGAGGCCTTTCTTTGCCTGGGTCCACCTCTACGATCCCCACGCACCCTACACTCCACCTGAACCGTTTCGAAAAAGATTTGCCGACGATCCATACGCGGGAGAAATCGCCTACACCGATGCGGTGGTGGGCAAGATCGTCGAGGACCTCGAATCTCAAAAGTTTCTCGACTCGACCCTGGTCGTCGTGGTCGGTGATCACGGCGAGGGGCTCGGTGAGCATGGAGAGGGGACCCACTCCCTGCTCATCTACAACTCCACCATTCACGTGCCCATGCTGCTCCACTTTCCCGCGCTCATTCCCTCCGGGAAGACGGTCGAGCACCTCACCCGAACCATCGATCTGGCGCCTACGATCCTGGATTACCTGCGCATCTCACAGACCGTCGGGCAGGGAACGAGCCTTCGTCCCCTGGTCGAGGGCAAGAGCGCCGATGAGGAGATCCTGGCCTACAGCGAATCGTTGTACCCGAGCTTGAATCTCGGTTGGAGTGAACTCCGAGGCCTGGAAGCGGGCAAGTACCGCTTCATCCTTGCTCCTCGCTCGGAGCTCTATGACCTCACCGAAGACCCGGGGGAACGAAAAAACCGTATCGATTCGATTCCCGAGGTGGGTGATCAGCTCGAGCGCAGCCTGGCGTCGTTGATGGAATTGATGCCCGAGTCAGGCGGTCACGCCAGACAGACAGTTGATCCTCGGACGGAAGAGATGCTGCGAAGCCTGGGATATATCTCCACCAGCCACTCCCCGCCACGAAGTGGGGCGTCCTTGGTGGATCCCAAGGACAGATTGGGACTTTGGAGGACCATCGAGCTCGGCCTCGAACTTTTCAGCCAGGGGGATTACTCGAAGGCGCTGGACATCTTCACGAGAGCGCTGGCCCAGGACAACGACATCCCCATCCTCTACGACCACATCGGTTGGTCACACATGCGACTCAACCAGTATGACGAGGCGGAGCGGGTCTATCGGGAGGCGCTGGAGCACGGAATTGAAACCTCAGAATTCCGTGCAAATCTGGGCCTCATCTATTACTACCGGGGAGACTTTGCTAAGGCCGAACAGGAGTTACGGATCGCGCTGACTCTGGAGGAAATCAGCGTCCCAGCCCATTACCGTCTCGCCGACGTGTATCGCGCGACCAAAAACTACACCAAGGCCGTCGAGCACTATCGGCGAGTGCTCGAAATCAATCCCAGCTACGTCTACGCCTTGAATGGTCTGGGCATGGCGCTAGCCCTGGGGGGGGAAAACGAGGAAGCGCTTACCGCCTTCCGCGATGCTGTGCGGATCGAACCGGAGATGGCGCCGGGCTACCTCAACCTGGCGGTCCACCTCGAGCGTCTCAAACGTTACCCGGAGGCCCTCGAAGCCTACCGAAAGTTCATGGATCTCTCATCCGAAGAGGAGTTCGCCCGCCAGCGCGAACTCGCCGCCGCCGCCATCAAGAGACTTCAGGCACGCTAACCGAAACGCACCAACGTTGAACGTTGGAACGTCATGACGTTTGGCTCATCCGGAATTCGATGAGGTGGGCTGATGAAATCTCATGGGATGTGAGCCGCGGAGCGGCGGAAGATATTTAGCCCGGGGCGTGAGCCCCGGGTATCGATGCGTCATAACGAACCTAGCCCCGGAGGGGCGACAGACCGCGGCTGCGTCGTGAGCCGCAGCCATCGTGGCCATATATCTGTCGCCGCTCCGCGGCTCGAATTCTATTGGTCTCCGGGTTCCTGGGGCTCACGCCCCAGGCTATTCATCTATCGCCCCTCCGGGGCTCGACTTTCGCTCATGGGCGGCCTTCAAGAACTCGCTTTCTTCCGTCGTAGTCTGTGGGAGACCATCGCAGATCTCATACCACGGCACCTTGCTCTCGATGCCGCTGTGCTCCCAGGTCGGGGGCCAGTCCTCCGGGTGATCGAGGGTTCCCACCATGATCGCCGGTCCTGAGTCGCCGTCGTACTGAAAGGCGATCGGCGTTCCACACTCCGAACAGAACCCTCGAGTGGCGATTTCGGAGGACCGGTAGTACCGCGGCTCGCCGCTCGTGAACCTGAATGCGTCCCCCGGAAAGTCGGCAAAAACGAGAAAAAGACCTCCGGAGGCCCTCTGACACATCCGGCAATGACAGAACCCGACGAGGTTCGGTGGTTTGGAGGATTCATAACGAACGGCCCCACAGAGGCACCCCCCGGTTACCGGAACGCGTGGTTCACTGCCCATCTCTCAACCCCTTTCCTATTGGCGATCGAGCGTCACCGACCGAAACGACTCATGACCTCAATCAGCGCATCGTGCGGCAGCGCCTTTGCATAGTGCCCCTGGTCCCCTGTCATATCGCGAGCGGCCACCATCGCGTTGATGATGGCCTCCTCGACCGCTTCCGCGGTGGCACCGAACAGGGGGCTGATCTCATCGTTTGGCACCGACCGATGGCTCAACAGACGGTCATTGACACCCAGGGAGTTGTCGGCCGTCGAAAAGGCGACGAAGATGTCACCCGATCCATTGCTCGCGATCGAGCCGTTGCGTCCGAGGCCGAGGGCCGCTCGCCGAGCAACGCGTTTGAGCTGGTGCGGCAGCAGCGGCGCGTCGGTCGCCACTACGATGATGATCGAACCGCTCTCATCGGCGGTCGGGTCGGATTCTGAATAGATGCGGTGCTCGCGGAGGTGTCTGCCGACCGGCACTCCCGCGATTTGTAGCTGCTCGCGCAGCCCGTAGTTCGCCTGCACCAGCACACCCACGGTGTACGAAGAGCCCAGCACATCCACCACCCGCGATGCGGTGCCGATGCCGCCCTTGAACTCGTAACACACCATCCCGGTGCCGCCGCCAACGTTACCCTCGGCCACCGGACCGGTGGTCGCGCCATCAAGCGCCGCCTCGACATGTTGCGATTTGACGTGAAAGCCGTTGATGTCGTTGAGGTAACCGTCCCAGGTTTCGGCCACGACCGGCAGAGCCCACCAATAACCGGTTGCGTCCGGCTCACCCTGTCGGATGCGCCAGGCGATCGTCGCCTGGTGGACCGTGCCGACACTATGGGTGTTGGTGAGCATGATCGGACCCTCAAGCTGGCCGGATTCCTCGAGCCAAGTGGTGCCGGTCATCTCGCCGTTGCCGTTGAGCGCGAACCAGGCTCCGAAGACCGGCCGCATGAGGGTCTCTGCGCCGCGGGGCAGCACCGCCGTGACCCCGGTCCGGACGGCGCGGCCGTCGGGCAGGTTTTCGATCAGGGTCTCGTGGCCGACCGTGACGCCGGTGACGTCGGTGATCGCATTCAGCGGCCCCGGGCTGCCGTCAAAAGGAATTCCGAGATCGCGCGCCCGAGGCTGTTCGGCGGCGAACGAAATCTGAACGACCATCACGGGAATCATGAACCTCAGAAACCATTGCATGACGTATCCTCCGTTCACGAGCCAGGTCGGCGCCGCCACCACAGGTAGGCTGGCACGCCGGCGGCGATGAAGACCAGACCGATCAGCGATTCAATCGGTTTCTCGACAAGGGTGTTCCCGATCAGCAGAATCGAGGCCAGGATGAAGAGAAGCGGGACCCAGGGGTAGCCGAAAACCCTGTACGGCCGTTCCACATCCGGCCGTTTGCGTCGAAGGACGATGACTGCGCCCGCGGTCCCGATGTGAAAGAGCAGCCCGGCGAAGATGACATAGGTATAGAGCTGCTCGTAGGTTCCCGACAGAGTCAGCACCACAGCCCACAAGCTCTGAGCCCAGAGACTCCGCCCGGGCGTGTGGAATCGTGGGTGTACCGCGCCCAGACCACGGAAAAACACACCGTCGCGGGCCATCGCGAGATATATGCGAGGGCTATAGAGGATGGTCGCCGACAAACAGCCGAAGGTGGACACCAGGATGGCGAACGACATCAGCCTGCCGCCGCCGTCGCCAAAGAGCGCGGCGGCGGCCGTCTCGCCGATCCGCGGCGTCGCGGCGATCGCGTCGAGCGGCAGCGCCATGAAATACACGATGTTGATCAGGGCGTAGAGCACCATCACGATGACCGTGCCCCAGACCAGCCCGAAGGGAAGGGTGCGCTGGGGATCACGCATTTCGCCGGCCGAAAACGTCGCGCCGTACCAGCCGTCGTAGGTCCAGAGGGCGGCAATCATGCCGATGCCGACCGCCGCGAGGAGGTTGATCTCGGGCAGTAACTCGGTGACGGAGACCGAGGCCGGTGCATCGACCAGGAACGCCAGACCCACAAACGCAAGAATCGAACCGATCCTGAACACCGCCAGAAAATTCTGCACTGTTGCGCCTTCGCGCAGACCGATGTAGTTGACTCCCGTGAGGAGCAGAATAGCCAGCGCGCCGGCGATCTGTCCCCCGGACACTGACCAGTGCCAGCCGCCGATTGGCACCGAAAAGAGAATGTTGCGAGTCGAGAAAAGAGGAACGAAGCTGCCCAGGTATTCGCCGAATGCGACCGCCAGGGCGGCGATGCCACCCGACATGATGACCAGGAAACAAGCCCATCCATAGAGGAATCCCCAGAACGTGCCGTAGGCCTCCTTCAGATAGTGATACATCCCACCGGCGCGGGGATACAACGCCCCGAGCTCGGCATAGGTGAGAGCGCCGGCGAGGGTCAAAAAGCCACCAAGAGTCCACACCAACAGGATCATCCCCTCGTGAGGCAGGACCCGTGCGATGTCGGCGGTGGTAATGAATATCCCGGTGCCGATCACCGACCCGACAGTGAGAAGGGTCGCATCCCAGCGGCCGAGGCCCCGGACGAGACCCTCCGAGGTCAGCTCAGGAGCCGAGTTCATAATCCCCCGTCTGCCGGCGCTTCTCCATTCTTCACGTATTTCCCGAACCACGCGAGCACGCGCTCATAAAGATCCTTGTTGTAGGACGGCGTCTCGAAGACGTGACCCTCACCGGGATATACCACCAGCTCGGTGGTCTTCCCGAGATGTTTCAGCGCCATGTAGAGCTGCTCGGAGTTGATGATCGGCACGTTCCAGTCCTGCTCGCCGCCGACGATCAAGGTCGGCGTGACCACGTCCTCGACCCTGTTAAAGGGGGAAAGCTCCTCCCACAGCTCGCGATTCCTCCAAGGCAGCCCGAGCTCGGCCTCCCACCAGCGCTGGTACTGATCGTGCCCGTAGTTGACCACGTACAGGGTCGCGCTGGCACCGGTGTAGGCCCCCTTGAATCGTTTTGATTTGGTGATGACATGATTGGTCATCATGCCTCCGTACGACCACCCGCCGACTCCGAGTCGTTCAGGGTCGGCGTAGCCGCGCTCGATCGCGTCATCCACCGACGCCAAGACGTCCTCGAGATCGATCCCACCCCAGTCCTGCCAGATGGCGTGGCAGAAATCTTGACCGTAACCGGTCGAGCCTCGCGGGTTCGGCAGCGTCACCACGTAGCCATCTGCCGCGAAGAGCTGCGCCTCGAAGTGGAAGGCGAAGTCGTACTGCGACTGCGGACCGCCGTGGATTCGGAGGATCGTCGGGTAACGGAGCTCCGGGTCGAAATCCGGTGGCTTGACGATGAAGCCCTCGATCTCGGTGCCATCCGGGCTCTCAAAATGCACATTCCCCACCTCGCCGAGTCGCAGATCCTCGAGCAGTGCGTCGTTGGTGTGGGTGAGCCTGCGGAGAGTCCCTTCGTCGAAGATGAAGACCTCCGGCGGAAGGTGGGGCTCGGAGATCAGAGCCGCGATCGGCCCTTGCGCCCCCTCAGAATAGGCGGCCACCGACCGCGGTCCACCGATGACACGCTCGACGGCTCCGCCTCCCGGCGCGACCCGGGCAAGACTCAGCTCACCGCTGTCCTCGAGACCAAAGAGAATCCATTTCCCGTCGGTAGAGAAGCGGGGGGCGGATATGTTTCGGTCGAGATCGGCGGTCAAAACTGCGGCCTCACCACCCTCCGAAATCACCGCGAGGTGATTGGTGGCGTAGAGCATGGCGTCGTTATCCGTCGCAGAGACATGAGCGATTGTCTTGCCGTCGGGTGACCATGCCGGCGAGCCGTCGGGCCCGGGGTTGGACGTGATTCGTAGCAGTTCCTGGCCCTTGTCCTGGTTGTCCGCCGCCACCACCCAGATATCGGTGTTGTAGTTGCTGTCGGGATCGGCGGTGCGGTTGCTGGTGAAGGCGAGGTGCTGACCATCCGGCGACCAGGCCGGCTCCGAGTCGTCGAAGTCCCCGGACGTAATCTGGGTGAGCTTCTTCGTTTCGACGTCGAGCACATAAAGGTGGGTGCGCCGGCTGTCGAGGTAGCCGACGTAGTCCTGCTTGAACTGGCGACGGGTGATGACCCACGGGGGCTGGGTTTTCTTTTTTTTCTCCCCCTTCTTGACCGCCAGCTCTTCGAGCGTCGGGTCCTGCAAAACGAGCACCATGCGCTTGCCGTCCGGCGACCATTCGAAATCGTCTACGTCCTGAGCGGTGTCGGTCAACTGCACCGCCTCACCGCCCTCACGGAAGAGCCTCCACACCTGGTCCTTACCGTCCTCCGGATCCGTCAGGAATGCCAGATAGCGCCCATCGGGGCTCCACCGCGGCCATGACGCCGACTTGTCCTGAGCCGTCATCGGAACGGGTTCACCACCCCCGGTTGGCGCCATCCATATCCGGGTCTTCGACTCGTCCTTCTCCAGGTCCTGGGTTGTGACGGTGTATGCCACCCACTTCCCGTCCGGGCTGACCTGTGGGTCATCGACACCGAGGATCTTGAATTGGTCGTCAACCGTCAGAGGGCGGGGCGCCGACGTCGGCTCGGCCGGATTTCCGGCGCTGCCGTTTTGAGGTGTGATGAGAACGACCAGGGCAACGGCGATCAGCAGAATCGACCTTTTCATCACAACTCCTCCTCGAAATGGACCGAAATTCCCGGCGGCGGCACTCCAGGAGGATCGATGGAGCGGTGAGCGCCAGGTGAGGTATTCACTCCCCTCACGAACCTCGCGTTGAAATGCGAGCCGAAGCCAAGCTATCACAGTAGGGTCACTGCGTTCACGGCGTCGAATCACGTAGAATCCACCCGAGGACTTCACGATGACCGACGTCAATCAAATTCGCCCCACGATCACCGTACTGAGCCAACAGCAGCTGGACCGCATCCACACCCAATCCCTGCGCATCCTCTCGTCGGTGGGGTCGGATATCGACTCGGAGAAGGCCAGAAAGCTGCTGGCCGACGCCGGCGCTCAGGCTGATGGCAGCCGCGTCCGCATTCCAGGCGATCTGGTGCAGTGGGCGCTGGACACCGCCCCCTCCGCCGTGGACATCTACGACCGGCGGGGGAACCAGGCCTTCCGCTTGGGGGATGACGGAGAAACGCGATTTGGAATCGGGGCGACAACCCTCCACTACCAGGATCCATTGACCGATGAGATCACACCGTTTACCCGCAAGCACATGGAATCCCTGGTTCGGCTCGGTCAATCGTTGGGCTCATTCGACCTCATCTCGACGATGGGAGTCGTTCAGGACACCTCGACCGGGCAGTCGGACCTCTTCGGCATACTCGAAATGACGGCTAACAGCACCAAACCACTGGTGCTGTTGGTGTCCCAGGAAGACCGATTCCCGGCGGTGCTCGACCTCCTCGAGCACCTTCATGGCGACCTCGCAACGAAGCCATTCGTCGTTCCCTATTTGAACCCCGTGACACCGCTGGTCATCAATCGAGGGACGGTCGACAAGATGTGGGCCGCCATCGAGCGGGGCCTTCCCTTGATCTACTCGAACTACGGCATGGCCGGAGCGACGACGCCGATCACCCCGGCCGGCATCCTGGCGATGCTGAACGCGGAACTACTGGCCGGCCTGGTGTTGAGCCAGCTCATCAGAGAGGGATCGCCGATCATCCTGGGAATGCTGCCGGCCTACTTCGACATGCGGGGGATGGGGAACTTCTACGACCCGATCACCTACCTGATCAACCTAGCCTGCGCCGAGATGATGGCGTCCTACGGCCTGCCCCACTGCGGCACCTCCGGCAGCGGAATGGGGTGGGGCGCTGATGTCATCACGAGTGGCCACCAATGGGCCAATCACCTTCTGAGTTGTATGGGAAAGGTCGGTCTGGTGCCACACGTCGGCGACGCGCTGGGTTCGACGACCGCGTCTCCTGCGATCATCGTCTACGCCAACGAAGTGATTGCCCAGGCTCGCAGATTCGCAGCCGGCTTCGCGATCGACCAGACGTCGACCGCGCTGGACGACATTGCCGAGGTGGGTCCGGCGGGGAACTTCCTGATGGCCGCCAGCACGCTGGAACACTTCAGGACCGCCTACTTCGAGAGCAAGATATTTCCCAATCTGACGGTGAACGAGTGGGCTCAACAGGGGAAACCGCGGGCCGACGAACGTTTGCGAAACCACACACAACAGCTATTGGACGGTCTCGTGGCCCCGGACGATCACGACGACCTCATCGGCCACGGTGAGGCCTTCATCGGCTCTATATCGGCCGGTTGACGGGCCGGTTTAATCGGCGGTCCCGGTCACGACCAACGGCAGCTCGACGAAGCTCTCGTGGCCCGGCTCGTGGTAAATGCGCTGCACCGCCTTTCGAAAATCTTGCGGCTCGGCCCAGAAGATGCTCGGCACGAAAGTCTGCGGATTACGGTCGTAGAGCGGGAACCAGCTCGACTGCACCTGCACCATTATGCGATGGCCGGGCAGGAAGACGTGGTTCGCCGTCGGCAGGGCAAACCGGTAGAGCAGCGGTTCGTTGGCCGCGATCGGCTTCGCGTGCTCGAAGCTCTCGCGGTAGCGGCCTCGGAAGACGTCGGCGGAGACCATCAGCTGATAGCCGCCCATGGCCGGCTGTCCGGCAACCTCGTCGGGCCAGACGTCGATCAGCTTGACCACCCAGTCGGAGTCCGTGCCGCTGGTGGAGGCGACCAGATTCGCGATTGGCTCGCCGCTGATCTTCACCGGCTCGGTCAGCACCTCCGAGGTGAACACCAGCACATCCGTGCGGCCGGACGCTTCCCGCTGGTCGTCGACCAACCACTGGGGCCAGGTGAGTCCTTCGCCCTCGTAGCCGACCGGTTCGATGGGACGCGAGCGAAAGGGCACCGGTTTGGCGGGGTCGGAGACGTACTCGTCGAAGGCCTCGTCACTTTCTCGAGGGGCGCCGAACCCGAGACCGAGACCGGCGCCGAGATAGAGCGGAGTCGCCCGGATCTCGCAGCCGCTCGCGCACCCGGCCGGCCACGCGGGCAGCCGCCGCCATGCGTTGGTGCCGGTTTCGAACGCCATCACCGGTGGCACGTCGGCATTCGGCTCATCTTCCATGAGATATCGGGAGAGGAACGGACCGAGGATCTCGCGACGGAAGTAAAGGCTGGTGTCGCTGTCGAACCTCAAAGCCCCCAGAGTGCTGCCGTCCTCGATCTGCTGGCCGTGGTTCCAAGGGCCCATGACCAGAAACACCATGTCGTTCTGTGTGTCTTTGGGCTCGATCACCTTGTACACCGCGATGTCACCGTAGATGTCCTCCTGGTCCCACAGCCCGTGCACCAGCATCGTCGGAACCGCGAGCGGCTCGGAGGCCAACAGCTTGTCGACCGCCTGCTCGCGCCAGAAGGCGTCGTATGCCGGGTGCTCGAGGATCTTGCGCCAGAAGCCGACCTGCTCGAGCCCGTGCCTCCGCCCCAACTCGCCGGCGGAGCCCGCCTCCATATACGCATCGTAGTCGTCAAAATGCGTCGTCCACCAGTGCACGTCCGACTTGCGGGTCGCTTCCTGGTCATACATGTAGGGCATGTTCTGCTGCCGGAAAGCGCCGTTGTGGAACCAGTCGTCACCGATCCAGCCGTCGACCATCGGGTTCATCGGCACCGCCACCTTGAGGGCCGGGT